>Ga0307513_10000262_pt1 | contig 76041 bp, 95 predicted proteins | sample 15_EM_MG_FD_202174 | JGI IMG/M metagenome (GOLD analysis project Ga0307513, IMG submission 202174) | Populus trichocarpa ectomycorrhiza microbial communities from riparian zone in the Pacific Northwest, United States - 15_EM | ecosystem: Host-associated > Plants > Roots > Unclassified | place...
AGTGAAGCTTTCAGGCTTAACGATATTAAGTTTTACCGCTTGATTCTACTTTGAATTATCTTTATCTTTATTTTGATCCTTACTTCTACTTTGAGTCTTCGGTGCGGTCGCAATCTTAGGATCCGTCATCCTACAGAGTGCCCCCGTTACACCCGGTCAACCATCAACGAAACGGCCTATATCCCCTCCCCACAAATCCGCCTCTTACCCCTCTTACCGGCGCACGGGCAAAATTCCCTCTGGTACGGTAGGTATCCCCCACCATCCCATTGCGCTCCCCAATCAAACTCCGGTCCACAAACAGGTACTCCCTCCTTACCACATTCCACCCTCTGACCGCAGGTCCATCCGCCAACCTAGGGCCTCGGGGCACCGCCAACTCCTGTAACCTTGGCCCCAAGGGGGCCACCATCACCTCCCTCTCTTCAACCACCGGAATCACCGTCATCACCTCGGCATCATCCCCACTCTCACCCCCATCACCCCCCACTGTCAACCTCCTCTTCTTACCCTTCGGCAGCCTCACCATCGCCACCTCCGGGCCACTCATCTCCAACGCCACCCTCGACTCAGCCTCCGCCGGCTTCGCCTCAGGCAACACCACACTTGCCACACTCGCCACATCATCCGACGCCACACTAGGCGCCACCTCAATAACCACAACCGGCTCAGGGGGCTCAGCCACCACTTGCGGCTCAGGCTCCTTATTCGAAGCCACCCCCTCACCCACAATCCGTAACCCTTCCAACTCTTTCTGAAGCCCATGATTCCTCCTCGAAAGAACGGAAACATGGTGTCTCAACCGCGATACCTCCTTCTCCAGGTCCGCCATCTTTAACAGTGCTGCCGAAACAGCCAACCCCTGTTTAGCAACCTGAGTTGCCGAAAACGTCATAACACCTCGCTTAGCCATCTTAATCGATACTGGACAGTGATAGATAGATAGAGGTAAAATAAAAGTAGATAAAAGAGATAAACTTATCTCTCAAAAACCAAATAAAGTCAAAGGAAAATCCCTTGAAGTTAAAGACTTGAAGCCGTCGTGAAGAGGGGTCCAAGGATCTCGATTGGTCAAAAACCAAAAATATGACAAGTCAACTGAGTTGAAATTTCAATCGCTGTGGTTGTAACTGACGTGGTGGATGTTCGCCGTACTTTTGCTCACATCCTAGTACAGTACCTTTGGGTTATATTTGAATCTAGGATGTTCGGGGGAAGTGTGAAGAGAACTGTGGCGTTTGAATGTAGTCCTGCACTTGGATCTGTCAATTGACGGACTCGTGAACAGGCACTTCGATACCCTATATTTGGCAAACTTTCATATATTGGCACATAATATTTACTTATATTATACCTTATTGAAAACCTCTCAATCACAAACCCAAACCACACACACTATCCGAATATAAGTCTTAGGAGCCCCGTCACCTATCAACCAAATAAACTGGCGAAAGCCTACTCCTCCCGCTCATTAACCTCCACGCCCAAGCTCCCAAAACGACTAGAATAATGACGAAGCTAATGACCAAACTACCCCCGAAAATAATTGCATGCCACTTCCACGCCGTATCCTTATTCAGTCCGATAACCTCTACCACAATCGCCCAGGGCAATACCCAGAATATATTTGAAACCAGTGATTGGCCAAGGTACCAGCGTGGTCGGGTCGCCAGGAGGATGCTGGCGAGCTGTGTGGAGACGGCGTAGAATATGTAGCACCAGTCTATCGTCTGTATATACGTAGGGGTTAGTGTGAGAACAATGCACTCGGGGAAGGAGGGAACGAACCTGCCACATGTACTCGGTTATTCCGGCCACCTTGTCGGAGCCGGAGAGATAGCGGGCGAACGATTGGGTGCCCCAGATGGACATTGTGATGCAGAGGGGGACTTCGATTAGAAGGGCTATCCCGACAGATATGAGGGCGGGTTTAATAATCACTTGGAAAGAAGGCGGGTTAGTCTTTTCCTTCTATGCCAGGATAGTACAAACTTACTGCGAATATCTCTCCTTGAAGCTTTTGGCTTCCTAGTATCGATTCCAACTTTATGTCGCCAGGCACCCCATGCGTGTCCTACGAAGGTGGAAGACGTAGCCTCAAGCGCCTGGACGGGAACCATTACCAGGCCCCAGCGGATGGTGTTGAATACACCCCAGGCCTACAAACTATTAGCAAACAATGAATCCCCTCCCCGTAGGCATTGACATATTGTACCGTAGCATAGTCAGAGCCCATCGCCACAATCCCCGAAATCAGCCACAAATACAGTACATTCCTGATACACGATTCAACAAACGTATACCACCCCTGCCTACCCAACGTTACCAGTGCCAGCACACTCGGTTTCCTAGACCCGGTTTCACCTTCTGGTCTATGGATCCACAATTGTCTCGTCTCGTACATGAAGTAGCATACCCCCGCCAGAGCTCCTGCTGCATCGCAGGAGAGGTGGATGATGGCTTGGGTATTTACATCTACGTCTGCATGCCCAACGCGGACATTGGAGAGGAACAAGAGATCGAGGATGATGTTCAGCGCGGTTTTCACCGTGCTGATCAGGAGGGGGACGTCTGGCCTTCACTTGCGCAATTAGTTCCCGAGGAAGGAGAGCGGGGGGGGCGCATACGTACCTATCCAAAGCTCGAGTAGCACAACTAACCGCAAAATCTATAGCCCCAAACACACTCCCAAACGCCGAAATCCTCACATACGTGATACTCTCCTTCCTAACCTCGATGGGCACGAAAGTATCTGTGAACCTCTGCGCCGCACTCGCAATAATCACAGACATCAGCATCCCCAACACCGCTTGAAAGATGACAAGCGTATTCGAGATCCCTATTCTAGAGGTGATTGTCCGCGAAGTGCGATCCCCGATAATTACGAAGGAGGCACGCGGAAGTCCTTCGTTTATGACCTCAGTCACGGTACTGATATAGGTCCATGTATCAGTCGTTACAACCATTTTTGAATCGATTTGGGCGACCCATAGTTTTGAGAGGGTAGAGTAGAGGGCGGGGAGGATGTAGGTGGAGACGTTGAACAAGAGGGCGCCGGTGTAGCTAGTGAATCATATTCAGTTATATTCGATCATAGTTACTCGGATGATAAACGGGGGGGAAGAGCCAACCGATTCCTAGTCCACCACTTTGAACCGGGTACAGATACTTGATATACTTCGTCTTCGACACCAGGGGTTCTCGCCCCCTTAGTACCCATATCGTTCTCAGCGTTGTCGTTCATATCTGAATCTGGTAGCGCGCGATATCGATGTCGATATGTGCTGCTGCTCCCTCCACCAATCCCGGATTCCACCATTTTATAACTGAACTCTTTGGTAAAGCGCGTGCGGGGTAATACGCAGACCGTTTACATAAATTGTAGATATTGTATCCAGGGTTGTATTCAGGTGGCTTGAAGTTGAAGATTTAGTTTCTGGTGCAATACTTCCCGGATGTGGTTAAAGTGAAGTTTCTCGGTAACCGGGTTGGTAGATTGGTTCCCGCTGCGGGAATGGAAGCATGGGTGGCCTGAAAACTTAATCTAACTTGCGAGGGTTTGTGATACAGCAGCGCCAAGAGTTTGGCGTTCAACAACGGTAGTGATCATGCTGGGAATCGGAGGTCGTTGGGAAGTTGTTTCCGGCTTTGGGCATCATGGGTGATGGGTTGTGACTGGTGGGAAGGTGGGATGGTGAAAAAAGGGTGGGCCCCGGGGGAGGGTTTTTTCTATTTGGTAAAGGAAAATGTGAGGAGTGGGAGTGGGGATGCACGGTTTTGTCTTTGGGTGGGTGGTTTTTGAAGGGTTGGGAGCAGCCTGACCCCACTATCAGTCTCTGGTAGTGGACGCGAGTGAGAAAGGCGCTGTGTTTACAAAAGTGGGGATTTATGTAGTAGTATCTAACATTTAAGATCGCAGCTTCCATGTTCAGCACGCGTAAAATATTTGACAAGTTATGTACTCGTACGAAAGATCAAGATCGAGTATGATACCAAGGTGAAAATCCTTCGTAGAACACATTCATAACCAATCCCCTAAACTATGATATGAAGAAAAAAGAAGTGGAAATCGTCAAGCAGAAAAGCCAATTCTGCTCCCAACTTCTACCTAGGTTGGCATCTACTTGGATGCGGTTAATCTTCGATGATAGAGCACTTTCTGCTGTGCTCCTACTCAAGATAGCACATACCAGTACTTCACATATTTGCCACTCCCCCACCTCAATCCCGAAGTCCTCACATGGACACACACAAAAAAGCCACACCAAGGATCTTGACATCGGGAAAGACACAAATGCATATAGTAGCCGGAGTATGACATGACACATGGAAGTATCGGGGATATTGAGCAACCACTAGCATTGTTCTTCCAAGTCCCTAGACTCCCCGAAGATCACTCCTTCAGGTAGTCTTTTTATGTAACCTGAAAGATTACCATGTTGTGTTGGAAGGTATGGTCTGGACATGATAAGTACTGTACAGTGCAAGCGCCGCTCTGCTGTGGGATAACTGAATAAATGATGATTTCTTATGCGTAGGTGTCTGCCAGGGCTCGAGTTTTTAAAGCACTACTTCTATGATACCAGTACTGTACCTAGAAAGTACGGGAGATTAGGTGCTCATACTCTAAAATCTCGTGAAACCCAGTATCTCAGTCAGCCCTGTAACCCCCGGGTTCAGTGACAAAAGCCCCGGATAAGGACTAGCCTTTTCCTGACATAGTATGAAATTAACCCTCGGGATTAAAGGAGGGAATAGCACTACACAACTGGTCAGTGCTTTCCGTCTATTGTACCCTTGCCCCACGAACCGTCCCTGTGTTCAAGGAGAGTTGGTAAAAGAGTGCCTTTCTATGATATCAGCGAGGAGTTAATCCACAGGGCGTATATTATGATTCATGTCGTTCTGGGCCGTTAGTTAACAACCAGGTCGCCGCCGAAAGGCCTGCCTGCTGTCAGGGCCCCACCGTGGGCCGTTAATAAAAACCATCTATCTTAGGTTAGCATGACAGGACGGTGCACTGTAAAGTACCTCAGGAACCCCCTCGGCCCAAGGCCAGCACGGTGCTCTTATATTTTTATACAATATACAGCCCCCGGGAGAAAAAATCGGGAAACGGTGATCGGGCCTCTGGGGCTTTGATTGGAGGGTTCGGTGTGCTCGAGCCAATCGAGCAACCGTGTTTCTAACCTTTAATTTCCACAATTCCCGATCTTTTCGACCGGAGGCTGTAGATCTGTGGAGCCAAAACGACTCACTTCGTAGTACAAAGATAAAACCTGCAACTCTCAAGAGACCTCGCACGGGCGAAAAATATTCTACAAAACCTGGCTGTATGGGCTTTGTGGTAAAACAAAAAGGAAAGGAAAAGGAGTACCGGTATATATACAGCTTTTGTGGGGAGTGATATCGAATGACGAAATCGAAAGTCAGGTCCCCTGGAAAGCTTCCTTAGAGTACCTGAGAACAGTCTATGATCCTGTGGAATTCCCTGATCAGAAAAACCTGCTCTAGCACTGCCAATTAAGTTCCCGCCCGTTAGTGAACGGCAGGGCCAATAGAACCTTGTTCCAGTGTCCTTCAATAGCTTTTATTTTGCGTGCAGGAGTCTCCCAGAGCCAATAGCGTTCCCACCGCATTCTTCTCGTATAAGACCGCCACTTCTTCAGATCACACGAGCCATTTATTAGGACACAGCAGGCACCACAGCCAAGCTTGGAAATCCTGGTGCGGCTAAAAGGGGAATATCCTCCCGTAGCTATCACCTCCTGATTTTCAGGTACTTATATTAGCTAGCTAATACTCGGGATGTCGGTGTCCCCACAGAGTTAGAGTGATTTTAATCAAATGGCCAGGTCATCCTCAGCTCTTTTCCCCTTCTCCAACCTTTTCTTTGACGAGCACCGGTAGCCTGTGAAATGCTAGTGTATTTACCCCGAAAGGGGTACAAGTACAGATCTAGTGGTTCTCCGCTATGTTTGCCCGACCGCCGATCTTCTGGGTTGGATATTTGTCCAATAGGGCTTGCAACTTTCCCTGCACCTCGTTTGGACGGTTGGCTGGCCCGGCTTACCGTAACTGTTTCGTTCTCGGTACCTTAGTCACTAAAAGGGTCTTTTTCATCTGGGGGTGAAATTATATAGATTCCGAGAGAACCCGAAATATCCCCTACTGCAGATGCACTTGTAATGACACCTTTTATGGGGAAGTGTGTGAATGTTTGCACAGTAGCTGTCACCGCAGATCGAGCTCATTAGCTACTGTCCCTGAACTTGCTCAGGGGAAAGCATAAGGTGGTAGACTTATTCTCGGACACGTTAGCTAAGACATTAGCACCAAGGCGAGTTTCATGCTCCTATCGCCAATATAACCCTAATCCAGAGCAGTCGGAGTAATAAGCTTAGTGAGAAGTTCCGGTATAATAGAAGCCAAGGAGATGCCGAGCCGGCGCAATGCAGATGACAGTGATAGCTTCTAGGAATAAGGAACTGCTCTGGTACGAGAGCCAAGAGGCAATCCGTCAGTCTTGAACCTTAACCCCTCTTAACTTATGGGGAGCTCTGCACCTTGTATTATTCCGCATCCCAGAGAACCGTAAGTACCGCTAAAAACATTAAGGGCTCAAAAATCAATAATTGAGCGAAGCCCAATCCTATCACAATTTTTATGTTCATCTTCAAACCTCAATAGAGATGTCATAATACCTGGCTCCCAAAATTAGAACGGGAAAAGGATAGATGCACTATCACATGACCTGCAGGTTTAGTTAGTTGCAAAAGTGACAGACTGTGACAGAAGAGCGTGATGGGGCACTGGCGTGCAACGAGGCTCAGTTTTTGATGTGTTTCTTAGTTGATCACCACCACCACAACTTAATTTGCGCGCGAATAGATTTGGCTACCGTACCGGTATTCTATCGTATCAACTGTCCTATTCTACAGGGTTAATAAGATCTAAGATGGGAGGAACATAGTTGAGACTAGCCAAAGAAGCAAGACTGAGTGGATTATGCAGTTGTGCTTAATCTTCATTATTTCTCTTTAAACTATTCTAGTTTCTATACCAATTTGACCTTAGTACTAACGTTAACCCTTTTCTACTAGCGATCCTAAGACACAAATGCCGTGTCTGGTCCATTTCTTTTGCCGACTCACGACCTTTTCAGGCGTTCCTAGTACTGTATATATTTTGACTTACTATCATACAAATCTAGGACCCAAATCCCGTGGAGAAGCACGAGCACCGGCAGCCGGCAGCCGGCACGACACCAAACAGAGGGAAGGATGGTCTAAGGCGTCCTTCACCCACGAGTACGGGTAGACCGATGGATCGTAGGATAATCCCAGGTAATTTCAATAATGCCGCGGGAGTGATATGACAAGCAGAACAAAGTGCCCTCCTCAACCTTTCCGTATTTCGAGTGTTAGGCCAGTTGAAGATTTTACGGTAATAAGTTGAGGCTGGTTGGACGTCGATCATTGTCAGTGTTGTGGCTTGCCCTGTTTCTATTCGGAAGCTAGTGTGACCAGTAACGGCTTTTAACCCTGGAATATTCCGGCACCTCTGCGAAGCTTCTAGAGCAACAGCTCTGACGTAAAGCGATGCCATTGGCCAGAGCTAACTTTCTATTTGTGGGGGTGGGAGTGCTCTTCGGCGAAAGTTATGCATAGAATAGGTTGGTTGAAGAGAGGGCCAGCAGGCTCAAGAGCAGCATTACCATGACCGTGATTGTCTCCTCCAAAATCACTCATCAAACTCGCCGCCTTCCTGTATTTTTCACATCCTTTCCTTGGCTCCATACATACACTCACACATAGGGCCAGTGCTGCATAGGGTACACTCATCACGCTTCCGCCCTTAAACCCTTGAACCACAACGCCCTATTGTCGCCGCCTACCCTATTCCCGACTGGCAGGGTATCCGCGGTCCAACTGCACAACTCAGCACAAGCCATCCCTTCCCTGCGCTTACCTTCATCCTCCTATTGTTTCTCTCCCTCTCTCCACTCCAACAGGAGACTCTCGTCAATCACCACGCAACCACTCACCCCATCTTCAGCCACAGGTATCTCTCTCTCGCCCCCCCCCCCCACTCAGTGCCAACCTTCAAGTTCGCCCACTCGTCCTCCCAAAAAAATCTTTTACCACCTTTCTACTCGCCTCCCCTCCCCCACCCAATCCTAACCCTAACCTATCACCTTGCCCTAAAGTCATATTTCACATACCGGCATCAGGCTTCCGTCAGCGACTGGGCTGCACACGATTTCCGCTCCACCAGTAGGCGCGATTCTTGACATCATCTTTCTGGTCCCTGTTCCACGTTACCCTCAAGTGAATTTTCTTTACTTATAACCTTGCGCATAAACTCTTCTTCCTCTTCCTCTTCCTCTTCCTTCTCTTCTTCCCTCTCTTCTACCTCTCCTATATACTCTCGCTCTCGCTATTCGTCTAAACAACTTCCTTACAAACAAACTCGAACATTTTCTAGAATTTAAACTTCACCGCACATATCCACCATGGTTAAAGAAACGAAGCTCTATGATACTCTGGGTATCAAACCTAATGCCACACCTGAGGAAATCAAAAAGGCTTATCGGTGAGTTCGCTCTCCTATATTCAATTAATATCTCGGCTTCTTGCCGTAGTTTTCCTACCTGAACTGGAACTAACCCGGCTTTGAAGGAAAGGCGCATTGCAGTACCACCCGGACAAGAACAAAGATAGCAAGGTCGCTGCGGAAAAATTCAAAGGTAAAGCTGGACACTTACTTAATGTTTGCTTCACAAACATTTCACTGCACGGTTCCCAAATGGCTAATTCTACAATACAGAGGTCTCTCAGGCCTATGAAGTTCTTTCGGATCCGGAGAAACGTAAGATATATGATCAATTTGGCTTAGAACATCTGTTGCGCGGGGGTCCTTCGTCGCCACCCCCACAGTCACATCCTTCATTCGCGAGATCCGAAACATTCCCCGGAGGAAACTTCCCAGGAATGGGCGGAATGGGCGGAATGGGTGGAATGGGTGGAATGGGTGGAATGGGTGGAATGGGTGGAATGGGCGGAGGTGGGCGCACATACTCCTATGCAACAAATAACTTCCACCAGTTCGGTAATCCCGAAAGTATCTTCGAGAAGTTTGCTCGAATGGAGGGCGGCATTGATTTCGACATTCTTGGAGGTCTCGGATCTGGCAGTCCCCTCGGAGGCAGTCGACCCAGTAGTTTCCCTGGAACCAGGTTTGGTGGGGCCCCACGGGAACCTAACGGAAGGAGTAAGACTCCTGAATCGACTGTATCCGAAAGGCGTGTAGGCCTTACTCTCGAGGAGTATGTTGACCTTCTTTATTCCTTTGGCGGTTTGCATTTTGCTATGTTTGCTGATACGGCATTCGTGCAGGCTTTTCCACGGCACAGAAAAGAAATTCCGTGTAAAGAGGAAGACCTTTGATAAGGATGGCAAGATCTCCCGCGAAGACAAAGAACTGAAGATCCCGGTTAAACCGGGCATGAAAGCTGGCTCAAAGTTCAAGTTTAAGGGTGTTGGCGATGAGATCGACGGAAGCAAACAGGATCTGCATTTCATTATCGAAGAGGTATGTCAATCGCCAACGCCTCGTAATAGTCATAATACGTGCCCGTCCTAACGCTACTTTCCTAGAAACCACACGAGTCCTTTACTCGAGATGGCGACGATCTTATCACTACACTTTCTATTCCTTTGAAAGATGCTCTATTGGGATGGTCTCGACAAATCAAAACAATCGATGCGAGGCAGCTGAAGGTTTCACATGCTGGTCCAACTTCACCAACATGGCAGGAGAGTTTCCCTGGCCAGGGTATGGTGCTTTCAAAGTCACCGAACGAACGAGGCAATTTGATTGTCAAGGTCAACGTGAGTAAAAAATAAAAATATAACTACTCTCATAATGAAAGCTCAGACTAACTCCTGTTTACAGATCGTCTTCCCTTCATCCTTAACACCTGAGCAAAAAAATCAACTCAGGGTTGCTTTGCCTTAGGACGTACAGGCTGTATTATTTGCTAGGAGTTCTGCTCTTTATGTTCAGTAGCTTTCTATTATTCTTGTTCAGTTCTTGTGATTTTTTCCTTCCATTTTCCTTCCACTTTCCCGCCATTTTTCTTGCATTTTCCCCCCATTTTTCTGCCATTTTCCTTCCACTTTCTCCTTTCCTTTTTTCCTGGGTCTGACGGCTGGGCGCATGAGAGGGCTTTCATAACAAATGTCGAATTTATGGATGATTGACGACACCACATGATGTTCATCTTCGTTTTCACATTAAAAACAAATTGGGCTTGATAGCCAGCTTCTTGGAATCTGGTCTCTTGTATAATTGTATAAAGTTTTCTGTTGGCCAGGGCCCCTCCGCATGTTTTTCTCCCAATTCAATAAAGGTTATTGACTTCCGTACACTTATATTATACAACCTGCCGTGCAAACTGTGCTGCATTCCCTATAGGGCATGCGGTTATGCGGTGTTGTTATTTGCACCCTATCCCTATGTCATTCGGAATCAAGTGAGTGTTGGTTACTGCTGTTTACCACTGCACTGGGTCATGCAAAATTTTGGTTCACCATCGTCCGACTTGAGCAATAAATCTCATTACCCGGCTGAAGGGGATAACGTCATAGCACCCTGTCCATTCTCATTCGGATTTGACAGCCCGGACTGAAGTTTGACATCTCCTTTTTCTCTCACAAGCTGAATCAAAACAACTGCTCGCCACGCCTTTCTGAATAAATTCAACAATGGAGGCCCCAGTGAACCAACCTGTGTCAAATACGCCCCAGGAGGATCCAGTACAAGAACCCGACTCCCAAACAGTTGAACAATGCATCACCTATCTCAGTTGCAGAGACGACACTAGCCGATTTGTTGGTCTAGCAATGCTATACTCATTCTTAACCCATATCCAAGATACCAATGTCCTCGTCCGGTGCTGGAAGTCTCTGAATCCCCGGTTCCTAGACCGGCTATTAAAGTCTGGTAAGTGCCACTCCCGGCTGTGCTGGGCTCTGAGAGGTGTTAACAAGCGGGGGCTAAGGTGGGACGATATGAAACAGGGAGAGCTAGCCAGAAACCTCCGGAGGAAGCAAGAGATATGGTTGAGCTAGCGGTTCACGTCCTGCACGCCTTTTCTACACTCCTGCCCAACCCCGCGGAAGAGGTATCGTTGGTTGGGAGGGCGCCTTTGCTAGTTGAGGTACTGCCCGAATGGTAGGTTCCCACGAAGTGGCGAGGATATTTGTAGGCGATGTGATGTGAGGCTATTTAAGGTGGCGGTAGCTGAGTATAGTGGTGGCGGTGATAGTTCGACAATTACCCGAGCGACAATATTGCAGACTTTACTGGTGTTCTCCACAGGGAGGAAAGGCTCGGAGGTCATTATTAGGATAGAGGATTTATCACCGTTGATAAAGTGTTCAGCCGAGCACGAGACAGCGATACAAATCCTACAATATGCGTTTGTTAACTCAGTCTCTGAACCTCTGGCTCTTAAGGACCGACTGAAGACATTTCTCCCATCGATATGTGAGGATATGTTGGCAATGGATAAGGCTTCCCGGTCAAGAATCCTTTCATTTTTAAGCGACTTACTGGCCAGATTTCCATCTGAGGTGAGACGCGTATACTCGAGCACATGTCATGATCTGCACGCTCTAACCGCTATATTCTAGCTTCTCCCATCAGACACCAATTGGGTAAAATCCGCATATACAGCAATCAGGGCCGTGATAACTTCCGGCCACAATTCTCACGAACGATCACACTGCACTAAAATAGCCGCTAGTCTCCTACACAAATACCCACCATCCCTTCTCTTCGAGCCAAAGGCACTAGGCAAAGCGCCGGTCGGTGAGGAAAAGCCGTTCGTATACTTTTTTATGCAGCTGGCTCTCATTGATCTTCGCGCTACGTTTCCAGCGCTGCTTGAACAGCTCGCCACTCCTTGCTATGGGGCTACTGCTCACCGATTGGCTTCTGATTTTGATGTGCTGGCGGCGTTCTTGGGGTACTTGCTAATGGTCGAGGATTTTGATGATATACCCATCACGCCAGATCTACTGTTGAAACTGAAAGCGGATATCGGGGAGACTTTTGGGCTTGCGCTGGAGTTCTTGCGGGATCGTTGGGACGCTGGGTATGCTGGCGCTGCCGGCTTTGAACCTGGCTTTGAGAAAGACGTCCCATTGGGTATAACGTGGGAAACGAAGCTCGAAGGGGGGATTTCGCGCGACCCATTGGTGATTGCCGCCATCAGGGCGCTATCCCTCTGGCTGAAAGAAGATGAAAGCCTAAGAAAAGAAGCTGGAGGCCTAACAGACCTCTTCTTAGGCTTGTGGAAAAAGGGGAAAGAAGACGGTGTGGACTACAGATTCTGGATCCTATCCAGCCTCGAAGGGACAGTGGAAGAGGACAACGGCCGCGAGCAGTTTCTGCAGTATCAAGGCATTGACCTAATCTGGGCTGACCTGAAGACAATATACGTAAATAGAGACGCTGAGGAAGAAGACCTCCGAATAGCATTCGACGAAACGCGAGTCCTAACCCAGGTAGTAATGTTAGAAGAAAAAGCCAATGAGGTATGGGTCAAGGAAGTCCTTGCGGCAGTCGATATCAGAGGAGACTCGAGCGTGCGTCTGGAACTTGACGCTGCGATGGCCCGCCTGGCAAGTGCATGCTTGGTCAAGACGCATAAGGCAGCGAGAAAACGATTAAAGGATGATGTGCAGAAGGTCAAAGAAGTTTGCGGGAGGCTGTTCGCCATCGCGAGTGAGAAGATAGAGGATGGTGGGGGGATTACGGAGTTGGTGGAGGAGGCGGTGGAGGAATTGGATGGGATGTGATGTGATGTACTGTAGCCCCTAACGGGATGTCAAGCCGTTCTCTGATCCATCAATACTGCCGTAGGGTGCTCGAGTCCAATACTCGAGTAGCGGGTGGTGCGATATATGCGCTGAACACAGGCTCGGACATTCTTGCACCTTGCTGTGGGGTGGTGGCTTCTGTTGAGTTGTAGAACGGTTAGTACGACCTTAATACCTTCTGAACAAAAATACAAACTCAATACGAAGAGTACATTCATGCCACGCTTAAGTGAGGAGAAGTATCTGTACTCGAGTAAAGTCAAACCGGGGTTTGACCTTCGCCTCGGCAGTGATACAAGTACCTCAGCAGTAGAGGGCGGCAGATTGGTAGGTATACAATCCTTAATTCACTTAAAGCGAGGGGGATGAGACCATTAGAGGAGCTTAGCCGTCCCGTGTTCTCAGCACCCCATGCCAAAATTCAAAGTCAGTCCCCTAGAAAATGTGGTATCATACTCGATCGTGTAGATACAGCCAACCTATGCTCAAGCAAGTCTCCTGGCTATGTAACGGTGCCAAGGGATGGGGATTTTGCTGTGGTGGATCCCTTGGTATGCACTCACGCCAACTTGTACAGGTTCTTTACTCATACGGTAGATAGAGGGAGCGGAGCACCGTGCTAAGCAATACAGCTCAGCATATCACGTATCATACCCCCAATCAAAATAAAAACACCTGTGCTAGCGGGGTTACGATGATGGAATGGCAGTTGTATCTAGCAATATGACGATTAGGGCTTGACAGAGTGAGGTGTTTTATTTATTCCTCCTTGCTTTATTTTATTATTATTATTATTATTATCATAGTAAATTTGATTAAGGAACAAAACTTGCATGAAACATTAGCTACGGCATAAAGTATCAAATAAACTCAAACACCCCTACGTTGTAACCAGGATATCATACCCCAACCAGACTCTGCAGCCATAATTCAGGTTACCTCAGCAACAGCTTCCCTCACACCGGACATCATAGAACATCACTCGATCCATAATCCCGAAGTCGGCCAAGTTCAACAACACTATTAATGATCATTCATTGCTCACCAACCGAGAAACTACTCACTCGTCTTTTGCCAAGAATATAATATCATATCATACCTCCGCCAGCAAAAATAATAATTTTGCCGGAATCCTCACCAAATATCCAGCCCCATGGAAGGCCTTCTTGGCAAAAAAGCGGGTGAGTAGATATGTGATAACAATATTATAAACAGAAGCAAAAACATGGTCCGAGAAAAAAGTAAATCCTACATAACTCCCCCCCCCCCTTTTCCCTCCTATCAGTGCCATATCTCTAAGTATGATACCGGTACCTTAACAGACAAGGATGTTTTTTTTCCTTCTTCTCTTCTCCTCTACTTCCCCGAGCGGTCCAAGAGCCTACGATATTCATCTACAACTACCCGTGAACGTATAATATTATAGTAAACCGCTTAAAAACCCAGCTCCGTGTCTCCTGATGCTGCCCCTCTGCCCTAAATTAGTTGAATGTATAATATCTCAGTTCACTTTGCATGAGGCTGGCGCATGACTGGCTATCTTAGATGCGAAGAGGGAGTTTTAAGGGCATGTATATCAGCCGTACCATAGGAGAGCATAGTGGGTACTCCTAAACAGCAAATATCCCCACAATATGCAAGGAGCTACCGGTATTAACATCCCCTACAATAACGAACATGCTGCCCCAGAGTGTCTTGGAAAGAGAGACAGTTGCATTGCAGGATTGCTTTCCATGCGGATCTTTCCGTGTGTGTCGATCATTGACCCCCATGCTGGGCCCCGCTCGGATCACTTCTTGAACCAGAATTAATGGACACAACTAGCAAGTACCATACTTGTATTCCTTCTGCTCTCTTGTCTTGTCATTCATCTTTGATGAAGTTGGACTTCGTACAACCAGCGCCTTGAGTGTGCTCTTCATTGATGGCCCCCCGTTTGGTATGATAGGCTTTTATGCACAGTGATGGATTAATTTCCCTAACCTCCCTCATATGACTAATCGCGTCGAAGGATTCTGCGAGAGCATTTATCTACGGATATTAGATTTACCAGTGCACGTTACATGCCCAAGTCCTCCATAAGGCTAAAATTCCTCCCATTACCGGTAGCCAGGTGGTCATTTATCTCCTGCCTTCCCTGGATTTCGTGTAGGTAGATCTTTCACATTTCCTTCAAGAAATGGGATTTCTTCCCTTGAAGGTCCCGCAATACCTTCTCCCAATTGGTAACCCCGCCTACGTTATTGTCCACAATAGGGATTCCCCGATTTGGCAGTTGCCACAAGAGCTATACGCTCTTCCTTCCTTTAGCTCTATCAGAGAAAGAACCTCGGTGTTGGTCTTCTTCTTCTTCTTCCCTCCCTTCCCTCTCCCACATCATTTACCTCGACCAACCCCTTCCCAGCTCTTCCTCCACCCCCTTCGCCCCCTAATCTAAGTCTTCGCATGATAGTTTGCTTGCCACCCGGAATATGCCTCTACACCAGGCCTCAGCCGAGTGAACTCGTATAGCACTAACATGAAGATTCCACAGACCCACCAGACCATCCTAGGTGTCTCCTTCCTTCCAGATCCCTCCTAACCTCTTCGTAAGTACTCGCCCCACACAAGAACTACCCTTATCCAAAGAAAGTATAAAAAAACAGGGGCTGAGGATTTACACGGGCACCCAGACACACGCACCGATCTTTCGCAATATATTTTGCAAGTCCCCACTTTCGGATACTTTCCTATCCGGGAACCAATATCATCGATATCATATTATCATATTATCATACTTTGTAGGGATGGAAGTCTTCTTTCGTTCGCCCCCCTCCCTCCCGTCTATAATATTTCTATCATGCCTATCCCTTATTTTCACTCGCATTGGTGCTAAGTTCACCGACCTACCTGCCCACTGTACCCCCTTCCAAATTGTGATATTTACGAATTTAGACCTGAGCGGTTTATTTGTTTGTTACATCATTTGTTGTATGACATTATAGCACTGTTGTAAAGTAGATAGATAGATACGGTGGAGTTCAGTAAGGGTTTTTCGTTTCACTACTATATCCTATTAGTCTGCCCCTCCTTACTTACTTGGTCAGCGTAGGCTAATAACTGCTAACTCCTCAATTCAGCCCATGTCCCCGTGACGCGAACCCAGTTTTGCACGGTGGCTTGAGCATGCTAGTTCTAACCGGTTCACACTAGTCCCCCCCCCCCCCCGCGCCTCCTCCGACTTGGGCAAAGGTTTTCCGACCAACCAACCCATGAATGCCTCTATTGACAGCCACACAAGCCTCCAGCGCGTAAGTTACCCGGGGGGATTCGTACGAGAACAGGGATTATCAAATTTTTACTGCGGTACTTGTAGGTAGGTAGCTACCGTCTCGCACAAAAAAACATCTCCCCGGGTATGCCTGTACTAGTACTAGACTTGAAAAACCAGACTCACAAAGGTATAGTATAGTTTCGGTCATTTCAACGGTGACCTGGCCGATAGAAATCTACGATCCCGAGAAGCTAATAAATCGATCTTCCTTTCCTCGGGTGGCGATAACTAAATACAGTATCCTCCTCGAGCGCGAGGTACCAATACTTCTAGCCTAACTGTGCTAGTACTGGTTCTCGATTACGGGCTAAGGCATCCGAGACAGTAAAATTCACCGCGAGGCGCGCTATTATAAAATCTTGGGACTTTTTCCAAGTGTTCTAGCGAGTCGGGCTTCTCGGAAACCATTGATCGCCAACAAATCGCAATGCTCAAATGTTCCCAAAACAGGATTAGCGTGCATGTTAGGGGGGGACGGTAGCTACAGACGCCAGCACCTCACAAACCTCGGGCTCATGTTTCCTACTTACCCTCCAATTATTTTTTTGTTAAATCCTTGAATTTATTCGTAAAATACGGGAAAATCCCGGCAAGCACCCTAAAGTATGGCCTAGAAAACCCAAAAAAACATAGAAAACTCCTTCACCGCCTACTTAAACAAATAAATAATAATAACCTTATCACCTTCGTCCATCATGACCCATTATAGGCCAAAATGATTTATGATCTCAAATCAACATCTCTCGCGAAAGGAAAAACCCCCATCTTAACAGGGAAATTTATCAAAATTTTCATAATATGTGTGGAAAACTCCCTCATCAAATTCCCCGGTTTATCACCTTTCCATAGCATAGAGTCTCTACCTATGTTGAAAATCTCAGGATCCCTTCCCTGCCTTTTGCTTTCCAGGGTTGGCCCCTTTCCTAAGTAGGCCAACCCTGGAAAGCAAAAGGCAGGGAAGGGATCCTACTTACCCTCCAAGATGGTCCCTATCGTATACGGGCACTCGTCAAGCGAGAACGAAGTTAATCAATTGATGAACGAGAGATGATCTAGGGCATGTGCTTTATCCACTCTGAGTTTTAAAAACATTTTCTAGTCTCGCCTGATACCTAACCCGGAAAACACCATTAACCGTAAACTCCAATCTGCCTGCCCCCTCGCGTCGTTCGCCGCCCTAAGAGTTAAAGACCCTTGAATAGAGTAATTCATGCCTCCCCTGATACAAATCCAAAGTCGGAATCGACTGCCCCGCATCCTCCACCGCGATCCCCTTTGCAACCGTGAGCCCATTATCCATGATCCCACGTGTGCTCTCCGCGGCAAGTAACGCCTGCATATGGTATGGCCCTATAAGGCTCTGACGAACAGCAGCGGACAACACAGCCTTGACATGGCCTAGTAGAAACAGGTAGCCAGTTTCCTCCAGGCCTATACCAGCGAGGCTACAGAGAACGCCGTAGACGACGGCAAAGTGGCCGCTCGCTCTATCCCGCACCTTCTCCGCGCGGAGGGCTCGGCGGTAGGCCTCTAGCTCTGGTGATGGGGGTAGAGATGAAGAGAAGGACTTCTCGTGCACTGTGAGTAGGGCCCGGCCCTGACTTACGCTTGCGCGCCGGGCCACGGTGCAGATTGTCGAGGCATCGAAGATGTCGTCCAGTGTTAGGGCTGCCCTTGGCTCTCTGTGCGCCTCCAGGACGAAGGGGAGTGTGGTGTGGGATAGCGAATTTACAGATAGCCTCAGGAATCGTTCTGTCGTTTCTCTAGGCGTGGTGGAGGAGGTCGAGGGGCGGTGGGCAGTGTAGGATTCCAGGCCACTAGAGAAGGCGAACGAACCGAGGGGGAGCGCCGAATCGGAAAGCAACAGGAGAAAGTGCGTTTCTGGGGATGCCACCGTTGTGCAAACTTCTTTTGTGGCAGGTTCTGTTAGGCTTTTTGTTCAATTGCCAGTTGAGGCTTACCGCAGGGATGGATGGCTTGAGGGGAGGTGAGGGGTTGTAAGTTTTACCGCGGGTTTGAACTTCTGCTTTCGAGGGCAGTTTGGCTCTCGCTGCCCGGAGTCGGGACTCCAACCCTGCGATCTCTGCTTCTAGAACTTGATCATCTGCATCATCCCCCATTGTGCGAAGTTGTGGATGAGGTTGTGGTTGGCTGGCGGTTACTTCGTGAGGCGGAGGAGGCTTATCTGGGGGTTACACCGCTTCACCGGGCATACAACGGGGGCTCAGGCCCCGCAATGCATAAAGTATCACTCGGAATCAAGACGAGTGTGCCCCTGTGTCAAATTCACAGATCCAGGATCGGTGAACAGTAATCAGCCTGAAGAGCGAATCACGGCATCGAAAAAGATGAGAGAACCAATGCCGTGCTCGCACACTTCGTAAAGAGAGCGTTCATCCGAAGATTTGCTTTTTCTCCCCTTCCTCTTCAAGCTTCCGAATCGGGGGCTAGCGTTCAAATATGTTTCTTTTTCTTAATGTTATTATGTTGCATCCATTTCGTACTCGAGTACCTCGCCGTCTCGTTTCAGATGCCGATGCAGTCACTATCCCCGTTATGCTTATGATTACCATGGCATTGTACTCGTACTCACCCACCCCACGATTGGTTCGCGGATTGGTTGGCTGGGTTTGGTCGCAGGGTGTGATGGTAGTTCTACTCTTCACCCCGAGTACCGGTATCGTACTTTTTACAATGCCATTGATAGCGTACCGTGCAAGCAACTATCATAAATCAGCGCTCTCAACCGGGTTATTCGAATGCCGGTACCGGGCATCAATAGTCGTCATAGAACGGTGTACCGGCACTCAAGTACCGGTACGGCCGCTTGGGCAACCAACCGAGAAAAACGCCTCAGTAAATTTCCGAGAACAGTTAATTGATCCGTGGATTCGTATGCCAATACTCAAAGTGCTCGAGTGCTCGAGTCTAGGCAAGGGGTAACTTTCAGATACTGTAGCTGTTAAAGGGGCTCCCCACCATCTGAATTCGTGGGTTAGGATGACCGAACCCAACCCCACGGTAGCCAGAACACAACTTCCCTGAGCAGCGGATCAGCCCAACTTCCCCACACAGCAAAAGGCCGACCGCGAACTTGGAATCCGTCAGGCACCCTGTAGATGTTAAGACCTCAATAATACTCGTAATAATAGTAAGCTTCTGTACGAGTCTTCGGGTCGAGGAGCTAAGATCAGCGTTGAGAAAGCCAAGACCCTCACAAAGCCCATCCCATGAACGCCATTTTGCAACCCCAGCTACCCCAGCTTGTCAAAGGATCCTTCCTGCTTGTCGCATGTAAACACAATTATAATAATAACATTATTATAACAATGACAATAAAAACCTCACGAGTGACCGCCTATGACAATGCTCCCTTTAAGTTTTATACCCCCATCTCATTATTATTATTAAGGGACCCTGGCAAACGCCAGCCAGGGGAAAAGCAAACAATCTATCATACCTATTCGGTAAATCCGGAGAAAAAAAGATAGTGGAAAAAGGAAAAAAAGAAAAAGAAAACTCCAATCTTGGGTGGGAGCCCCCCTACCGTACCCTCTTCGACCACACACACACACCCGTTCGTCCATCCCGTGGGAGCACAATAAAATAAAGTGGTGATGAAAAGCTGCTCTTCGGAAAGGGCTTCCCGTAAACCGGTTGCCGTGGCGGTTTGTGTGATTGGTTATCGCTAGGAAAACATGCGCAGTTACGAGACGAGCGAGCGAGCGAGCGCAGTAATACCACAGCTGCTCTTAATTTTCTGATGCCTGCCTGCCAACAAGAACTGCTATTGCATGCCCCCTAGAATCCTGAGGCCCTGGCCTATTTTTTTTGTCCATATGCGATAGCAGCTGTCTTGATGGGTGTCAGAAAATTGCGAGCACCGTACCCGAGGTCCCCCCCCCACCCCAGAGAGCGGGAGTTTTCTGGTGGGGGCAAACCTTTATTTCTCTCTCCTTGAAAATTGTGATGTGTGGCATCGTACCGTACTCATGTACTCGAGTAGAGACGAATGCTGTGTTGTGTCATAAATTTGGGGGCAAGAAAGAAAGAGATGCGGGCGCCAAAGCAACCCTCCGGGGATCTACTCTAGGTTTATTTTTTTCCTCACTTGGCATTTCAAAGATCTGGCTGGGGCTGCTTCTGCTCGCTCGTTGGTTGGAGGAGGAATCATCTCTCTTTCCTTCTCGGGGATGCTGTCCTCTACTGCAGCTGGGTCGCCTTTTCCCCTTCTGGCATCTATTTTTTTAAGGGTTGAGAACCATCGATAGGTCCAGACACAATTGCTAAATTCGTGGCGTCACAATACTATTGGAGCTCTCTGAAGGGTCATTACCCAGGAGTGAGTGAGTGGGCTGGAGTCGAATGTAGCTAGTCGAGTACCGGTACAGTACGGTAGCCCATAGGTGTAATTTGCGGCAGTATCCGAGTTTGAACTATGGCGAGGGGTGTCTGTGGCCTGCCAAGGAATATTATACAACTCCAACCGCGGCAGCATTTTCGGGCATCGCCCCAGTGACGATTACAGCTCTTTCAGATGATAAAGTGGATGATCCTCTGCGAAATAGGAATACCTCTATTTTTATGGAGGTATTGGGGTTTAGAAGCGCGACTAGGTCAAAATTTTGATAGGAGCGAGGCGGGTGTCTGGGACTTGCTTGTTGTCAAGTCCCCTAAGGGGAACGGTTAACGGATGCTTGCGATGGGATTAACCTATAATGGGGCTACTGGTGGCAGATCAACCTACTGTTATCAAGCCGGAATGAGTCTCCGCCTTGTTCTCGCTAAAGAGGTCCCTCACCGTACCGGTCGCTGCGGTGGACAGATACCGGTATCAGTCCTTCTCGCTACTTGGGGTCATATGATATGTCACTCTGAGCTGGTTGGCTTGGCATTAATATTAGCCTGATCGAGTAGCTTTAGATCTCCCGCTCGGGCAAAGGGTAAGAGAAATCCTCCGACCTCTAATTGCGAGCCTCAAGCGACCGAATCGTTGCCACCTTTTGCTTGGGTCTGCTCTGAGAAACGGTAACAGCCGTCGCTCCCTGTTATGGCAGGGTAGAGCAGCTTTTAATCTTAGCATACTGAAACCTAATAGATAGCTGTCATAATTCTGCTTTGTTTCAGGAGGCTCGTGGTTGACAGTTGATGGGGCAGCTGTGGTCGGTCGGCTGGCCATCAATCAACAACTCAGTCTGGAGGAGGAAAGAGGAAGGATCGTCGGTAAGGGCGAGTGATAAGCTTAAACCGCAGCTGACAGGTCGCCGATTCGATTGCGATGGCGATAAAGAGGAACGAACGCTATCTATAGATACAGTTCTATAACCTGAAAATAACTACTCCCAACCAAATGTTATGCATGGTAACAACTCAGGTCAGGTCAATTTTTGTCTCATTGAAAATTCGGAATCGGCACCGCTGCCGGGGGATATCTTGGATGGTAAAAAAATCCAATCCAATCCAAAGTGTGCGCAGGTCTCATTGCCTAAAAGGGAATTCCTGCTGTCCTCCCAGTGCGAGAGCTGCAGCATACCGTGATCAATAATGGTGCTCGTACGGCTGGGGGCTGGCATCGGTTTGCTATCAAAAAGACGGGTGAGAGCAGGTTTTAGTCTTGCTGGCCCTTGCGCAAGCCACCGAAGCCGAGGGGAGAGGAAGGGGGAAAAAGGAAAGTGGTGAAAAAGAAGGAAACAACCCGTCACGGATCCTCGGATCGTTGTTGAACAAGGGATGAATAATAATGCCGATTTGTGATTGGACCGAGTGTTTGGTATGGGGGCAGGGATCGAAATAATCGGTGTTTATGGATTGGATGGGAAATACAATCAATGTTATGCTTGAGTGCAGCAGATGTCAAACCAGACGCTTTATGATGTCCCAAGTAGGATGTTTCCGAGGGGGAAGGCAGGGGTATTACGGTATCATACTGTGACATACAGTAGACTACTCGTACTCGAGTACTTGCGCATTCCAAAAGTATCCGGATGCCTCGGCGCCAAGCCGCTGAGATTTGGACCTGGATCCGCGAATCTTGGCGCCAAGGCATCCGGATACTTTTGGAATGCGCAAGTACACAGGTGTTGATTTTTCCCAATTCTCCCAGGGACAAGGGGGATCCCAGTTCGTTCTACGGGTGTAACTATGGGAAGATTGGCTCGCAGAGTTCTGGCTGAAAGAAGGCTTGATCGGCGGGCATTCCTTGGGCAGCTTCCGACAGTGGAGGTGCACCGGTTACCGGTATGTACTCGTATTGGAGCGCTGAGTGATGCATCAGAGCTGAAAACTGGGGATCTCAGGTGGGGTGAATGGAAGGGCATGAGAGGAAGGGGAGGAGGAGTACGAGTAGATATCATATGTCGGGCGGGAGAGAGGCTGAGTGAGGACGGGGACGAAGAAGCGAGGCTTAGTGAGCGGTGTACGGTATGGGTAAGGGTTGGGAAGGCAAGCAAGCGAGGAAGCGAGCAAACGATAAGGGGAAGCCAGGCAGAATAGAGCAGGTACAGCATGATACCAAATACTCGAGTACTCGAGTACTCGAGTATTGAAGCAAACATTGACATTCATAGGATGGCCGGTGGAATTCCTTGTTCGGTGAGGGAGGGTGGTGGGGTTGTTCACACCTGATACTGTACTGGTACTGGTACAGCATGTAAAACTCACTTTGCACACAGACGATCGGGCGTACCGGTAGAATACGGGTTATAGTGAAAAGCTTTCCTCAACCACCCAGCCTTTTCACTTCTGCATGGACACGCCCCTGGGGATTCCCAGACCTTACCTTTGTGACATTAAATGGTAACAAATGTCCTGGGGTCCCCCCTCCCTCTCTCCCACCGGAAAACAAAAGGCTCTAATCTGTGGGGGCTTGCTGGATTTGTTGGACTCAAAACCCGGTACAGCACAAGTGCCAATACGGTACTGTGCAAGTATGATAGCAATTCCTTGCATTCCGATGCGGCTTGATGTGAAATTTGTCCCTACTCTGCTCCCCCGTGTTCACAATGTGTGCAGAATTCCCACCTGCGAATAACACATCACTGACCCCCGGTCATCTCGACAAGTGCAAGAATGACATCTTTGCTTTCCCGCACCGTATCTACGCCCTATCCACCAATCGATGATGCAGTTTGAGGGAGCTCTATTTTGGACGAGATACTTGGAGGAGATATATGGAACTTCAGCGTGATTTGAATGCTTACTTTTTCCCCTTCCCCACCCCTCTGCCCCCTTCGGCCATACGAATGGGAGAGATTTCAGATATGGGTTGAATGCGAAGGAGGGGGTAAAAAGCAAAGGGAAGATGGCGAGAATCAAAAAAGAAAAAAAAAAGTCCATAATAATAAATAGTTGCTTTTGCTGCAGGACAGAGTTGCAAGATGGAGTTGTTGGCTGGATTGGATCTGTTTTGTCCGCAAGATGTGGGATTCTTTTTTTTTTGCTTTCTGGGCCCGCTCGTGAATTGGCTGGGCTGAGTGTCATCATATCATATCATATCGTATCCTATCAGTACTGCGGCAAGTGGCCATTTCGGAGGCAGAAGGAGCAGAGACAAGATTGCAGTACACTGAGCAGCTCCAGGCCAGTGCGCGGGGGGATTTCGGGAGAGAAGAAATAATTACGGCAGACGGGTAATTACAGCAATCCTTCAGAGAAGCCACATTCGAATTTTTTTCCCCAAGAGGGCCTTTTAGGGGTTTTTTTTTGGTGGTTGACCTATTCATGACTATTTGCATCATGGTGGTCGGACTGCTACCATTTGGTACTGCCATCAACCGCTCACCATCAAACCCGCAAAAGGGAAAGGAGGGAGGACAGGAATTACCAACTTTTATAAGATCTGCCGCCCTCGCCAATCGATAATTGCCAATCGCCTCCTTCCCCCTCCCTCCCTCCTTCTCTCACTTCTCCTCCCTCCTTTCACACCTCTTCACACCTTTTTTCTTTTTCTCTCTCTTTTTTTCTTTTTCTTACTTTCTTTTCTTTTGCCTCCTTCTTCACTTCTCCTTCTCCTGCGGGAGCTAGCCCTGGTGTCCCACACGCCCTCTCCCTCCTCCCTTTTTGCCTATAAGCCTCTCTGCACCCTCCCTTCTGCTTGCTCTTTTCTTCCCTTCTCCCTCCTGCTGCTCCATACTTGCTTGACACAAACAATTCGTCTGACCCCTCCGTCCCCCATCCTCTCCGCCCTTCAACGCTGGTGGCTCCTCTTGATCGACTCGTCCAAACGCTACCACTCTAGTACAACAGGCAGCCACCGAGGGAGCAGTAACGATGGGTGCCATCTACCCCGCGGTCATGAGAAGATCTTCGGGTTTCTCAAGTCCTAGTGCTCAGAGGAATCAGTCGGAAGGTTCCTTTGTGACTAGTATATCTCTTGCCATGGTTGTTATTACCGCCGTCAGTTTTTGTTTGGCGAGACGACTTGTAAGAGTCGGTGACTTGTCATCGTTGCCGCTAGCACGTTGGTGTAAGTTTGCCGTTTTTGGTAGTGGAGTTGTTACCGTTTATTAGTCACTAAATACAAGCTCGCTATTTTTGTAGTGGTTCTTGCCGTTTTTCTCGACAGTTGGTTGTTTGTGCTTTCGAGTACGATTCTGCAGGCGAGCTTCGGTCTCAACAGCAGTCTTAGAGCATGTGATGCGGGTATATTACTCTGCTTGGTTTGCTACCTGAGCTCGAAGGTTTTACTGTACTTTTTTCTTGTCGAAAAGGTGGGTCTCATTTTGCCTTGTATTCATACAACAATCACTAACGGCCTTTTAGGTTTTCATTGTTCGCGGTAATCGCTCTTCGCGGTTCAAGGACAAACTCTTCCTATTTAACACTCTCGGCATGCTTGTGCCGTATTGCGTAGTCATCATCCTGACTTTCGTTTAGTACGTTTCCGTTGATCTTTCCCTGATGCGCCGTCTAACCTTTTTTCCCTGCAGTCGCAATGCCGAGATGGACAACGGGCAGTGTAAGATCGGGTTGAAGCTTCCCGCCAACATCCCGCTACTTGTTTTTGATTTTACGATCAATGTATGTGGCCATCACGTGTGGTATTTGGGTGGCTTAGCGCTAACGGGGTCAAATTTAGGTTTATCTAACCTTTTTGTTCCTGAAGCCTCTTGCTGGTGAGCCGAGCATTCAGCAAAATCTGGTCCTGTTTTGCTAATAATTTGGATCAGGTCTCTGGAGTTTTCAAAATGGGGCCAAGTCCAAACAAAGCCGTCTTCATCAGGTCGCCTTTCGCACTTTTATTGGAAGTTGCGCAACGTTGGTTTCTACTCTTGGGTGAGTTAGCTTTGGAGATGGCTATGGGCTTGTTCCTTCGGGAGAGTGCTGACTAGTGGTGAAGTAACTTGGTTTCACTTCTTGTTTTGAGAGGAAAGGAGCCCGGATGGATCTGTTTTGCGGTTTGCAATTGCGACAGTATGTTATCATTTCAGTCTCGTTTGATATTGGTATCCCGACGTATCAACATGGCTAACACCACGGATCACAGTTATGTTTTCCGTTCTTGTCTTGCACTGGGTTACCCACCAGGATGATGATATTTCCACCGAAGGGAGAACTCGCTGTAGGGAGTGCGACCGCACACTTGCATGTGGAGGTGACCCGTATTCGATCAGCCGTGGATCTAATTTCGGCGGCCTTAGCAGAGACCACAAAACCCGGGTTGCTGGGGGGAATGGTGAAGTTGTTACAAGCATACATGCGGTACCAAAGGGCGCATGCCGTCACGATAAATCGATACCTCTAGATGGAATCCTAACGCACACCGAAGTGCGTAGGGATATAGAGAGTGTGGGCGGAACCTCCGAGACCGAGGAAGAGGACCCCCGGGTCAACTCTACGGACAATATCCGCCAATCAACCTGCAGTCGATCTTGAAGAGATTCGGTTACCCAAAAATATACCACTGTTCCTCGGCGTATGCATTGTAATCTGACCTTGAATTTTTGAATTCTCTGTATATATTCATCTTTTCTATGTTATGGGTACTGGGGTATGCATTTGTGGTTGGCTAATTGTATATTTTCATTTTGCCCCCTGTGGCCGGTCTCTTTGTTTGGGGGTTATGGGAATGGGTAAGGCGGAATTGTGGGAGCGATTCGTTTGTGTGTACGCATGTTTGGCAGGCCCTTGCGCTCTGGGATCATCTTTGTTTGGTTATTGCCGCCCTAGCAATGCCTCGGATCAAAGCTCGACATATCTTGGCATCTAGATATTGTGTTGCGGCTGCAAGCTTGTGGGATGAGGAGGGTGTGGATGTGGGATGTGGGAGCGGAAGTACTATTCGAGGCTCATAGTTAACATTCATTTATTACCTTGCATCATTAATCAGACTATTTATGCCCCTCATGAGTTGGTTAGTTGGTTGGGACGCATCCGATGACTGTCTGGCGTGTCTAGGCGAGAGGGGGATTTGGTGAGGGCGTGCTCTTCCGTCACTAGACGTTTGGGACTGGTCGTGGTGGGCGGCGGTACCCAAAACGGCGGCTCCCTTTCTTTACCCTAGTGTACTATAGGCTCGAGCGGGGTCGGCGTGCCGTGACATATAGTGCTGTGCAACAATGTGCGCGCCCAACACCGTCCCCGAGGGACTCTAGCAAACTTTATTTGGACTCGCACTATAGTATAGATGACCCGTGGGAACGGACAGAAACAATAGCCACTATAAGTAAGTTCCCCACATTGGACACCCTAACATGAAGTGTAAATGATTATTTCCCCGTAAGGGGGCGCTTCCTATTGAGGGTTTTTTTTTTGCGGTCAATGATCTAAGTGTAGGTTTTTTCAACACGGAATTAGAAGGTTCAATCAATTAAATTAGTTAGGCGAGGTTCGAAGGCACCCTTGGCAATATTATAGTTAACACTAATACCCGTAATCATGCCGCATTACATCACACCGTTTCTTCTTTAGCAAACTTGAGCTAAGGGGGGGTTACTTTGCGCTTTTTTAGAGTTTTCCTTATGTCTCAAGTTGATCTTGTCTCATCTCATCTTCGTCTTGTCTAATTATTATGCCTGTGAAGTTTATGGATGGATACCGTAGCGGTAGCGGCAACCGCATTCTATCATACGGTAATTACCTAACAAACCAAACGGCAAAACAAAAACAAAAAAACAAAAAAAAACGTTCAATCAACCTTAAAAAAAGGGCTAACTTGAAGCGGATTGGAAATCTGGTGGTTTATTACATCATAGTAGGATGACATCCTCCCACGAAACACGAGAATTATTACTCACCCCCCTCTATTACAAACGCCCGAAAGAGAGAAATAATAATAATAACGGCTTCCGTGATGTTCGGTCGCAGCACGGTAACTTATCTCACAGCCGAATACAAAAAAAGCCAGGGTTCCTTTTCCGATGGAACTATATATCCCGATTGTGTGTGGGTGGGTTAATTTTTCCGAAGAGCTTACGAGGATTGATGTCATGTCATGGTTTATGATCGCTCTTGAATGTGGATTGGGATGGGTTGTGTCGTGTGTCGAGGGGTTGGGTGGGATGAGGTTAGGTTAGAGGATAGTTATCCGCGTGACCGAGGGTGCAATGCGGCCCTTGGGGGGGGGGCCGGCTCGTCTTGGGTTGGTGTTGGGTGAGTCTGTCTTCTCTTGCCATGGTTTCTCTCGCTCGTTCGGGATTATTTGAAGGTGTTAGTCCGGAGAGGTTGGGGCTATGCTAGTGTTGGCTCCTTGTGGTGATTTGTTGGATGGGAGAAACGAGTGATAGTGCGCGGTAGGTATGATGCTATCCTATATCATATGGTTGCCCCCAAATTGTGCACATTTTTTATAGAAGTGTATACAAAACGCGTAGACTCGGGCCAGAGGATATTTCGCCTCCCCGGCAAACATTTAACTTTGAGCACGCTCTCTCCCTGCACTGCAAAATAACCAAGAAGATTCGTGATGGATTTTGTTGCGAGGAAAATGTGAACCAAGAGCAATCAATACACATGCACAAATGACAAGATACAGAGTAGTTCACAAAAGAGAAAGGAAACAGAAAAAAAAAGTGGAAGGTTAGAGAGCAAAGCTACACAGAGATAAGAAAAAAAGAAAAAAAGGGCGAACAAAACCATTCCAATACTTGCTGAGCCGCCTCCCTTTTCAAAACGCCGTTTTCTTGGTGCTAAATAAAACGAGAGAAGAGAGAAAGAAAGAAAAATGATAATGATAATAAAAGAGTTCCTACGTAATATAAATGCATTGTTGTCTTCCACCCAACGCCCGATTGCTTCGGAGCAGAATCAACAAGATGGGAAAGAACAACGTAAACGTGAATGGAAAGTGAGAAGAGAAGAGGTAGGGGAAAATATTAAATAAAGGGGAAAAGATCCAAATCAGTGCCAGATTAAGAGCAAAAGGCCTAAAGCGAAAGTGATCACGCCCCCCTGTGCCGTTTTTGTTTCCCCTCGGAACAATAATCATGTAAGAGAGCGAGTTTTTTTTTAAAAAAAAACTAGACGTGCGGGTGAGGTGAGAGGAAAATATACAAGTGATAGAAAGAATAGAAACAAGGTGGACATAAAAGTAGTCAGTGGCTATAAAACGAACCCTGAACGATGGCCGGAATAATAAATGATACAGTTGAAGAATATAATGAATTTCAGGTAGCAGTAGTGTTGCTTTAAGGAATTTGAATTAAAACGGTTTTCCGCCTTGGTTTTTTTTTCTCTTTTCCCCTTGTTTCTCAAACGATATTTGCTTGATTGAATGAAGCAAATGCCCTCAGTGGCCATGAACACCGTTATTGCCGTCATTAAAGCCCTAGGGGAGGACAAGAAGAATAACTTAGACTTGTCGTAGCACCGCTGCAAGGGCTGTTTATTGACGTGACGCACCTTCCTCACCCGCTTTACAGACTGTAATCTCCCTACCCCACTCTGACTTTAGCACCTGGGACGCTGTGATTCTTCTCGTTGGATTAGGATCTAGGATTGAGTATATCACGTTGCGACATCTCGCCTAAGTTGTGGGAGGAGGAATGAGTCAGTAACTGTTTACCGAGGAAGAGTAGTGGGGATCGGATATGTAGCCCTTCTCAGCTCACCCTGTGCAGGTTTTCTATAGGCGTATAGCCGCCCTCATCCTTTCTCCCTTCCAGATATTTTTCGAAGAATTCATCTTCATCCTTCTTTGCAACTCGCCAGAGATGCCTTCCGGTGCGCATGGCCATGTAAATAACACCTGTGGCCCAAACATCAACTGCACGAGGATCGAATTCTTTGTCTGTATATTCTTCGGGGGCAATGTACGGCGCAGAACCGCACAAACCGCAAGTCATGTGGGCCTCCTTTTCCCAAGCCATCCGGAAGCATTCTCCATTCCCGAAATCGGTAATCTTCAGCGCTCCGTTTGTAGTGAGTAGGAGATTTTCCGGCTTAAGGTCCCGATGGGCGACCCCCATTTGGTGCATGTACTCCACACCGCGCATTAGCTGTTTAAAATAACAGTCTGCCTCTGCAACGTCGAGTTTGCCAGCCGTGAGAACCAAGGTGTAGAGATCCCCTCCTGCGCAAAACTCCATGACCTCGCAATAATCTCCCTTCGCATCTTGCAACAGATCCAGAGTGTGTATGACGTTCTGGTGCCGTAATGACGATGAAATGCAAAATTCCGAGGTTAATCGTTTGTGATATTTTCTAGGTGACTCTTGGGGCCGGCGGCGGAATTCTTTGACGGCGTATAGCTGTTCTGAGTGGCCGTTATTGGGATCCGGTTTATGTGATATGCGAACTATTCCAAAAGCCCCACGGCCAATCACCTCCTGGCACTTTCCGTATTTCTCAACGAGGGTTGCTGTAGAGTTCGGACCGCCCTTCTTATCACTCGCCAACTTATCCTTGTCCATTTTGAGTTGGTCTATCCAACTCGACATAAGACTGAGCCGATCGTGTTCCCCGTGATCATCCTTCTTCTTGCCTCCAAGAAGATCTCTGAGCAGATCGGAGAGCTTTTCTTGTCTCTTTGCACTTCGGAGATGATGCTCATGGGTGCCATCAGGAAGCATTTGAAAACGTTGTAGTGCCGGCGGTAGGCCATTCTTGTTATCCGAAGTCGCATTAGCCACAGGTTTCTTCTCTGTCAATGATGCTCTTCGATCAAGGCCAGTTGGTCGGTCCTTTTCCCGTCCGGAGAGGGCGCTGCTATCAGTGTCCGAGGCACTTCCCTCTCCAACGTGTCGCTCACGAGGAGCACCTCTACTCTCTTCCCTCGCCTTACCGCCGGATTGAGAGAATATTCGCTGTAACCGCGATGAGATGGACTTCTTTTCCGGGGCATTCGAAGGGGTGGCGGTGCCGGAACTCATTGCTGACCCGGGCAAGGAAGAAAGCGAAGCGGATTGCCCGGGAACAGGGAGGAGAACTGGGGATGCGGTGGCTGAAGGAGCTGAGGATGAAACTGCAGGAGTCAACATGATGGGAGAGGGTTGGCCTTCATTCAGGCTAGAAGAGGCGTTATTCTTCTGCAGTGGGGGCTCAATCATTGTTATTGGTGTAGTAGTAAGAGGTGAGGTAAAAGCGTAGGAGAGTGAATGGTGGCGATTGATGGTGTTTCCCACACAAAACTAGGGGAATCTTCAAAGCAGGTACTAAGAGTATGTGCCGAGATTAGGTTGGTATAAAGATGTGAGGCGGGTGCGGTGACAGTCACAATGGCGGAAAGCGGTCGCTAAAGGAGGACGAAGTGGTAAAGGCGACAACGAGCAGCGTAGACAAGCAACGAGTAGCGTAGACAAAGGAGCGGGGAAGAAATGAAGGAGAAGGGACAACACCAACAGGTAATGTACTGTAGTAAAAGCAAAAGTGAGAGGTAGGAAATTAAGGGAGGATTTGAAATACGAAGGAAAAATATAAAAAAGTAGCGAAAGGGAAAATCCAAGAGAGGGAGGGGCAGTTGGTGACTCGGGCTTTAAGAAGGGTATGTATGTCGTTGCCGGAGAGGAAGGGGAGTGGAGGGGGGTAGAGAGATGAGGGGGAGTGGGACGAAGAGAGAAGATTGGTCGAGGAAGGAAGAGTGAGAGAAATGGGATACAGCTGCCAGGAAGAAAAACAGGAGAAGCGACGAGGAGGAAAAAGCGATGGAGCGGCGGCAGCTTGGTGATCGCGTGCGGGACTATTATTTTTTTCTTTCTTTTTCTTTCTTTCTTTTCTTTTTCTATTCCTTCTTTTGGGGGGTTCCTTCCCTATCTCTCTATCTTTTGTTCACTTTGTTTCGCTCTGATATTCGGATTTTCGGGGTTGAGGTATCAGGGACAACCAGTATTGTTCACGATGATTACCCTCACTCCCAATCCTTGTCTGCCTTTTGCCTTTCAGAAGGTTGCAAACCTAATGGTTGCAGGCTTGGGGGCGCGTGGTAAGGAGAGGAATCGACTCGCTGTGTTCGATAGCAATGACGGAAGGCTAAACAGGGATGCTTGTTTTTGGTAACAGTTACTGGGGCAGCGGAGATAGGCTGATATTACTGGGGAATAGGGCTGGGGAATGGTTAACGAAGATGATGGCCTTGGATAAAGAGTGAAGAGAAAAAACCTAGGGGAGAGGAATAGAAGTGCAGGATGGTACCGTAGTATGAGATGTGGATAATATAGAATAAGATAGGAAGGATAATGGGGGACGAAGGAAGACCAGAGATGTATAGCAAGACTAAGGAGAAGGTGCGTGAGAGAGGGGAGCAATGGAAGAATCTCTAGCTATTAACACAAACCGCCTCTGCCGTAGGTGTTGAGAGTGTATCATCAAGTGGGTATGAGAGGGGAGCAGCAAACTTTGCGGTAGAAACGGAAAAAGGATGAGGTTATACTGCACCCAAACGGTCTAGAGCCGGGCCGAGGGGGGGGGATATGATATCGGGGGTTCGTCTTGAGAGGAATGGCTCTCGTATGATGATGATGATGAAGATGATGAAGGAGAAGAATATGATGATGATGATGGCGATGACACCAGTGTCACGATTAAATTTGATATGACGCCTATTAACTGGTAGCTTAGGGCTTCTCCAGGGATAGAGAGAATGGAGAGAATCCGAATGGTTCACAATACCAATGGAACCCTCTCTCGCTTTCACATTTCGGTGTTTAAGGAGCTAGAATCACAGCCAATACGCGTGCCTTGCTGCCTCTTGCTCTCCCAGCTGGCAGTTTCGACAAGTACAGTGTCAGGGACTATCATCGGAGGTTGGCTACCCAAGACGACTTGGATACGGTATGATGCTGGGCACCACCGATACCGTATTAACGCTGTGTTACAGTTGCAAACTGCAGTATCCTGTGCTGCCTTTTCCTTCTCCACCAGTACAGTAAATAGGAGTAGTACCGGTATGCCAGTACATAAGATGATTCCTCTTTTCTCGCCTCCTCCCTTCGACCCAGCATATACTGTACTGCTCTGGTGCTAGAGCCAAGTGACAACCCTCGGTCACTCAATCACTATCGATTGATTTACCCAGGATTACTTCCTGCACAGCAAGAAAGATTTGTTCAATAAACATCTGATCCAATCCGTACTTAACTTACCCCAAAGTCTTATCAGCCGAAAACTCACATCCATCTACAATAACTATAGCTCGGTACCATGTTGTACAACCTTTTTTTCTGCACACACGACCATTCAGCGTGCCCTTCCTCTGACAGCAGTACTGTATCCATTTAGCTGGGAAATTGCCTGTGGTGGAGCAACAAAAAAGGAGACGGGGAAAAGAAAAAAAGAGAAGCATGTGGCCCAAGGGCCTTTTGGTCCGTCGGAAGCCTTCCTCCGACCCCTTCTTTCACATTCAAGGGATATAATATCATGCTCGTCCGGTACCGTTAGACCGCAAGTCGGTCTGTTCTCAACGGTGCTAATACCAGTGCATTGCTCTCCCACCTTACACTCACCGGTACTATCAAAGCCGTCAACAGCAACCAGAGCCCAATCCAACGCAAAAACAAATCTAAAACACAATATCCATGACAATCTATAACCTACTCCGAGCCACCGAGCGCTTTTATCCCGCATAGACACTCTTGGAACAGGAAAAATCCCATGTACTGTATATTATCCCTCTCAGCTAGTTTTCTTCTTCTCCTTCGCCTTTTGTCGTTTAGATAAAAAAAAATCGCTCACGGGTCGTGCATCTTTGCACCCTCTCTCTTCCTAATAGCTACTATATAGGGAAGGGAGGGAAAGAGAAATATTTCAAAACACACCAATGCTCGTGTGTCGTATCATGCGGCTGCGGATGGACTACTATGATAGGGTATCATATTACGGTACAGTGGTGGGGCGCCGGTTTCGCCTGTCTCTTGCTCTATCTCTCGTAGCGAATTGTCCGCCCTGTCGAATCGGCTGTGGTTGGCACGATATCTTATGGCGGGTTTGGTTTGGTAAGGTTTGGTAGGGCATGGTGAGGGATGGAGGGATGGTCCATTTTAGTATCCCAATCGACATCCCCAATCGTTCTTTAGGCTGTGAGTGTTCGTATACTAATGTTCTTAAATTGTTATAATTTATATACTTAGTTACTTAGGCACAGTACTCGTACAGTAGCTCTCATGTAGTCCACCTTGCCTTGCTTCCAGCTTGACTCCCCACTGGAGGAGCTGCTGTTCCCATCTTGTACAGTGCTAGTACAAATATGGAAGGGCCAAGACAGGTATGACATAGGGTACCCACAGATGGGGCTATTATCAATTTACCGGTATTAGGCCCTACTGCTAGGAGAGAATAGCACTGGATTGGTACGTACATCCCCTCTACCGTGCTAGAAACCTTGAAACTCTTGCCCTTTCAGTCAATTGGGAAAATGATAATGCTTGTATGGATTCACTTATCGATGCCATACACTGCAGTACACTACCGCAGCAGCACCCTCCTACAGTATCATACTGCGGAGCGCGGCATCCCCACATGAGCCCCTTAGATAGAAAAGAGAAAAAAGAAAGTGGGTTAAATTATTTTTTTAGGAAAATCCGATCATCACAAAGATACCAGGCCAGATACCACCCAACACCCAGACCATTGATCATTTTCTCTAACCCCGCACACCTCGGGTCTGCTGAGCTTGATTTCACCGCAAAGCGAGCTTTATTTCACCGCGGATTGAGCTTGTAAAAAAAAAAAAAACCAGGTGGTAGCGGAGCTACCTCCGCTGCTCAATTCTTAAGTGTAACGTATTACTCTACCCATTTTGTGAGGTAAATTGTTGCCGATTGCCCTCGTTCCTCCATTATACGTGCCACATCCTCTCGATAGGCCTCTGTGTAGACATTCTCCTCAGTTGGTGGAGGAGATTCACTGATTACTCTCGATGCCTCCTCTGCCGGTTGATTGCTCCCTGCGCCAACCTGAAGAAAGTGCAGTTCCTCATCCGGTGGGGATATTGGCTGGCCCTTTAGCACTTCGTCGAAGAATGGTGGACTTTCCTCCATGGGCGAATCTACCGTTTCTGAGATTCCAAAATGACGGCACTCAACATCGATGCGTTGAATGTTATCCGCCATTTCAGTATCCTCGTTTCCAGCAACTGAACTATTGGGTTTTTGAGGTGTATGACTAATGCTGACCACGGACATATCTTTCGTAACGCCTGACACGGCGAGCTTCTGTTCCAAGTGCTTCCGGTTATCCCGGTCATCGCTCTTCGATCGAGCCGGAAGATCGTCAATTGATAAGGGGCCATCTTTGGCGGATAGGTATGGGTGCCGGAAGCGTTTGAGAGTCAAACGCTTCAATTTTTGAACAGCTTTGACCTGTATCGCAAGTTAACAAGCTGAGGCTAGGCAAAAGGCGCACCGTGTCAACTCACCACTGCCATAACATTACGGATACTTCTGGTGATAGCAGACGCTACATCTTCAGGGGTTGGCGAAGGAATTATTTCAGAAGTATTTTCCTCCTCGGGCAAAAGCATATCTTCTCCACTGCGGGTGACCCAAGGATGCTCCTTTGGGAGTCGAGTATTAGAAACAGGGCATCAAATCACAACTGAGGTGAGATTCTTACCCGCAATTCTGGCATTTTGATACGTCTACAGGGGTCTTTCTCAAGAAGTCTTCTCAGAAGATCCGCAGCATCGGGATTGAGGCCCTCGGGGATGAAGGGTCTAGTTTTCCACAGCGTTAGCGCGGTTCAAAGGGCGTGATCCAGCAGGTCTCACTCGTCATTTTTGATCGCTTCGTAAAGCTGGACAACACCGCAATGACTGAACGGAAGCTTGCCAAACAAGAGGCAGTATAAAGTCACACCCATCGCCCAGATGTCAGTAGCGGTCCCACTCACATCCCCATGACCAGAAACGCACAGCTCTGGTGGCAGGAATGCAGGACTCCCGGCCGACTTTGCTGTTAACATCTGCGATTTTTTCTCAAACATCTCGCTCACTCCAAAATCGACAATTTTGAGGACATCATCTTTTGAGAGAAGCAAATTGTCGGGTTTGATATCGCGGTGGACAACCCCTTGGGAGTGCACTATGTCGGGTAAGTCAATGGTTTCAAACTGTGGCAGGGCTAGAAACATACAGTATTCGATGCCAAGTATCATATCCCGGAACCACAATCTACACTGCTCCTCCGGATAGGGTTCGGCGGTGTCATCCAGCCCAACCTTCATCACAACTCCCTTCTCGCACATCTCCAATACCATGTAGAGAGAGTCGCCTTCCGGATCATCCAATACCTCAATCAAGTGCACCACGTTTTCATGATCAAGCTTTTTGAGAATTGCAATTTCCTCCCGGATGAGGTAAAGAGGGTTACCAGCTTCCTCTTGTCTGTGTATTTCGGAAGCGGATCGCCCGTAGGCGGGAGGCATGCTCAAAATTCCACCTCTCCGACGGGCATGGTGGGGTCTCCTTAGAATTTGAGACTGCGACCTTTTCCGAAGTCGCGACTTGGAAAACTCTTTAACTGCCTAAAGAAGGGGTATAGTTAACCTAGGAAGCAAGCCGATGGTGTTTGGCAGCTATACAAATTTTTGACCAGTTTGATCCACTGCCAAGTGAACAGCACCGTAAGAACCTCTTCCAATCTCTTGCTTGATGAGATACCTTGGCAAATGTTAGGTAGGGGGAAGAGCATGGTAAAAGATGGGAGAGGGGGTTGTACTGATTCACTCTAATTCCATCCTCATCTTCGTATGATAGACTCGCATTTAAGGTTTCCCGGATAGGTGGTCTCCCGACGGAAGCTGTGCGTCGGTGGTGCCTCAAGGGAGAATGGAGAGATTCCAGAGGAGCCGAAAGATGTCTGACGACGGGTTGCCGTGGAGGGGGTGGTGGGGTAGTAGAGCTTCCCGCGCTATTGACAACAAGCAGAGGAGTATGCGCGATGGGAAGTTCTCTAGTGGAAAAAGTTAGGGAAACGGGAGATTCGACAACCATCGAGAGAGAGTATGGTGGGTGAGCCGGGGAGAATTAGAAAAGCTGTAGCTATCAAGTGGGAGATGCAGTTGCGACAAGAGTGTTTATAGTAGGAGGGAGGGGGGGAGGGGAGGAGGGGGAGGGGTTGCTTGAATCTGAATATGGAAGTCGGGCTGGAACAAGGATCATTAGGACTGGTCAAGCGGTGGGCCCCAAATCTGCAAATTGCCTATCAACGGCAGGCATACTGCACTAGTAGTGTGCCAGTGCGCCTGTAGGGCTCCGCTCTACTCGAGCACCGTTAGTATGATAGCAACAACACCTCCCCCTTCACCTCCCCCTTCACCATCGCCATCCACAACTATTTCCACTCTTTGTATTGAGTCGAAACTAGAGCAGTGCACTCATAATTCGATGCTTTTAGAACTCTAGCTATCATACCAGCGATGCGCATCGAGCTGTGTCACATTTGAGCAAAAACCCACAAACTTCACAACCCCTAACTGAACATGAATCAAAACTCTAAATCGGAGCTCGGTCGATTGAGCGTCTATAACAAATCGGCAAGTAGACTAAACAAGCAAATAAACTGTGCTACCGTGGCCTGCTGGGCGAGTTCTCTCACCACGAATAGTCGATGATCTCATAATGATTCCTGGTGGTCCCATAAGGCTGATGCGAGCAGTTGTGATACAATCCCAGAGAATTCTACCAATACTCGAGTAGTTGGTAGTTGTCAGCTGCATAGCGGTCAGCATATATGAGCCCTTACTTTAATGCTGTGCCAGTTGCACCGGTATTCCGCCTGTTTGGCGCAGCAGCTGAGGGTATGATGGGAGGAGTGCATGGTCGAGTATATGCTGGAGCCTACTGCGAGAGGCGTAGGAAGCGGCGTAGGATCGCGTTTTGAGGGATTCGCAGTCTTTATGAGAACTTTACACATACTAAAGTATTAGGAACCTCAGTAGTCGCTTTGGTTTGCTGAGGCTTTAATTCATTCATAAGGGCTGGGGTGGCCGCAGCTACTCACGCGGATGTTGCCATTATATTGGCCGGCAGGCTCACCGGCCTAATCCCAACTGCGACTGCTATCTCATGGTGGGATCACGTGAGAAACAGTTATGCACCAATCGTCCGCAGTAGGTTCAAACCATAGCACCCCCAAGTATCACCCATCTCCCAGCCCTCGGCATCCACCACCCTCACCGCAATGACAATATACTCCTTCTACATCTTTGACCGCCACTGTACGTTTCGGTTCCCCTCCCCGTCCAAACATGCTAACACTCCTCCCTAGGCGAATGCATATACGTCAAACAATGGCACCAACGAGACCGCACCTTCCGCCCAACATCTTCCTCCGCCTCCACTGCCGATTCCCCGGTCACCCTCTCAAATGATAGGCGCTCCTCCACTAGCTCCAAGCTCCAAAACGAAGTTCACTCATCTGGTCGCGGTGGGAGATTGAGTGTTCAGGATGATGCTAAGCTGGTATTTGGTGTCATCTTTTCCCTGAGGAACATGGTGCGGAAGCTTTCGGGGCCGTGAGTTTATACTTCTTCTTCATCTTGATAGGAGGAAGGGTGGGTGCTAATAGGGGTGGTGGGGAGGGATAAATAGGGATGATTCGTTCATTTCGTATAGGACCGGATCGTATAAATTACATTATTACGAGACCGCGACCAATTTGAAGTTTGTGCTGTTGACGGATGTCAAGATGAATAATTTGAAGGTTGTCTTGCATCAGATTTATGTCAACTTATATGTGGAGTTTGGTGAGTTCTTCCGCTATAGCTCTTCTGCTAGTACGGCGCGCTGATCGTCCTTAGTTACGAAAAATCCGCTGTCTCGTGAGTTCCGATCGGATGATTCGTTTCCGTTCCATTCTTCGTGGCACTAATCCTCCACCTATCAGCGATCGAGCACCCCGGAGGTGAAGGTGTCGCAGTAGAGCTCTTTGAAATGGGACTTGATAGCTTCATTGTGAGTTATCGCGCACCACTGCATAGGATCTTGGCTAAACTGGTGTGAAATAGAGAACAATACAGGATTGACGTAGTTAGACTGGGGGTCATTTCACAGTAGGATACACACATTAAGATTAAGTGGGGAGTTTCCGGAGTTAATGGAATACTTAATAAATGTTCGTGCATACACATGTAACCTACCGCACCCGTTTCAAAAGGGAGTTCGTTAATTGCAACCGGCGGGGAATGCCATACAAAGTTGTTTCCAGTGGAAGCATTGGAGCTTCTTAGGAAGGCGTTTTTATGTATAGTACCAAATCGATTTTAGCTACAGTGTCTATTCTGGTGGTCTACGCTCAACCACCACGGTATGATAGTCCAAACTAACACCTGTGTAGACCAACATGCAGTCCTCGGTGTCATAAGCTGCCCAGAGTCGCTTCCCGCCGCAGTAGACTAAATTGCCCCTGGAATCTCAACGGTCAATCCAACTCCCACAAAAATCCGGGTAACCTCTACCACTCACCACATCAACCCCCCCACCTAACATCATCATCCCTTCGAGTCAATCCACCCCCACCCCCGTTCTGTTTCACATCAAAAACGACTAGAAACTGGAAAGAAAGAAAAAAAACCCCAATAGTGAGCTCCAAACACCGCTCCTCCGTTGCGGAACAATACCTAACGAAAATATCTAGAAGCCAGAACAAGATAGCCCGAAAAATGGCCGGAGGTCACCCGATCCACGTCCACCCCGTGCGGCCATTCTACGCAATCTCAGCGAAGCTGCTGGGCGCTTCGATGTGGTTTTTCTTGATGTATCGGGCTAAGAAGGATGGGGTTTGTTAGGCCTTGCCTGAGGCGACCGAGTGGAAGTTTTTTGATTTATTAACGGGATTGTGTTGTAGGCTGTGTTGCTGGGGTTGAAGCATCCTTGGGATCACTAGATGGCGGCCACGGCGAAGGGAGTTTGTCCATTGGGATTGCATTGTACAAGGCTGGGTGATGGGATTTTTGTCGATACTTGATTGAAACTCAGTTTGTGGGGCAAATTACCCATTTTTTTTCTCTTTCGCTCGGGGGAGTTTTTTGAGTTATTCCAGGGTCTAGTTCTTGAGGTCGTAAGGGGTGCCGTGTCTCCGCCCCGAATACACGAATAGTTCTAAGCGGATCCATCCTAAAGGTTAGAAATTCTTACTACTATACCGCACAGGTTGAGAATAGGCTAGATGGAACATCCGCAGGCGGTAGACCACTTGGGGTTCTGACATGGTGTCTCCCAATTCTCGTCTCAACTGTTAATTCCTCGCATGCCCAAACAACTCGATGCCAACCACCCCGCCAAAGCCGCTCTTGAGGAATTCGTGCATTGAAGCGCCATCCGCTATCATGTGAAGTCCCTCGACCTAGGTTCCTCAGCACGGGGCTCAATAATATGGAGCTTTTGCGCCCGCGAATTATCCTACTCAGCGCACTGGGGCTCGCCCGGGGGAACTCTTCTGCGGGGCACGAGCACGCAGAACCTAGTCATAACCTACCGTAGTTCCAAGGTGGATTGCCTACCGGCTAGCCTTGCGCGATGGCTGTGCTCTCCGAGCATGAGGGTCCCGGCTTCGCCAATTGTGGCTACCCGGGTTAGATATAGGCAGTAGGAGTGTTCACTTAAGGGCGCTCTTGGTTGGCTATAATATATCGATGTTTTCCGTAATTGCACGGGCGCAGGGGACGGGGGGATCAAGGCACATCTTGGGCGAACACTATGTCAAGGGGATCACGCGAGACGGTGTTCAGGAGGTCAACTGGCTTGCGGTAGATACCTATGCTAGAATTTGTTTGCTTAACCTGTGGTAGCGCTTCTACTCTTTTAGAATCGATCAGAGGTATGCCGGATTACAAACTCTAGCGAGCGCCCGTTGTCCGGTCTCCATTCGGTAGTCACGATCGTAGAGAAAGGATATCTATATATCATACCGTGGATGGTGTACATTATTTAAGGATTAGCCCTTTAATTTATGGCTTTTTTGTGAAATCCTGTCTGTTTTGACTCTGCATCCGCCATTGTGGGTTCGTGTTTGGGTATTCCATTTCGAATGCTATCCCTGCACTGCGTTAGGAAAAGAGGAGTTCGATTTGGACCGCCGATGGCGTGTTGATGTTCAGGAACCATCGGGGTTTGTATGGGGTCAAAAGAGCCTTAGGTCTTAACAAGATACTAGATCAACAGCTAACATTAAATTTTGATAGTCTACTCCATGGTGCCCACTGCAGCACTGTAATATAACGTGACGTCGCCCCAGGTGTAGGGCATGCCAACCTAGGGGACTCTTGAGAATCTCATAGCATTCGTAAAGAAAGCCTCGAGCACAGGGAATATTCCAAGCCTACCATGTCGTATCCGTGTAATGCGCGCACCGGAAATTAAAGAAAACAAGACCATGCAGTGTATGATATTGACTGAATAAAGGAGATAAAGGAACGATGTAAAAAACCCAAAAGAAAAACACTAATATTACAAACCACCTGGTCTCACAACCGCATCTCTCTCTCGACTGTCTTGTAGGCCTTGTGTTTCTTAGGCCCAGAACTCAATGTTAGCTTGAGTCCACCGATGAGTTGCGCCGTGTAAGGCAGAATGAACTTTTCAGACGAAGCGGACAAGCCGAACCCAATGGCGGCCATGATTAGAAGGAACAACTTGAAGGATAGTGGGGAGTCCGTGAGCTCCATGAGATTGTAGAGCCAGGTGGCGGGATTGAGTACCATATAGGCCGAAAAGAGTACACCGGTCGCAACTGTAATTACAAAGGGAACTATGCAGAAGCAAGGGTTAGTGGCGAGCTAATAGATATATAATTGGTGTGATTCCCTACCATTTTCTCGCATTGGTTGCCTAAACGGTGCACCTGCACTCAATACAACCGCCGCACCAATATACTGGAAGCAGGATATGAGGAAAAGCGTCGTGTTCTCAGAATTGAAGATACCACTTTTTTCTCCGCCAATGACTGGTGGAATATACCAGCCTTGGCGCTTTACGGCTATGTAGCAACTTAGTTGAACGATAAACTGCAACAGAATTTGTCCCAACAATGGCACCAAGACTTTGCGCGATACAAGGCTTGCTGTGGGCCTCTTGGGGCAGAGGACAGGGTGTGGTCCGGACCATCCCACTAGGGCATGTTAGCAGAATGCGGAGTCTGAATCAGAGATAATTGACTTACTAAAGACGGCTAGCGGCAGGATAAGGAGCAGGTCAATAAAAAGAAACTAGAAGAGTGTGAGCAAAGACTCTTAAGAAGACAACTAGTGATACGGACCTGAAGATCGCCAAGGTTTGATGCCGACCGGTAGAGCAAGCTCACGCTCGTAAACTGGATAGCGGAATACAAACTCATGAATTTGAAACAACTGAAGCTAGTCACAAGCGCTGCTCTTCCTTCCCTAAACAAAAAGGTCAATATTACTCGTTAAAGGGGGTTGTGTCGCACAAGATTTACCTGATGACCTCGGGGACGCAAGAGATATCAAAGACTCTGCTAGTAAAGGGGGCAGCCACTGATGCCTCTGCTTCCGAGAGGGAGATACCAACATCTGCAGCCTTTAAAGCACCACAGTCATTGGCCCCGTCGCCGCAGAAACCCACGCAGTATTCCAAGCTTTGCAGCTTTTCAACTAATTCATGTTTCTCGTCCGGAGACATCCTCGCAAACACTTGGCCACGGACAAGCATCTAAGCGTGTTAGTAGTGTCACGCCGCGGGGAGGTTTGTAATTTCGTACCCGGTGCAGGACCTCCTTTGGAGCATAATCTATAATCCATCTGAACACATCACCACTTACGGCCAGAGAGTACCCGCGCACATTACTAATCTGGTATGGTCCGGAGAGATCTGTGCCATCAGGCGCAGGCAAGGGCTAGAAAGCATTAGATAAATGCGGGGGAAAACTTTGCGAGGTAAATGTCCCTACCAAAAGAGTCTGTTCATCAAGGGTCCATTCTCGGTCGTCAACACTCTCCCACTTTAGCCTTGAATCCTGAGTGCGAAAGTCGCCCTCTGCAAAATGAGGGACAAATATCTGAGCATCCCTATCAACCAGATTGCATTCCCTCGCAACGCTGATCGCAGTTAAAATGTTGTCACCAGTGCACATGACCTTTCGAATTGCAGCTTGCGAGAGTTCTTCAATGACTCCAGCGGTTTGTAGCTTTAGCTTGTTCTCAAAAATGATAAACCCAACGAAGTCAAGGCCACTCTCTGCGTCGGTACGTTTCATCTTCTGGGCCTTGATCCAACTAAGCTTAGGGAGATACTTAGTTGCACACCCAATGACTCGATACCCACGATGGGTATATTGGGCAAGGAGTTCATCATAGTCCGTGGGAACTGCAGTATGTAATTAACAGGGCTTACTGTAGCAGAGGCAGTATCGGAGACGTACAGCTTTCCGGTTTGCAAATGTCCTTCATGCACTCTGGGGCCCCTTTGACGTATATGTTCCCACCAGCAGCTCGAAACTGCTTAACAATAACACTGGTGCGACGAAGATGAGAGACGAACTCGAAGCACTTGAACACTCCGAGCTCTAGTCCGTTCTGTTTGGTAAACGAGGGATTAGTTTAGATGAATAGGGGACTGCAAACATATTTCAGACGGAGGCTATATACCCCTGCCGGAGCCGAATCGTAGAGATCACCATTCATAAGGGTGCCCTGAAAGGCCGGCGGTCTGACCACTGGAGGAGAAATGCCGGTTGCCATGCCGTGATCACCATTTGCCTCCCCGTCTGCACCACGAGCCTTTTTCCCTTCTTCTTGGTATGACCATTTTGTGAATTCAAACATCTTTAAATCCAATGGATCCCCAACCAATTCGTCATCGACGAGGCGGAGGGAATGACAAGTTGTCATTGTATATAGAATAGCCTCAGAAGACGTGAGGCTTTCGGAAGGGTTGTGATCGAGCTTCGGCGACAGACTGTCGGCGTCTCTGTGCAGATCAGAGAATCTAAGGTGTGGTCAGCGCAAAAAAAACCTTCATATAAGGGCTGAAAGATTACTTCTGGGAAAACACTTCGATAGCGTGGACACCGAGCACATCGAGTCCATCTTCAGTCAAAGTACCAGTTTTGTCAAAACAAACAACATCAAGTTTACCACCAATGTTTACACTTTCGCTAATTAGCAAGAGACTTTGAATTCTGAGCAGGGCCAATACCGCTGTGGACTGATGCAGAATATATCCTTCTTCTTGAGCCTGGAGATGGCGAAATAGGTCCCAATAGTGAGAGTGGCTGGTAGTGCCGGCGGTACTACTATGGTGACGAGATCTAAAGCCCTTATGAGAATAGTTTGCCACGGTAACTGCGAGATGTTAGTTAGGTTTGTTCTGGGGAGGGGGGCGCAGGGGTGCCTACCCCAAGGCGGACAAAGTTTATGAAAGACCCAACAAAACCACATGCTGCAATTCCACTCATTACAGCAATATAGTAGAATGAGTCCCTGTAAAACTTGAACCCCATTGGCTTGGGAAACAGCATAGAGCGGACCAAGGCCCCTTTGGTGGTGTTAAAACCGGTTCTAACGACCATAGCCAACCCAACCGCTTCTTCATCAACCCCATCTTGAGGTTTACGAGCTCTAATGATCTTCGTACCGGAGAAGAGAAAGTGTCGGGCTAGCTCAGGGAGTATCGAAGAAGATTCAAGATCCAAAGCTTGGAGAGCTTCGTCCGTACAAGGGACTTTGGAAACCGGAACAGATTCACCTGGAAACATGTCAGACACGGGCCTTTCGCAGGTGAAAGCGAAGGATGGATTTACCAGTCAACATGCTCTCATTCACGATGCAGTCTCCAGTTAAGAGAATACTATCACACGGATACTGCGCCAACGAAGGATCAGTGACCTCATAAACATCGCCAGGAACCAGGTCGTTTGATGAAACATAGCACCCTATAGATATTAGCAACCACAATTGGGGGTCCTGCACTCTCTTGTTTGGCCATCTTACAGAATCCATTGCGGAGCACACGCACATCGCAAACGAAGCGCGAAACTTCGCGCAACCGCCGCATGGTCTACTTATCAGCGATTGCGTCACTGCGTCACAGATAAATTAGACTCACTGATTTGGTTTCTATCAGAGTACTCGTGATACTGATAGCTGATATTATAAAGATACAAGTGGCATAGTAGTAGTAGTCGTCCATTGTCCATAAAACTAAACTGGCTACTTGAAATACGTAAAATGGATGGAAGACCTGGTTGTTTGGTTAGTGAGTAATCGGCAGTGCAGATCCAGTGAGTCCATCGCTTTTGATTGTTGAGAGAATGCATTAAGTAAAACAGACGAACCTCGTCTACCAAAAGCTGCATAGTGGTTTTTTCCTCTATGTCTATAACATTGTCTCCAAAAACAAGGCTCCGATGCCTTTTCTCATCCCCACCTATTCCTGAGCGAATCGATCTCACATCATCCCAATTGGGATCTTTCCAGCTATTGTTGAGCATAAATATGTCCAGTAATGGGTGATAACAGAACCTAATGTACCGGTAATCCAAGTACCGAAGGAAGACTATGACCGGATCGTCATCTTCTTCCAGGTCAAGAGATGTCGGGGTTTTCTCATGCTGCAAACCAAAAATCGTTGACAAATTTTGGCCATATCGACGCTCTTGAACCTCTTGAATAGCAAATTCGCCCCATTCGTTCTACTAAACGTTAAAACAATAACAGAGCGGTACCATTCCATCTACATACCTCAATAGCAACCCAATGGCATTCCTGAAGAGGTGCGGGCCTTCCCACTAGCCACACACGCCAATGGGGAAGCCATCGAAGAAGCAACCATCCCATTCCCAGAGTAACTATGGAAATTAAAATGTACAATGCGTAGCCTAATCTATTCGTGGTGAACCCAGCGACAACAATGGTTAGATCCTCTGTGAGAATGTATATCTTTTGCGTTGTCCGTTTGTAGTCTTGGCTTAGAGTCGCAGAGTCCCGACGGCTCAGCAGAGGGTCTTCAGAGGAAGGTCGAGTGGCAGAAGACATCCGGCGCAAGGGAGCTCCCTCATCCATTCTGTCCTCAGAATACGAAGACAGATATTCGTCATCCTCATCATCGATGATAGCTCCCCCGTCGTCCCTGTGCTCGCCTTCCCAGAAGTTTGCTAGATCTTCCTCTCCGGGTTGAGGGCGGTAGAAGGACCAACTTGCGTTCGAGTCAGCTCGGGAACGGCCGCGGTGTTGGAAAGAGGTTACACTGGAGGCGAGGCTCTCCGAGACCGGACCTGCGAAGACCTAGAGTGAGGTTAGAGAGGAACCGAACCCCGCCTTAGGGTGGATGGTGACACAAACCTCGTTCTGAGCCATCTCGACTTCGCTGTAAAAACTTGCATTGCTGGCTATCGAGTCTCGACGATAATGGTGCAGCTGTCGGGGCTCTTGGATAAGCTGGGCCCGAGCTGGCCTGGGAGAACCATGTTCAGGCCTGGCATTGTTGCCCCCAGAGACTGGGCTGGGGATGTCTCCCATCGACCAACTTCAGAAATCGCGAGGTGGAATTTCCAGATTTCAGTGTGGGCCGGCGACGGGCAGGTAAGGGAACTGGCGAGTGGCGACCCTGCGGTGAAGAAAGTGAAGCGGGAGAGCGGATAGAGATAAGGTTCGGGTTTGAAGGGCGGGAACGAGTGCGGCAGGATAGGGTATTAGTAGTCTATTTATGTGACAAGGATAAGGAGAAGTTCTGCGGTATGATAATAAGGGAAAATTGGCGTGTCATAGGATGCTGTGCACCATCTCGCGGGAGGGTCAAGGTCGATCCATGCGTTTTACCTGATTAAGCCCTGGGGTCGATCCACGCTTTTCCCACGATATATCATACGCCAAGAATCTACCCTGTCCCTTTTTCCCTTGCGCTAACGGCCGGCTCATTCTATGGGTGTGCGCACTTGAAATCAATATTCATGGACAATCCACATTCCTTACGTAATACACACAGAATAGAACTAGGTAGGGATTTCTTCTGAGCACCTCAACTGTATTAAACCATAGTCTATATTCCTAAAGATGTAGTTGTGGCCGGGAATTCTGGGGAATTATTTTTGTTAGTTTTCGGGTGCCAGGTGCCATAAGAGAACTCGAAGGGTGAAAAATTGCAAGGAATCACAGCAAAACCCACACGGGAAGCTGAAGCGGGCATGCGCATTAACTGCACTCCTTGGACATTGGAGTACAGTACTCCTGTAACAATAGTAGTGTTTGTAGGCAGCACTGAAATGAAAAAATATATAATATAATATTATTATGATATCGCACTGCAGACTGTTGTCTCAAGACTCTAGTCTACAGAGTGAGCACAATACGAGTAAAGTATACCTACATTTGTACTGTGCGGGTGAAGTATCATACTCGAGTAACTTTATAGTATGATATTCCAAAGTTGGATACAGGGAACTCCAACCCTTGTGAGGCTTAAGATTCCTTATCTGATCCATCTTATCGAGATTCCAATTTCTTAAGAGCACAAATCTTGAACTTTTTACAGTAATTCCTGCCCCGCCACACATCCTCACCCCACCAAAATTCCAACCTCTCCCTTAAAACCCAGAACTCAATAATCGACAACCTCTAGTCTCCAAGTATGGCGACTGCAACAGTGGCCTTGTCCACCCGACCTTCAAAACCGAACAAGAAAGGCGTGGCCCTCCCCTCCGAACGTGAGCGCTATATTCAAGCATGCGCCGACATCGCTCATCGTTTAATTCAACTTCACGAAGAGAATGAAGGAGGGAAAGATGTGAACCTTAATGCTCTAAGAGGCCAGATTTCGAAGAAGCACAAACTAAAGACAATCCCGCCACTTACAGCAATCATTGCTGCTATTCCAGAACACTATAAAAAATACATTGTTCCCAAACTAATAGCAAAACCAATTCGTACGAATCCCATGCCACCTCTTTACGGCCTTGTTAGCTGAACGATTATAGGTACAAGTTCCGGAATCGCTGTCGTGGCAGTCATGTGCAAACCCCACAGATGTCCTCATATCGCCTATGTAATCACCTGCCCTATCTAACTCATCTTTCATGCTCATGAATTGTGTGTGTGAAGACAGGAAACATTTGCGTTTATTGCCCCGGAGGTCCAGACTCGGATTTCGAGTACAGCACACAATCGTATACTGGCTACGAGCCAACCTCCATGAGAGCAATTCGTGCGCGCTACGATCCTTTCGAACAAGCTAGAGGGCGTGTGGACCAGCTGCGGCAACTTGGGCATAGTGTGGATAAGGTCGAGTTTATTATAATGGGAGGCACCTTTATGTCTCTCCCGGAGAGCTACAGGGACGGGTTTATTGCAAGTTTGCACAACGCGCTTTCAGGATACACCACGGAAAACGTGGATGAGGCTGTCCGGTAGGCCCCAGACATTCCCGTCCATAATTTCGTGCGCAGCTAATTACAATCTAGTCTAGGAGAACAATCTGAGACTAAATGTGTAGGGATTACAATCGGTTTGAGACCCAAAAGTTGCTCATTATAAGCTACTGACCTTACATAGAAACAAGGCCAGATTATTGCCTTGACCAGCATTTGAGCTCTATGCTACGTTATGGCTGCACACGCCTTGAGGTTGGAGTTCAGAGTCTTTACGAGGACGTCGCTCGAGATACAAATCGTGGCCATACGGTGAAAGCCGTATGTGAGACCTTTAAACTAGCAAAGGATTCGGGTTACAAAGTTGTATCACATATGATGCCAGATTTGCCCAATGTAGGCATGGAGAGAGATCTAGATCAATTCAGAGTAAGCAGCCACAAAGTAGACAGAATTGCCGTCCAGTACTAACTATGGATAGGAGTATTTCGAGAATCCAGACTTCCGAACAGACGGCCTCAAGATCTACCCAACCCTTGTCATTCGAGGCACAGGCCTATATGAGCTCTGGAGAACAGGGCGATACAAGAACTACACCCCCAACGCCCTCATCGACCTAGTCGCTCGTATCCTAGCCCTCGTTCCTCCATGGACCCGTATCTACCGGGTCCAGCGCGACATCCCAATGCCCCTTGTAACTTCTGGTGTGGAGAACGGTAACCTCCGTGAGCTAGCCTTGAGCAGGATGAAGGACTTCGGAACAACCTGCCGCGACGTGCGTACTCGCGAAGTCGGGATCCAGGAGGTGAAGAACAAGGTACGGCCAGACCAAGTGGAGTTCATCAGACGAGATTATACGGCGAACGGCGGATGGGAGACCTTCTTGAGCTATGAGGACCCAAAGCAGGATATCTTGATCGGGCTTTTACGGCTACGGAAGTGCTCTGATCGAACGTTCAGGCCGGAGCTCACTGGTCAGTCTACGAGTTTGGTTAGGGAGTTGCATGTTTATGGATCTGCGGTGCCGGTGCACAGTCGGAATCCGAAGAAGTATCAACACCAGGGGTATGGTACTTTGCTCATGGAAGAGGCGGAGAGGATTGCCAGAGAGGAGCATGGGAGTGAGAAGATTAGTGTGTATGTGAACGGGCTAATACTCTCCGAACCCAGCAACGATAGCTAATACGAAATGCTTTATCACAGGATTTCTGGCGTCGGAGTACGAAAGTACTATGCTAAGCTTGGGTATCAGTTGGACGGTCCGTACATGTCGAAGACGCTAAGTCAGGATGAGGAGGAGGAGAATTAGGAGGAGAATTAGGCTAGGTATAGCTAGTAGTATACTCGTTTGTTGGACGTTCATGTCTATATCTTAGGCGCTAGGGTGCATGTATCAATATATTATACAGTGTTCTAATATCTACCTTCGACTTTGTGCGCGCATCTGGCTGCTGGCCAGCCGCCAGAAGACCACTAAATCACGTATTCTGCGCCCACGACGGGTAGTGAGATTTCGGAGAAAAATGTACCAACACCTGCTTTCCTTCATTCGTGAGTGACTACAATTTCATCCCACCTCCCGCAAATATCTCCCACCATCCATCCCAAAGCCCCCCATCGGTTCCCTACTTCCCCTAGCGGCTAGCCCAAACTAACCGTCCGAAAAAAACAAGCCTTCGGAGTCTAACGCTACTACCTTGCTAGGAACCTTCCTGTTGAGCGGTGACCAGGGCGGAACTCATGCATGAAAAATCACTCGATTCACAATTTCCCCAAAGGAACAAGGGTCGGATCTGGATCCTGGATCCCATGTACGAGTATGATATAGTTCGCGCGGGTTTTGTCCCCCTATAGATTGGCTGGGGAAATTTGCTAGCAGCGCAGGAGATTATGCGCCTTTTTTGAGAGCAGTAGGCACTTAGAGTCGTAGGATATACCTTGACGACCGCACATCATGGGCAATCCGATCCTTGAAATGGTGGACAAAAACTCAATGTACTTTCTCGGGTCTAAGCTACAAGAATTCAACAGCACAGGGCAACCTATTTCCCGCCTCTTTTTCGCAGCCCAATCCGGTCGAAACTCATCTCGCCCTGCCCCCGCCGCCTCAATCCATCCGACCATAATTTAAAACAGGAAATGATATATCATACAAACCCCACTCAGACTCAGCCATCAAAAACCGTGAAAAATGCGGGAAAGAACAGAAGGGAGAAAGGAGCAACAAATCAAAGGGGCCAGCTGTCAAACTGGCAACTTCTACCACTGCACTAGAAAAGGTTCACTAAGGGTGAAGCGAAAAGAAAGCATATGGCCCACAATAACAAGAAAGAGTAAGAAGTAGTAAGAGGAAACAAACCCTTGACTAAATGAAATCCTCCGTATATTATCCATTGAATCCACCCAACCCCATCCCACAAAACCGCTTTTGTTCGTTACTTCCCTGCTCGCGGGTTTCTAATCCGAATCACTGTCACCTTCATCGTCATCTGGCGGAGAAGCTCTACTCGCTGCCGTTGTGGCAGCAGCCACCGCCGCTGCACGAGACTTTATTCGGATGCGTGGTGTCCCGTTACCTGTTGGATTGGCGGTAGCGGCGGGGGTCCCAGCACTGGAGATAGGACCTGAGGACGTCCCGTCTCCCGCGGCGGAGGAGTGCTCGGGGTTTGTGAGAGAGCCAAAGGTTTTCTTTTCTTCGGCATAGCGGCGATCAAACTCGGCCTTTGTGACAGTTAGCGTTGGGGTGAATGTGTAATGAAAGGGGAGAAAGGACTTACATCCATGGCATTCGCATCTTCGTAGACTTTGGAGCTTTCCTCGTTGTATGTACGAGCGTTGTTGAACATTAATTTAAAGTCGCCGTGGAAGCCATCAAGGTCCAAGTAGTCACCGTTTCTGATACGTTTCTTGATCTCGTTGAAGGATATTGGCTGTTTGATTATGTGGTAGTAATCGGGGAACAGCTTCTTGCTTGGAAGCTTCTCGAAGATTTCAGAGCGGACGCGTTCGGTTTCTGGATCTTCAAGGCTGTGGACTGCGTCGAAGATTGCTTCGCATGATCTCTGCAACATCGCGCGGTTTCCGGGGGAGACAGTATCCGGCGGAGCGTAGCCCTTGGCCGTCCGTTGCCGTTTCCGGGGGTGCACCTGGAGCCATTAGTACTGGGATGGCACAGAAGGACTGTGAACAACTTACTTTCAGTTCTTCGACCTCTTCGATACGGCGCTTTTCGGCAGCCGGTTTGCGGCCACGTTTTCGTTTAGGCTGCACCGCAGGAGGTGTATCCTCAACTCCAGGACTGTCTGGTGGTGGCGAACTCTCAGACAATTCGCCTGCTCTCCTTGCCTTGTTCACCTGTCTCCGCTCAATTCTATCACGCTTGCGCCGAACAGCATCCTCAATTGTATCGTCATCATTATCAATTGCATCCAACCATTGCTCTTCCGTCAAGCCGTCATCATAATTGGTGACCTTTCTCTCACGAGCGCCCCTACCAACCGGGCCTGTCGGCTCTTCAATAGGGATGAGGTCGTCATGGAGATAGATATCTGGTAACTCGGCCTCAGTATATAGCCTATCTAGAGGTTTCCCTTTGCCGTACGGGGAATTCTTCTCGCGGTCAGTGTCCATCTGCTTGAAGAGGATCAATTCATTATCGTTGCGAGAAATGATCTCGTTGAGTTCATCATCATCGAGCTCCTCGCTATCCCCAACTTCCTTTTCGTCGGCCTCTAACATCACACGCAATAATGCGTCTCGTTCCTCATTGGTGGACTTGTTGTCGAACTTTCCTGCCTGAATAACCTTTCCATCGATGTCTAACTTGTACTGAGCGCGCTCAAGAATTCGCTCTTCGACGGAATTTGTTGTAATTAGTCGAAGGATTCGGACTTCGTTCTTTTGTCCTATGCGATGGGCACGATCCTGTGCCTGCAAATCCTGATGAGGATTCCAATCGGAGTCGTAAATGATGACTGTGTCGGCAGTTTGCAAATTCAAGCCTAAACCACCAGCACGAGTCGAGAGCAAGAAAATGAAATACGGGGAATCCGGTGCGTTGAATTCTTTCAACAGGGCAGAGCGGTCATCAGCTTTGGTGGAGCCGTCGAGTCGTAGATACCGGAATCCCCGGAGATGGAGGAAGTCTTCCATGATGTTCATGATTTGTGTCATTTGAAAGAACATCAGGACTCTATGCCTCGTGGCGAAGAATTTTGGGAGTAACCGATCCAGTAACTCAAACTTTCCAGCCGTACGCCACAGGGCATCGTTGTTGACTTTGGTGGGGTTGATTGCGTTTTCAACCTCCTCAAAGACGAACGGATGATTGCAGAGCTTACGGAGCTGCATAATCATATTACTGAGGCCCCTAACACCTAATTTGCCACCTTTATCGGGCTCATTCACGTAGAGAATACCATTATTCATCATCTGTTGGTATAGCTTTTGCTGGAGCGCCGAAAACTTGCACTTGATGACCCTCTCGACCTTGTCTGGCAGCTCCGACTCCACATCCTTCTTAAGACGACGCAACAGGAAGGGGCGGAGAACTTTATGAAGACGACGAATAACCAGCAGTGCTTCTTCCTCAGTGAGTTCCATTTTGTCCTGGCCACCGGTATTCGCAAACGGTGTATTGAACCATTCATCAAAACTCTTTACGGACTTGAAGATTGTCGGTAGAACGAAGTTCAATAGAGCCCACAACTCCGGGAGATTGTTCTGGAGCGGGGTACCGGTCAAAATTAGACGATATCTACAGTTGTAATATGTCGTAAGCGTCGCGCTGAGCTTCGACTGGCTGTTCTTCATCCTATGGCCTTCATCAATGATCATATAGTTCCATTTCACCTTGCTGAGAAGTGGGCGATCTTTAATGATATACTCATAGGTGGTCAAAAGGACTTGCCAATTCGAAAATTTGATGTCGTACTGCTGGTTTTTTCGAACAGCAGGAGGGCCTTTGTAAACAATCTTTCCAACCCCTGGAGCCCATTTTTCGAATTCAAGATTCCAATTGGTCAAAGTGCTTCCTTGAGCCTCAGCATCCCGAGAAACGGAGCAACACAGACTGAGCGAAACTTACCTAAGTGGAACGATGACCAGGAAAGGACCATTCTGCTTCTTCCGTTCAATCAAGTAGGTAATCAGCGAAATTGTCTGGATGGTTTTTCCCAAACCCATCTCGTCTGCTAGGATACCATTCAAGTTGTTGTTGTACAGTGAAATCATCCACTGAAGACCCTTGATTTGATAGTCCTTGAGCTTTCCTCCGCTCAATATCGTCGGTTGTTCAGTGACACTTTCCTTGATACGATGCGCAACAGCATAGTAATCAATCTTTTCACCGGTGGTGTCCTCCTCTTCATCTTCGCTCTCAGGTTCTTGGTAACCCTCTGGTCTTCCATATGTTTCAACGGCATCTCTTTGCTGTTGTCGGACACTTGCAGCGAGAGATTCCAAGAAAGAATCAGTCTGCCGTAATAGGTGCGTGATACGGGTATCCTTGGCTTGGTCAAGCAATTTAAGATATGCAACTTCGTCGTTAGCTTTCAATGCCAATAGACGCTGCTTGGCAGTTCGTTCCATCCGTTTTTGCTCCTCCTTCTCCATGTACTGATGATGTTGCAACATCATACGCCCCAACTTCTGCGCCTTAGCATCCCTAGCTCTAGCCTCTGCTTTGATCTCTTGCCCGTGTGCAATGACGCCCTGTAAGTATTCCTGATGTTTGCGTCGCTCACGTTGCTCGCGTTGATCCCGTTGCTGCTTCTCTAACTTCTCAGTAATGCGGGCTTCTCTTAAGGATTGCTTCTTCATCCTACGAAACATGGCACGGTTGGATGTAACAGCTAGGTTTTCTGCGTGTATCATGGAATCAACCATCTCCCGCCGGAGAGCGCGCTGCTTTGGCAACAAACAAAGTGCTTTATACTCAATCAATGCCTTCAGCTTTAGAGAATCTGAGAGAACAGTAGAGACTTTCTTAGAATCGACTTCCCCAATGTTGCTGGGTAAGCGTTCCAGCTCAGCCTTGCGGGCGCTAATCCGATTGAAGATCACACGCTCACGCTCTTCCTGTAGCCGCGAAACATCGATGCCCGAGGGCATGATACTAGGGATCATTAACCTCTTTGCGCGGGACCCATGATCGTGGTAGTTGATCTTTGGCTGGAGACTAGCCCAAGGAGATGTGAATGTCTCGTATCCAGATCGCCTCTTTTGAGGGTCTTCTTCAGGCTTCTCGGCCTCAATCTCCTCCTTAGCAGCAGGGTCAATGACGGAATTGGCCGCCGCAACCTCAGAACCAACGGCGTCTGGTTTGGGAATAGACGAAGAGAATATCGCGCTCTGAATCGGTTGAGGGACAGCAATGTTTTTCGAAATCATCTTGAAGGCCATAATCTGATTCCTGAGAATACCGAGCTGGTCTTGCGTGAATGTTGAGTTGGGGCTACTCGCATTTTTTGCGAGCGCCGAGGGTACTGGGGACTGTTGAGGGACCCCATTTGTCGATGCTAGACCATCAGTGGCAGGGCGCTGTGGTGGAGACGAAGATATGTTATTTGCGTGGGGTTGTTGGGGATGGGCAGGCGAGCGACCTATGGCAAGAGTTAGAGATTGATGGATAAGAGCGCAATGGCCAACTGTACCATTAAGCTGAGCAGCACCGTTTTGTGATACAGGAAGTTGCTGAGCTCTCTGCTGTTGCTGTTGTTGCTGGTGCAGATGAAGCTGCTGCTGCTGCATCTGCCGCATATTTAACGGTTGCTGCTGCTGCTGCTGCATCTGGGTCTTGTATACTTGCTGCTGCTGTCTCATTGCGTTGAGTATACTTGAGAGATGGGCAAATTCTGGATGATTTGCTTCGCTTGCGCCTTGGGCTTTTAGATCTCGCCATTTCTGTTTTTCATTTTTATCAATAATCGGGGGGTGGGTGCGTAGATTTATTGGGGGAGGGTAAACTAACCTGATAGACTACTTGTGCTTGCTCTTTTGAAAGGGAGCTCGGAAGGGGGCCCATCTGGGTTGCCATAGGCATGTTGTTTGCAATGGAATTCATCACGAAGGGAGATGGGGGACAAGCGAAGACCGACTAGACAAACCAAGGGATATAGATGGACGCGCGAGGGAGTTGATCCGTCGACGCGTCAAGCGACGGGGGGCGGAGGGTGTAAGGAAGGGGAGACGTGAATGCCACCACTGACGAAGCGATGCAGCGGTTGTGAAAGGGAGGCCAGGTTGCAAAGTAGTCTGGACGTAGCGGGCTGAGAGTTGTTTTCAAGGACAAGGCCGCGATAGCGGCGATGTCTATTCTTTTTTTCCTTCTTTTTTTTTTCCCTCTCCCTTTTGGTTATCTCTCCCCCTTTTTTTTCTTATTAAGGATGAAAAATAAAATAAAAAGAATGCTGGGGGGTTTTATTTTATTTTTTATCTCCCTGGTGTTATCTTACGAGAGACCAGGGGGACGCGAGGAGCGCGAGTGAGAGAATGCCGTGTCCGGATGGTGTGTCTCTCTCTCTCTCTAGAAAAAAATCGCCTCAGTCGCAAGCGGCGGATGAGGAAGAGATGTGAAAAGGTTTCTGCAAAGGGGGCTTGGAGGTGTGGGGGAGGGCAGAGGGGTAGCCACAAAAGGCGAGGTGAGAAAGTGTGGCGTTCGGGGGGGTGGAAAGAAGGGAAACCTGATAATGTTAAAAAAGAGTGAAGAGAAGTTATGATGCTGCCGTATGTATGGACGGGAGGGAAAAAAAAGGAGAAGGGAGGAAGGGAGAGCAAGAGTGAGAGGGTGTGAAGGGGCTCTGCGATTATGGGGGGTGGTTGTGGTTGTGGTCAGGGCCGCGAACGGCCGGGGAGTGAATAAGGGAGTGAGGGAAGGCTGTGGTTCGAAGATGAATACCGTCCGTATCTTTACGATGCAAGCTATGGCAAAAGGTGACTTGCGGTGGAGTGCGGTGGTAGTTGCTACGAAACGGTGCGGTCCCGTTGCCAAAAAAGTGTGGCGGCAACGAAAGGGGAGCTTTCTTTGTTCTCCGAAAGGAAAAACTGGGGGGGAAGAGTGTCGGTGTGTCCTGCCCGCTTTTGCTGGCTGGAGGGAAAGAGGTTTGGTGGTTGATGTTGCTTTGCTGCGCGTTGATTGTGTCATGCCCTTCAGGCAACTGTCTCAGCCAATGAACGACTGGGTAGTATTCCTGATACTGTGGCTTGAAAGATGTGGCTGGTAGAGAGGTCAGCATTGGGCATTGGAATAGGTTAGCTTGACACTGAGCCCTGGATTGGTCCTAACATTCTGGGATTCGGACCTCCTCCTACCGCCGCTATCCCAGCCTACTACCGGGATACCATAGACTTTCGTTGGGTTACCCAGAAAAAACTGAGGGGGAAAAAAATCCCCCCCCTCAATCTTGTCAATCTCATCAAGGGAATTGTTGGGCATCATGCTTTCGATAATCCAATAGACAGAATAATTTAAATTTCTTTGACCAGCGCAGATGAATATCTCACCATCAAATTCTCGTCGTAAAGGAGAATGATCAGGGCAGAGGGCAAAGTCATTACTCGAGCCCCATGTTGGAAATTGCGGGCCCAAAAATCATAAAACCCCAGCAACATCATCACTCCAAAGGCAAACTGCCGCCATCCTGCAGTGCCAACACCTTCCCCTTAACACGACAAACTTACCAACCTACCCTCCATATCTTTCCTAATCACCCTCCTATCATTCAACAATGGCTGAATATCCTCTTCTCTGCCTGGGAAATCCCCTCCTTGGTATGTGCCAGAATACTCGTATCTACAGTTTTTCTATCCTGCTTTGTGTGGAGGAACATAACTTAATATGTTGGCTGGGGCTGTTAGTGAATTGGCTGACCGTATCTCCTGACACAAAAAACAGATATCCAGGTCGACGGGTTTGCTATCTTTATCCGTCAACATGATCTTGTTTTGCTAAGTCTGTTCCCTTTAAAAGTGACCAAGCTCTCCTCGATAAGTATGGATTGAAGCCCGACGACGCCATCCTGGCCGAGGAAAAACATCTTCCCATATATGAGGAGATAACTACCAACTATTCACCAAAGTACCTTGCTGGTGGTGCTGCTCAGAACGCCGCTCGCGGAGCTCAGGTAACTAGGAACCTGTGCAGCTGCGGGGCAAAAACTAATGAATATATGGAATTAAGTATATGCTCCCTCCTAAGTCTACGGTCTACGTCGGATGTACCGGCCAGGATGCCTTTGGCGAGGCTCTTACCAGTGCTTGTGTGAGGGAGGGCGTTCTCACAAAATATCGCATCGAGAAGGATCAACCCACTGGCCGTTGTGGTGTTATCATTACCGGCCATCACAGGTCTATGGTCACTGATCTTGCCGCCGCCAACCACTACAAGCTGGAGCACCTCGAGTCGCCCGAGATCTGGACATACGTCAAGAGTGCTAAAATTTACTACGTCGGTGGCTATCATTTGACCGTCTGCGTTCCGGCAATCTTAGCCCTTGGAAAACATGCTGCGGAGACTGGAAAGGTATCTTGTGATTGCTTCTCAACAGATGTCTTGGACTGTTGGCTCATGGCTAGGGATAGATCTTCACCATGAACCTCTCGGCTCCTTTCTTGCCCCAGCTCTTCAAGGAACAGCTCGACTCTGTCGCGCCGTACTGGGACTACTTGATCGGAAACGAGTCCGAGGCGTTGGCTTATTCCGAATCTCACGAGCTCGGGGTTTGGCCTGCTACACCCCCTTCGTGTGTTATGCATTTTTTAATAGATGAGAACTAGACCAATGATATCACCGAGATTGCCAAGAGGATCGCCAATCTCCCCAAGGAAAACACTTCTCGTCCTCGCATCGTTGTCATCACCCAGGGAACCGATCCCACTATTGTGGTCACTGGTGGCCTCGACCCCATTGTTGAGGTCTACCCAGTTAGACCTATTGAGTCCGGGGACATCGTAGATACCAACGGAGCGGGGTATGTCTTACAATTACCAACTAACTGGTTTCAATTCGCTAATAGCTTGAAGTGACGCTTTCGCTGGTGGTTTCCTTGCGGGGCTCGTCCAGGGCAAGGACTTGAAGACGGCAGTTGACATGGGCCAGTGGTTGGCAAGCTGGGGGATCAGGGAGCCTGGTCCAGCGTGAGTTTCCCGCGTTTACTTACTGCAGCACTGGAGGTAATGCTCACGAAGAATCAAACAGATATCCTGTCGAGAAGAAAGTCTACGGTGCTTAATCGGCTTACTAGACATAGATAAGTTTCAACACGTTTCACTGGGTTTTAGCATTGGTGGTGTTGCTGGGTTTGTTTCAACACAATAGTTCCGTTTTTAATACCAGGGATGGCCTAAGAGAATAGGTGACTTCCGTGAATAAGAGCAAGTGATATTCTGTGAACCGACTCTGGCTCATACAACACTTCAAAGAGCCGACCGTTTAGAGAGTTTGGCGAATCAATGGTCTTCTGCAAATACAATATGTTTTACAGGATTAGAAGCGATTAGCAGCACAGCTGGGTATCGCTTGAAACCCCCCCACAGCTGCTCGAGAAAACCATCGCTCCGCTAGTTAGTTTCTCAAGTAACGAGGAACAAAAGAAGGAAGCCCCGAGGGTTTTTTTTAGCCTTGATAAAATAAGAATGAATAATTAATCAACTAAGAAACCGTACAGGGCTATTTTAACACCAGACTATGCTTGATCCTTGAACCAACCTACCCCACCAGCTACCCAATCCACCACCGAATCATATCACCGCACTAAGAGAATGGCTGTCTGCCATAACACCCATTTTGAGAGGGATCCTCAAGTGCTCCCCCCAGAATGATGCGTCGCTGTAAAATTCTGCACCAGAGCTGCTAGGTCTCTTGCTGTATAGGAATCCACCGGCGAGGCCGGTCCCGCAAGATTGGCTAGCGATCCTTTGGTCTTCGCCTCCTCGGTGGCCGCCGAGTCAGGCCTCTCCTCAGCCGTCGTGTCCTGATTCCTGCTAGGCATCTTCCCCTGCCTCCTTCCCTTTCTTTTCCCCTCAAATAGAATCTCCTCCTCTTCAGATCGGGCCACCTCTCGAGGGCCAACTAGCAGGTCCACCATCTTGTTCATCATAGTCTCAGAGCCCGCGACCGACCCAACGATGCTATCCCCCCCCTGAGCGAGCACACTCTCGCTCGGCCTGTGTATGTCCATGCTCCGTGGAAATTCGTTGCCTAGGTGCGGGGGCACGGAGGTGCCGGTGCGGTTGTAGGGTGGGGTTGGACTGGAGGGGTGGGCTTGCGAGGGGTAGAATGAGCCGGCGTCTGTTGATGGGGTGCTACTTGGGATGCCGTGTTCTTGGTAGAGGATTGTGGTGTTAGAGATGGTTATTGGGATATTCTGCCTTTCGGTCAGTTGGGTGCGTGAGGGAAGGCGGAAAGAAAGGAGGGAAGAGCATTAACTTTTTCAAGGCAGAGTAATCTACCGTCTTCCAGTAGCGAGAGTATGCGTGCTAGCATCTCGTCATTCGGGTGTGCTTTTTCTTTGCTCTCGTCGTCCCAGTTGTAGGTTGTTGAGCCGTTTGCTTGGCTGAAAGGCAGGTAGCCGATCGTATCGTCGTCTTCTTCCAGAAGGTAAGAGAGCTTTGGAAGGCGGTCAATGGGGAAGGTGGCACCGAGGAGAGAAAGTGTATTGGCGTACGTCTGCCAGAGTTGCCGGATTAGCATGGAGAGTGAAGTGTCCGCTAGTTGCCCGGTCAAGGTTGGGTGATTTATTCGCAGCCAAGTACTGTACAATCTTAGCGCCGGAAGCATGCGCCTGCCCACCGCTGAGATCGGCTCTATCTCGTTCTCGGTTTTGTCGTCGAATAGGCGCTCGAGTTCTGGTTGGAAGACTTGATGGAGAGTGGTGAATGTCGCGACATTTAAACGAAGGAAGTATGAATGCGAACGAGAGAAGTTGGCTTGAGTGCAAAGATATTTAGTAAATGCTGTGGGAAGGAACACGACGTCTTCAAGAGATAGGTCACCTTTGGGACTTCTATTGGCAGCATAGAACTGTGCTGCGATATTTATTAGAACAAACTTGGTTAGCATCCCATTTGACATGGTCCGCTCTTTTAGGTCGAGCGCCAATTGCGTTAACATTTCACTTTCCATGGCTTCGTAGTCCGAGAATCTAGCGCTATTCAGTGACGATGCTCAAAACATAAGATGTAGAAGGGGGACCCGGAGGACCGGATACTAACTCTTTGCCTATAAAACATTTCGCGTGGAGTCTTACGAATAAAGCTACAAGTTCATGGATAACCTGTTCTTCTTTTCGGGCGAGATTCGCTGTTAAGTTACCAGCTTTATACGCTTTGAGAACTTTGCGAAAGCCAACGCCGAGGTTATCTCCAGCTTCAGGGAATGGTTCCGCAACGGAGAGAGCTCGGTAGAGGTGATAGGTGGCCGAGAAATTGGAACCTTCATTTAGGGCTATAACAGCAAGTTGGTTGTGCGGAGACCCGGATGTAGGAACAAGTTTTTTCGCCAGAGTGTAATAGCCAGTGGCAGGGCCCCAGTTCTTGGGGTTCTGAGGAACTTCTCTATAGCGTGAGAGATCGCCGAGAAAGACGAGGGTTCGGTGACAGGAAGAGATAATCAGCCGCTTGATTTCGGCCTCATATCTTGGGGGCCCGGCAGTGGGAAAATCGACTGGTGGAACTTGGTGAGCTTGAAGTTCAAGAGGTGGGGGGAAAGCTCTTTAACAGACGGGAGAGATTGAATTTGCGAATTACCCACTCGAGCTCAACAAGTCCAAAGTGAGAGATCAATCGCTGGATTAGCGAGCGGTAGAAGCGGGTGGCCTGCTTAATAAAATTGACGAAGGAGTTTTGCAGTTTGCGGAGTTCGACGGGACGTTTCCTCCCATGGATTTCCTTAAACTAGATGTTATGTGGGTGAGGAGCGTGATCGGGGAAGGCACGGGTACATTGGAGACATGGTTATACCTGGCTAAGAATCCCTCTATAGCGTTCAATAATCTTGTGATGCTTACCCCAGATCCGGCCTTCAATATCCCGTTCCAGCGCAAGCCGGCAATCGAGAAAAATGATGCTGACATAGGCCTCACGTAGTCTGAAAATAGGACCGTAAGGGAAAGAGCGTGAACGGAGTGAAGAGAAAGAAAAAAAGCAAGCGCACCATTCTAAAGATGACGTACTGGAAGATAGCATGATCTACACTGCGTGCATTTGGATGATCTCTAAGGATGGAGGCCAATTCTTTCTCCCATCGGAGAGCGGACCTATGCGCTAACGATTAGGCTGGGGGAATAGGAATTTGAAGGGTAAGGATACCTCCAGAGTTCTTCGACTTGCGCCATGGGGAGGGGACGGGGGGGCGAGAAGGAAGTGGGAATGCGGGGAAGGAGGGAAGGAAGGAAGGGTGGAAAACGGAAGGAGGGAAGAAGGGAAAGGTCTAGGAAGAAGAGGAGAATAATTAGTGGTGCTGGAGTCCTCAAACAAAAGTCATGGTCCTGAATTTAAGCCAGCGTGACAACCAAACAAGTATCATGTCTGGGATAAGAAAAATAATCCGGTCGCCAAGACTTGGAATTGAGATGCCTTTTGCAAATAGCACACTTCTACCGGTATTCCAGCAGCACAATCCTGTCTAATAAATTTCCATAGCAGCGTGGTACCATAAGTGAAAGTAATTGACAAAATAGAAATCTAGAAGATAAATTGGAAATCTGGAAACTTATTCATTGCTGGGCTCTGATAATTTTATACTAATCGTTGGGACATACTGGGAAAAAACCTAGAATTGGTAAAAGTGCCATGAGGAGCCAGGTTATAAATTTTTACTACTCTTTTTATTATTGCGAGATGTAAGATTGATCACTCCCCCAAGAGGTGGGTAGTTATCACCAGGACTCCCAAAGAGGCCATAAATTATAATCCAGAACCTAAATACTGATCACTTGGCTTCCTGATTTTATATGAAAATGGCTTTTATGCTATTAATTTTTTTTAAAAAAGTGCCACTTCCCAGAAATAATCGTGTTTGGCAATACTTTCTCACACAAGTAAACAAAAAAAAACACTAAATCATAGGTCTAGATTAGGTAAACCTAAATATTGACAAACTTTTTCACCAATGTCACTGCTTTTATAGAGTTTTCCCACAGTACACAAATAGTTTAGTAACCTCACAAAAAAATGCCATAAAAAATTTACACCCAATTAATGCTATTTCAGTATCCATCCCAAAACGCGCCTCCATTTTTTTTAAAAAAAATCTATGGAGGAAAAATGCCATAAAAGTGAGAGGAAAAAAATGCCATTCCCCTTGCGTGCCAAACAGGGCCTTAATACCTTGCGTCTCCGGGTGGTTGCAAACGTTAACACCAACACCCCGCCATCACCCACCGTTCCCGACGCCGCCAAAATGTCCGCCCCGCTTCACACCTTCTCAGTAACCCCGCTAGCCCAATTCTCCAACAAAAACTCCCAAATCCGCCGCCCCCAGGTCTGATACCTTCCCTCCTTCCCCCCGCTTTAACTTCGACCTAACCCCTCACGGCAGGAAATCACGCACTTCTCCTACGACGACCACCGTCGCCTCCACCACGATCAGTCCTCACTGAAATCGTACCACCCCCCGTCGCTGGGCAGTGATCTGTCGCGCGGGTTCGAGAGCTTCCGGAAGCATGACAGCAGCATAGACGAGCACTTGAATGGGCTTCTGGATGCGATTGTCGAGTTGGAGAAGAGGAGCGGGAAGAAAGTCGCTACCGACATTATTACCTGGAGGGGGATGATGACTAAGGTTACTAGGCCCTTATATACTTCCCCGTGCCAGGGGACCAGCAAAGTCAAAGACGGAGTGTAGCTAATTCCTTGATAGTTTATGACTTTGCCGTTTGATATGCGGGATGGGTTAGTTGTGATACCCCCCCTCCCCCCTCCCCCACCTCCGCTGTCGGCTAGTTAAAGGAGGCCGACCAGCTAATGCTCACAGATTTGAAATGAATGCTGTCAAATTCCAGGTGTGATACCCCCCCCCCCCGGCGGTTCTCTACGGCCCCTCCCGTTAACAGTCTCTAAACCCTCTCTCTCCTGTTAGGATTCAATGTAACCTCCCGCCACCCACCCACCAGCCGATCTCCTACTAACAATCCCCGCCAGCTTCATAGAAGAAAACCACTCCTACAAACTAAATGCCCAAAGCATACCATACCCCCGTCAAGACTTAATGACATATTGGGGTGCCATACTCCTTCCCCCCTCCCTCCTCCTCCTCCTTCCGCGTGCTGAATTCGTCTGTGCAGGCTATAAATTCGAAGAAATCTCTACTCTCCCCGGTAACCCTTCCGATTTTTCCAGCGAGGTCATAGAATCGCGTGACCACAACGTTGTGAATAACGAGGAACAATTCTGCTCGATTGTGAAGACTGGTTTCGGCAATGTTAGGCTGATTATCGGTGGAGAGGTTGATGCTGGTTTGCTCCCCCCTGTGTCTACCATTGGCTTATAATATCAAAGCTAAGAGTGCATCAGTATGGGACCAAAACCCGCCCCCGGATCCCCTGAACAACCCCCCGGTTTATGTGGAGCTCAAGACCTCAAAGACCCCCCGGCGCCCGCATGAGCATGTTAATTTTGAGCGTAAGATGTTGCGCTTCTGGGCGCAATCGTTCTTGCTTGGGATAGCCAAGGTTGTTGTCGGCTATCGCGACAATGAAGGTATCCTCGAAGGATTGGAAGAGATAGAGACTACGAGTATTCCTGGGATTGCAAAGCGTAGCGGGCGGCAGCTCTGGGACGGGAAAGTTTCCATTGACTTCACAACTACTATTCTCGAGTGGATAAAGCAGACCATTGAAGGTGCTCCCGAAGGCACTCTCTGGCGCATTGCACATGCTCCAGCATCTAGCACTGTTGAGTTATCCATACTCCCGCAAAATTCCTTCTTATCCCCTGCATTTCTGGAGTGGCGGAATAGCACGTAACCGAAGCCTTTTATCGTCCTATCGTTCCTCATCCCCGTCTCCGCCTTCACTTTGGATATCTAGTTTCTACGGCCCAAGCAGCCGGAGAGGGAAACAAGCTCACACATGCATTTTTCGGGATCCACTTTGTTTAATAATAATATGATATTCCAAACCATTCAAACAATGTAGCACAAAATCATGATGTCCATAGCAAATCCACCATTTCCCTCTACTCCACCAACCAGAGGAAAACCAACTTCCTGGTTTTGACCGACATCCTGCACAATGTCCTAACTTCAATGAACTCAGTTTAAAAATGCCACATCCTGTACGCAACCCCTACCACCATCCATATAAGTAACCTTTCCGCAAGCATACCAAACCTTTCTCCGAATGCCACTCCAACTAAGCCATCGAATTCGGTGGGTTTCTAATCGCGCTTGCGCCAAACCCCCCCAGACATCTTAGGTGCAAAAAGTCCTAATCTAGTGTTCAGTCGTCTACTCGCGCACAGGAAGCAGATATCTTACCAATTTGTTGCGCCGCAGAGACACTTCGACATTTTTTCAAAATGTTATTGGCTGCGGGAAATTCCATCTCAGTTCCTGAACCCATCAGCATTTACATTCCACACCCATCGACGTCAGCCATAATATAACCTACCAATCAATGGACCCGAGGAGTGGAAGAGCTGCACAATCCAAAAACGTCAAATTCACTCTAAGCCACTGGGAAATAATTGGTTTCCTCTTATACCTTAGGTCTGTAGGACGGATCTTGATCCATAACAGAGCTATTACGAAACTTCTCAACAAGTTGATCAATGCCTTGAATGTCTAATCTCCCTGTCAGCCGGCCGCCCCTTATCTTATTCCCAAAGTCTTATGGAACTAACTTGCGTATGTCACATCAAGGACCTTTTCCGAATTAAACTTATTCCTATATATAATTAGCTCGGGGGAACGGTGATCATGTTTGGATCCACATACCACCTGGTGCCCGATTTTGCCTTGACAAACTATCAGACTGTTAGCAGCAATACCTCAACCCCTCCTAACCCACTGGGTTACTGTCTACATACCTCGATGATGTCGAGTGGCTGAAAATTTGGTCAGTGGCCTGTGATCTACACATCGTCACTCGGATCCCCCGGTACTTACATCGATAAAGTTGATGAACGCATACCCAACACTAGCGGCACCACGAGTCATTTCAAACCATAAACAGAGAGGCAAGGGACTTTTGCATTAATCAGATTACTTCTTCCCCACTTACTTGCAAACATTTCTAAAGTCTGAGCAAATCAGTCGGCACTCTGCTAAGACAAACGAACTGGATGGAATGGATGCTGCTTGCCTATTCTTAGATAGAGGAAATTATACTGAGCCTTGCTCGTAGTGTCAACATATTCCTTAAGAGTTTGCTGTAGTTCCATTAGTCTGTGCTCAAACCGCAAACAGGCGTAGATTTACTCACCTGATCTACCTTATTCGGGATATTTCTGAGCATCACCTACGAGGATATTAGCTTAATAGTTAGAGATAATAGTAAACTCGTCAATCCATTAGCGTACAGTTGTCCTAGTATCTAGCCCACGCTCAATACGCTCCAAATCGATTACATTCTTCCCGGGCACTTGTAGTTGGCCATGCAAACCGTCCCCTCCCTGGGACATAGTATCCCGGTAACACGGCAAACCTTCTTCGACATCCTGGGATCCCGAGGTAGAAACCACTGAATGAGCCAATGGATTCATTGAGCCGAGTGGCCCGTACTCAAGATTACCAGCGGAATCCGCACCACTGTCGTGCCTGCTAGTCCTAAAGCCGCTATCACCAGCGATCAAGCGTTTGTGGGAGAACACGTCAAGTCCAAGACGTCTGTCATCCTCCAACTGGAACACGGAACGGCCACTGCTCGAGCCACCAGCATCCCTATCAGTGGTGGAATGAGCTTGAGGACGCAGCGGCCCAGGACAGCAGGGCCCTTCGGCCTGATCCCTCCCATCCTGCTTCACGGTATAATCCTGATATTGTATTCGGGTGGCTTGACTCCTCGAGGCATGGTGGCTAATATCAGTATATGCCAACCCCATGCGGAACCCTGCAGTGTACTGCCCATCTAGAGTATCAATGGTCTCCCAGCCGTGGGTATAATTATTAAAACAAACCAAGAATGTGGGAGGGCGAGAGCTCTCAATTGCCGTAAACTTGCAGAGGGCTCCAAATGCTGACAGAATATGGAAAACTCGGCGGGAAGACAAACGCAACCGCCCTCCGGAATATAGAATGCACGTGAGATCTGACTTATTATCACTAGAAATCACCCCAAAACTGCCTCCCATGGAAATGTTTGCCAACTCAATTGGTCAGCTGGGATTCCCAACGCATCTCCCCGCTGCTTACTCACCATAGAAACATAGCCTTCAGGGCAATATTGCACTACCACAGTGCCTTCCATCTGGAGGTTGTCAAATGCACGAATGGCATCTCCCAAATCAAAATACGAAACGACACAGAATCCGTTCGGTAGCAGATCCTTGGTATAGATCTCTCGAATGTCACCGAATTCCTTCACAGCATCAGCTATCTAAACTACCGAAAACAGAAATCAAGGAGTCGCCAACAGATAATTTGTCGAAGAGAAGCAATGAGGTCGCTTCCAAAGGTATCCCCCCAATTTTGAGGACCCGGCTTTCCTGAACTTCCAGTAGTGGCATTTCGACCCGGCTTTGTGGTGTATTGCTACTAGGATTAGAGGAGCAGTTGGGCTGGTCAAGAAAATATCTTGATCTACCCAACACACTTCCAGCAGAATCCTGATTTCCAAGAGGGACGTCATGATAAGACGAGCAGGGAGAATCAGACACCGAACTGCGATCCATGACGGATCCGCCGGAAATAGGATCAGGACTACCAAAACCTGGTGTAGCGCCCAACGCAGCACGAAGCTTTGCCCTTAGCTCATCCAGATCCTGGGCCTGGCGGCGAGATATAGACTCGGTGCCAAGGAATGTCAAAGTTTTTGCAGGTTGGGGTGAGTCGAGCAAGTGAGTAGGCAGTGCACCCCATCCAGCATAATGGCCTTCAGGGGGGGATAGAATCAGAGATGATGGGGTGCTCGTTTGGACATAATCGTCAATGGGGCTACCCCTAGGAGTGTAGACGGTACTCTTGCTCTTGGGAGAGCTTGAGAAAAACGAATCTGGAGAGGCCATAACTGTTTGACTTAGTCTTCTTACCCCTTGAGATTGCTCAAAACCACACAATAGGAGCTATTGTGAGATTTATTTGACAAGCAGCAACCAAGCGGGAAAAAGACGCTCACAATCAAAATTGATGTCGGGATAAATACAATCAAAATGTCGCTGGAGGTAGTTGAAGATGGGAAGGTTGAAAGAAAAGAAGGGTAGGTAAATTATTCCTTTTTTGCTGGCAAAGGTAGGAGTAGGGAAAGGGCGACCCTGAGGAGAGAAGGTAAGGTTAGGGGGAGGGAGGGAGGGAGGGGGTAAAGGTATGCTTAGGGGAAAGGGTAGAGGGAGCGAACAAGGGCAAGAGGGAGCAAAAGAGAGAAAGTGTAACTCAGAAAGGTTGAGACAGGAGCCACTTGATGGATGAATCTAGGGATGGAAACTGAGAGGCCCCAGTACCAGAGGCAGCAGGGTTCCAAAAGGAAGGAGAAGCCCGAAAAAGGCAGGGAGCGGAGAGGGAGGAAGGGAGGGAAAGGTGAGAGGTGAGGAGATAAGAAACGACGGCCTTGAGCTGACGACGATATATACCATGCGTGCGCGCAAACAAATAGTCTACACACATAGAACTGAGACTCGTACTCGTAAGCTCCACAAGCGAAGAAGAATCCCTGCTGCCCTCTCTCCTCCCCAAAGACATCATAGAAAAGACGCGCCATCCGATCGATGATGCCGAGTGACTTCACGTGATTGCGTCTGCAGTTGCTGGGAAATGCCAATCTTAGTCCCGTGACCGAGCGAGCAATCTTTAATGCCCGGGGCGCCCTACCCACAGAGCTTCTACGATATCTATGCACCGCCAAAGCCATATTTATATCTCCCAAAACCCATGGCTAAGTCCTGGCCGGAATTTCGAGCTTAAGCCAGGATACAGCAAAAGAGCCAACCAAGGGAATGATAAGTTTGCTATTATTTATTTGTTTTATGACATCATGAGTAGGCGGTGATTGGGGTTTTTTTTATGTTATTTGGGTTTTCTAGGACATAACTTTAGGATGCCTGCCGGGATTTTTCCCGTATTTTACAAACAAATTCAGGGATTCAATAATATAAATAAAAAAAACCAAGTTTCGTTATGATATTATAACCAGACCAGGGAACAAGTGGTGGGTTGAGCGCCTCATCCACAAACCCAAAAATTCCGCGGATTCCCGCACACAGCTGCACCAAACAAGAGCCTAACCCCAACTCCAGAACATCCCAGTATCAACATCCCCCCATTGCTCAAAACCCGCACCCAAATCATTTCAGTCCCCAGCTGACTAACTAAAAAGAAAAACTCCAACACCATCTTATCCCATCCAAAATCCAAAGCAAAAACCCAACAGCACCGCACCGACCGACAACCACCATCCATTCAATCAACAACAACAGAAAAAAATCATGGACGACTCCACTTCAACCTCAAACCCCGACTTTTCTAACTTTTCCGAAAAGGATACGAAAGACCTCCAAAATTTCATTGAGAACGAGCAACAAAAGGCGAAATTCCAAGCCAGTCGGTTTACCCCCCCCCCCCCCCCCCATCACACACACACACACACCCCACTAACACTAAGGCTACATCACAGATGTGCACAACCTAACGGACCTATGCTGGACAAAGTGCATCACGGGGAAAATCTCTGGCGCGACGGTTGACCGCAGCGAGAATTCTTGCTTGGAGAATTGTGTTAATCGCTTCATTGACTCGCAGAAGACTATTGTTCGGCAGTTGGACGTTATGGGGGGGAGGACTTAACTTAGGCTACCCGGTTAGTCCGAAGGTTGCAGAGGAGTACGGGATAGTCACGAAGTGGGAGGGGGAGAAAGTACTTCGAGAGGGGGGGGGGGGAATATCTCAATATCAAGCCTCTCCCATTCATTCCTATTCTTCCTTCGCTCTACTTTCTCTGCTTCCACAAAGCCATGCCCTCCATACATACATACATACATACATACATACAGCCTGCCACCGGGACTTCCTGCCGAAAAATAACCCCGGCTCTATCTTAACCACTTCTCACAGTCAAGTCGATCAACCAGCCCTGTTTTTGTTTTTTTGAGAAAAAAGAAAGCGTTAAAGTCCGTTCCGTTCATGTGTCCCTCCTTATATTCGCCCTGCCGTCCGTCCAATTCGCCCAACCACCGGCCATCCAGGCAAATATACGACCCATACCAACCCCACCAGCCTGCCAAACCAGCCACGTACAGAAACAAAAAAAAACCCCAGCACGTCACTGAACCCCCCAAGACTGAATCCTATGAGAAGGGCAGAGGCATTCAGAGTGATAGAAAGTCGTCGACAGAAAAGGGGGGCGAAAAGCCTACATACAAGAAAGCAATAAAAAGGAATAAACCAGCATTACCAATACCAGAGGGCCAAGCCGCGATGTATAATTCGCGAGTATGTAAGAAAAAAAGAGAAAAAAAGAGAAAAAAAGTCAAGGGGAATTAGCTACGATAGTTTTTTTTTCTTTCTAGGAAATCGTATGCAGAGTATGTAACCTCCATCACCTCGAGAGAGTGGGCAAGGGAGGGAAGGGGTAAGAGACGGGTAAGAATGATAGGGAGAAAGAGGAGGGAATAAAAGGAGGGAAATATTTAAGGACAAGGAGCCATGTAAATCGTGAGAAGGAAAAGGCCCACTAAATGGGAAATGGGAATGAAAATGAAAAAAAAAATACGAGAAAATATATGTCAAGAACCAGCCCAAAGTGTTAATTGTCACCACAACCCCCAACCATGCGAACCCCAAAACAAACCAAAATATATGATAAAAACAAAACCAGATCCCGCCCCCGCATTAAGCAAACTCCGTATTCCAGAAAACCAATAACTCTTTTTCCAACCGGACCGGACCCAACCCTAAGCGCCGCGGGTAGCAGCAACAACAGCGAGAGCGATAATCGCACTGATTACTACCAAGCCTACAGGTGCCAACATTCTGTTCACTCGTCTCCACCATCGGGCGTTTTGATATATTTCAACTTCTTCGGCCGTGAAGACTTTCGCACCCTCAATATCGGCAGTGTATTCGAGCTGTTGCTGATTCGACTTTGGCTCCTTTGTAATCTCAGCGTGGGGAGGAAGGGGGAGGACGGCGGCGATGATCCAACAAAAGGGAAGGATGAATCCAAAGCAGAAGAGTATGAGCTGACGATTGATGCTCTCAAAGCCGGTTAAGGGGGCCTGGTCGAGGTGCGGCAACGACCACATAGTGGCCGCTTCGGGGTCTCTTGTTCGACTCCCTATCCAATCAATGCCCGGAATACTCTGCGATGAGGCCATGCGTCTAGGGCCATGTTGGGCTTGCGCCGGGGGTATCACTTCGGTGATGAGCATAGAGTCGTCGCTTCGCTGCCTTCGAACTGTCGGATCAAATATCGCTATTCCGACACCCTCGCTACCATGGGCACTTCCACTTCTTTCGGGGACGATAACACTACCTCGTCCACCTTTCCTGCCGTAGAAATACCTGATTCAAGCACGTCTCGTAAGCCCCGCTCTCTGGCCAAGTTTATAAGCAGCCAATGCGCTCGGCCAATCAGATACCTCGAGTTGAGAAAAAGTAAACATACCTCGCCCACGCAGGAAACTGCCTTGCCGAAGCAGGCGGCTGGGATTCTTGGGGAGTAGCAGCACGTCCATACAATGGACCACTAATGGTAGCACTCCGGCCGCTTATTGAACGTCCAACACCCCCAGCAAACGAACCTGATTCGCTTTCACTCCCAAAGTGTGCTGATATTGACGACAGTGTTACAGACGTTGACCTCCGACGACCATCATACTGACCATCATCCGACGAGACTCCATCATCGCTACTGTTACGAACGATTCGCAGTGTGCGGGCGTTCATTCGGGATCGCGGCAAGACGAGATCATTCGAATTGCTTGCCACCCATGAACTTGATTTGTGGTTGTATTCTTCAGCGGTGAATGGAGGTAGTGCCGGGACTGAGGGTTTCTTGAGAATGGATTTCGGATAGCGCTGGGTTCCGGCCGCAGTGGTGGTAAGAGAGCGTGCGCGCCCGGTGGCTACGGGTTTCGAGGATGATGCAACTTCTTTGCCTTTGGTGGTGGAAGTGGTAGGTGGATCTGTTGCGACAGAGACGGAGGAGGACAATCTCTTGTGTATCTTGAGGGGTGCAATAGGAGGAAGGCTGTCTAAGGAGGCGGACGGCCTGAGTTTGGCACTCTTGCTGGTACTAGCCGTTCGAGAGCTGGAGCGTGTGCTGTTCCTGGAGACTGTGGCTCCGGTTGGGGGCTTCCATGTTGAAACGTCATTTCCCTTTTGTGAAACCGAGGAGTTGTTACTTTTGGAAGAGTGAACGGTATGGAGGGTATTTGTTTCGGAATCGGAACGCTGGTGCAGGGCAGCACGGCGAGGGCGGTCACTCATGTCCATTAACCCCGGTCCCTTCAAGTTTCACCCAACCCACTTTCAACAAGAGAACATGGAAGACAAATTGGGGACGGGCGATCGATAGGCGAATGACTAGAGAAGTGAAGGGAGTGGATTCGTCACAGACTGTGCAGGAAATAAATGCAGGATAAACGAGAAAATAAGGTATATGCCCGACCAAGAGGTACCAATTGGATCTGCACAGATGGAAAACCCTAAGGCTGCGAGAAGATTAATAAAGCACAAGGGTATTGGCGGCAATAGTAAGTGAAGGGCAAATGAGACTATATCAAGGCACCAAAATGATTGCGCAAATGGGGAGGACCACTAACTTGTTCTACCGGTGGCCAACCAAACAATAGGAATACGGGTAAAATTAAATGAATGGCAAATTGAACGTGGTGAAGCGTTATACCCGACGGTGATTGAAGAAGCTGAAAAATATATATAAAACGAATAAAATTCGCGAGTCGGGAAAGGACAGACCTGTGAAAGGTGTGAAGGGGGAAAAAAAATGTCAAATCGTAAAATAGTCGAGATGAAAAGCTAGAATAGAGAGTAAAGAATGAAACGGGATTCCAGCGAGTAGATAAAAGCAGATAAAAAAAGAGTGTGCCCAAAGAGGTGGGAAGTAGGAATGCAAAAATAAAAAAAGAGTGTGAGATTTAGAATAGAGAGCGTGGTAGAGTTGGGTGTGTTCGCAAAAAAAGAGCGACGGCCAGCAACAGCAGCAAGATTTGGTGATGGAGGGTGTGGGGGAGGTAAGAGAGGGAGAGAGGGAAGGCGAGAAGAGCGGAAGAACGAGTGAGCGAGAGAGCGAGAGAGAGCGAGTAGGGCTCGGTATCTGTTTCCCCCCCTATTTTTTTACTTTTCTGTTTTCATCTTATTCCACTATTTTACTTTTACTATTTTACAATACATTATGATCGTTTTAGGCGGGAGGGCATGCAGCATGTACGAGTACTGTACCAGCGGAGTATGAATTGTGTATTTGTGCCGTTCAAGTATGATGCGAGTGGAGTAGCGGTAGGAGTTGCAGTTGTGTGGCTATCCTCCACTGCAGGAGCAACAGACCGACCCTTTCATCCCTTCCCTTCCTTTCCATCCCCTCGAATCATCTTTGCTGGAGCATTGAATGCAGGCACAGGAAAGGCAGAAGGAACACTGGGAAACTGCATCTTTTCCATGTCCAAATGCATCGTGGACGAATAACGAATGGCCGTTGATGTTCCGTTGAATTGGTTCCTGCAGGAAGGCCAGCATGGCGCCCTCACCTCTACGAGTAGAGTACTCGAGTAAACCCATCTGACCGTCAAGCCCGCGGAACTTGGATCCTATTCTGCTTGAGAGTATACTATTTGAGACTAGCTCAGGTCCCTGGCATGGTTGCTCCAGTGATTGTCATTTGAGGTGTGCACCCTTGTCTCTGATGAAACCCTCCCCTTGCTCCGTGCACCTGGCGCCACGAGGCTCTCCTTGGGGAAGCCTGCTAATGGCGCAGTCGTTACCCGGCTGCCACATTAAAGCTTCAGGTTGCCCTGAGTTTTCCTTTGCTTACCTTACCTTACCGCACCTATGATACCAGTTTGGCATCCGCTGCCGACGATCCCTCGACCATTGATCAGCTGAACGTTTCGTTTATCAAATATCCTCCAATCACGACTGGTTCACCAACCAGATTTCTGGAAATGCCAAAGTGCTGTTGTTTTACGGGGGAGAAAACGAACTCCTAATTGCGCAAGTGGAGAAGAAGAGGGTGAATAAATGAAAGCCATGACCAACCGTTTGAAATGTCACATTCTTGTTGCAACCACCCATCGATCCTGCCTCGTACACTACCGGTACCGTCCAAGTATCATACCGCTCCGAACAAAAGGATTCTACTCACACCTCCTCCTCCATGCGCCATCGTATCAAAGACACAAAAATTGACACCGCCCGATGGTATGATACCCGTATCAGGACAGAGTGTTTGCTATGCATGATAAGACAAAAATAAAATATTATAAACCTCCCATGGGCCGCCAAGGCTCTACCGTCATCAAGGTAGCCGCGCTGCCAGAATGAGCCCCCCATCCACAACACCTCCACATCAAAAATATAGGAACAATGTCCTCCATACCGGAAAAGGGACACCCCGAACTCACACCATTCCTCGCGAACCTCTTCTCGGTCATCTACACCTCCAGCTATGTCGGCATTCTATACCTTAGCCACTTGACAAGACCCCAGCCGGGCCTTGCCCGCGACACTCCCTTTGTGATCCGCGCACGCATTCGCGCCGTTACTGTCGTGACCATTGTAGCCCTCATTAACTCGGCCCTGGTCGCCTACTTTTACTCGCCGCACAAAACCTATTTGGACATCGCGGCATTCCTGGGAATCTATGTGAAATTGCCGCTGACACTCGACATACTACGGTGTTTGCTCCTCACAGCGACTCTATTCCTAGGACCTCTGGTTCGGCGGTTATGGCTTGAGGATGGTTGGCAAGAGCTAAAAGGTGACGTGGGCAAAATGTTCACCACATGGATCGGCTGGAGGAACTACGTCGCTGTAAGTTGGAACGAAATTCCTCCCTCCTCCCCTCTCCATTATTATTATCCCCGCATGTCTATAAATTCCCCCGCATTCGTCCCCATCTCACCTCGAACCCTGAGGAGTGTGGGGAGAGACAGGAGAGAGAGAGAGACATTTTTATCGCATTTTCTTTTTTTCTACGTTCGGAGAATATGCACTCGCTTCCAAACCTGAGTCGTCTCAAGTCCTGTGTCGGAATTGATACTATCGCGAATCGAGGCTTTTTCCAGTGAAATATAACAAAAGCGTGACAAAAAGCTTAGCCGCTGACTTTATTTTTACTTTTTGCTTTTGCCGCCGTTCTAGGGACCGTTTACTGAAGAGATTGTTTTCCGGGCCTGCATGGTGCCATTGCACCTTCTCGCCGGGAGATCGCCCGGAAAAATAGTTTTTATCTCCCCGCTCTTTTTCGGGATCGGTATGTTCCCCATTCTTTTGATTCTAGGCGTTTTTATTTATTTATATTTTTACCGCCCACCCGTCGTTTACCTTAAAAAAAACCCTTATTTCGGTCTTCTGAGATATCCGTGCCAAGTCATCTTGACACCACCACCACCACCACCACCACCATCCCCGTAACATGTCGTTATTCGCCTGACGCCCTGTTATCATTATCTGACCGCCTTACCACTATAGCGCACATCCACCATGCATATGAATTCTACGTTAATAACCCGAATAGAATCGCCGCCATGATTATTCGCTCGTTATTCCAGTTCACGTATACCACGCTTTTTGGCTGGTTCGCCACGTTCGTGTTTCTGCGAACGGGCTCTGTATGGGCGGCCATCATTACGCATTCCTTCTGCAACTTTATGGGGGTTCCGGATTTTGGCCCCGTTGATGGGCCTAGGTGGAGGTCAGTGGTTTGTTATGCGCTTTTAGTTGCAGGTGCGCTTGGCTTTTATAAGCTTTTGTGGCCGTTAACGGAGTCTCAGCATGCTCTGGCAAATTTTTGAGATGGAGGGTTTTCTGCTCGCTGCTATACCTAAACGCCTAAGCTATGTTCTTTCGGGGACAAACCAAGTAACATTTCCTACGTGTTTGAGCGCAGTAATTTAGAATTTTAGTCTTTTTTTCCCAATTCAGAGCTGCCGTGGGGATGGTATTGTACCATCTTTGCAACAAAAGAAACGAGCTCCCCCCCCCCGGTTTTCCATACAAAATGCACAAGTTTAGCCAACCACTGCGATGGTGCACAACATATTTTGTTCTTCAAAAAATGGTCAAGTGAAAGAGATTCACAGGGAATTTAGCATATAAAATTTCCAGTTTCTTTTCCCCCGTGGACTAGTGGCAGTAGGCCTGTGAAGCTAGCCAGGGTGGTCACTCCCGCCTTGTTGGGGGCCCCGTTTCTCTTGTGTATTGCGTATACTTTCGCGCGCAAGCCCTTCCAAAGTCTCAAACTTCGGACCTAGTTCCTCTGGGTTTTCCATCTTATCCTTCCCCACCTCAGATAACTTTTGTATGATACTTGTATCATACCATGAACCAGGCAAGAAGCTATATAAAGTCCTGTTAGTGCCCAACTAATCAAAATGCTTTTCTGAAATCATTTACACCTCCCCCCCCCCCCACCACCACTGCTGCGAGCAAAATCCTATTTTGCCACTTGATGGTCCCGAGGTCCCCCTTCACAGCCTCCCACCACTTAGCAAATTGTCAGTACTAAAGTTAGTAGCTTGCTAACAATAATCTAATTACCTCCGCCATTTCCAAAAGAGTTATCCTCCAAACGAAACGCCCTGGGCTCCAGCGACGTTTCGACCTATATACAGTCAGCCAATCTCACCAAAAGAAGTTTAGGGAAGCTATACATTTAGAGCGCTCGTTATCGGCTCTCTGAGATCCCGATTCTGGTGGGGCATTGCCGGTAGGCAGCACAAGACGGCGTTGAAAGGTTCACCCGGGGGGGGGGCCGTTTGGATACAATGGTTCCGTTGCGGGGGGGGGGGCCCCCGCCCGCCCGCGGGGGGGGGCGCGGGGGCGGGGGGC
>Ga0307513_10000263_pt1 | contig 76040 bp, 75 predicted proteins | sample 15_EM_MG_FD_202174 | JGI IMG/M metagenome (GOLD analysis project Ga0307513, IMG submission 202174) | Populus trichocarpa ectomycorrhiza microbial communities from riparian zone in the Pacific Northwest, United States - 15_EM | ecosystem: Host-associated > Plants > Roots > Unclassified | place...
GACCGAAGGTATATATAGAGATACATGACCGCCAAGAGCCAACAACCGGTTCTACTAACCCTACTGCTCAACCCCAACACATATGAGGATAGCTACCCGTACCTACTGCTACCCTAATATCTAACAGGTAGGAGCTCCTTCCAGTTGTCTTGTTGATAATTGACGTATGCTCGGAGGTATTGTTCCAAAGTGGAATTCGTACGTTCGGTTTGTCTGTCCGTTTGAGGGTGAAATGCCGTGCTCAACCTTCTTTCTATTCATAGTTGTTTTGTCGTTTCTTTCCATAGATCGGAAGTAAATATGGATCCTCGATCCGTTATGATATCTTTGGGCAGCCCATGCAATCGAAATATTTCCCTCATGAAAAGATCCCAGAATTGCCGTGCATTGATTTCCTTATTGCATGGTAGGAAATGAGCCATTTTTGTGAGTCGATCGATGACGATCAGAATTGCGTCATCTTCTTCTGATTTCGGTAAGTCCGTGATGAAGTCCATGGATATCGATTTCCACGGTCGATCCGGGGCTTCATTTGGCTTCATCAAGCCATAAGGTGCATGTCGTACCACCTTTGTTCTTTGGCAAATGTCGCAATTCTTGACGTATTGTTTTATCGTATTGCGCATATGAGGCCAATAGTATTTGCGTTGTAGGAGCTCCGTCGTTTTTGCCGTTCCTCCGTGTCCTGCTTGCAGAATATCGTGATGTTGACGTATAAGGTTGGTCCGAATTCCCTCTTTGTTGGGAACCCAAATCTTTCCTTGGTGCCATAGGTATTCGTCCTTCCATTGGCATAGTCCTAGGGCCACTCCCTTCATTTCTCTGTCTCCTCGTTCCAAAGCTTTCCTTATTGTTTGAATTTCTTCGTTTTGGGCCGTCTCGTCGCAAAGTTCTTCGTAACTTGTTTCTTCGAGTCTTATTGTCTCCATTTCCTGGATGCCGGTGTCGAAGTATTTCTCTTTTGATAGGAGAATCCTTTCTTTCTGTGTAAGTCATTCATCTCCTTCCTGTGGCATATCTGCTTTTCGTCTAGTTAAGGCATCTGGCTTGCCTCCTTCTTTTCCCGGTCGATATTCGATTTTGAAGTCGAAGCCGCTCAAAACTTTACTCCATCGGATTTGCCGTCCAGTTAACTCCTTACTGGTCGTAAATCTTATCAAGTTCTGGTGGTCTGTCAAGACTCTGAAGTGTTGTCCGCTCGCTTTAAGGTATCGCCTCCATTCTTTGATCGCTTGAACTATTGCTAATAGTTCTTTGTCGTGTACGTAGTAGTTGCATTCGGCCGGTTTCATCGTCTTTGATCGGTATGCTATTGGTTTCCATTTTCCGTCTTCGTCCTGTTGGGACAATATGCCTGAGCAGACATATTGTGAGGCGTCGGTTTCGACAAGCAGTGGTCTTCCCGCTTTGAAGTATGTCAACACTGGGGTTGAGCATAACTTCTGTCTTAGCTCGTCAAAGGCGATTTGTTCCTTGTTGCCCCATTCCCAGACGACATCTTTCTTAGTTCGATCGTATAGTGGTTTGGCTGTTCCGCTGAATCCATTTATAAAGCGTCGATAGAAGTTGCAAAACCCCATGAATTCCTAAATTCCCTTTTTGTTGGTAGGTGCTTTCCAATCCCATATGGCTGCTGTTTTGATAGGGTCGACTTTGACTCATTCGTTATTGATGATGAATCCTAGGTATTCTGTTTCTCGTTGGTGAAATTCACATTTCGATGGTTTGAGTTTCATTCCTTGTTGCCGTATGGCGCGGATGATGGCAGCCACGTCTCGTTGGTGTTGTTCCAGGTTATCTGAGTATATTAGGACATCGTGCAGGTACACTATGCAGCATATGTCGATATATGATTGCAAGGTTCTGTTGATCCATCTTTGGAATGCTGCAGGTGCATTGGTTAGCCCAAAGGGCATTACCAAGTATTCGTAAGTGCCGTATTTTGTGGTGAATGTCGTTTTCCATTGGTCTCCTTTTTTTATTCTGACGTTGTGGTATGCGTCCTTGATGTCCAATTCTAGTATTTTGCCGTTTGTAGCCTGTCTAAGGCTTCCCCTATGAGCGGTAGGGGGTATCGATCCTTTTTGGTAACATGGTTGAGTGCCCGATAATCGACACATAGTCGAAGTTTTCCGTCTTTTTTCTTGACGAACATGATGGGAGACCCCCCTTCCGAGTAGGTTTCTCTTATCCATCCTCTTTCCTCATTTTGTTTGATATAGCTCCAGAGTTCCTTTAGTTCGTCCTGGGAAAGTGCGTATATCTTCTTGATCGGGAGTCCCTCTCCTTCCTCGAGTTTGATTTCCAGGCCTACCCCCGGTCGGTGAAGCGGACGCTTAGTTTTTTCTCCTTCTTCGAATACATCCAAGTATTCGTGATATTCTTGCTGTACCATTTCTTCGAGTTTTCGTTGCTTTTGATATTTTCTGCTTTTGATGGCTAGCTCAGTGCTAATGTTGACTGATTCTAGGCTTATGCGTCCTTCTTTTTTGCTGTACTTGAGGATTCCTGTGGTCGTGTCCAGTCTTCGGTAAAACTTTCCGAAGGCTCTGGCACTGATCTCGCAGATCTGTGCCTTGGAAGTTCCTGATCTTCCAAATCCTTGTTGTCCTCTGTTGGTTTTTTTTAACGTTCTGACCTCGTAACAGTCGCTTTCGACTATTTTTTCCGTGATGAGTTGCGCTATCCTATCTCCGTTTTTGACTTGATAGTCTTGGTTGCCCATGTTGGCTAATACCACTTTGATTTCCCCAGTATAGTCGGAGTCGATCACGCCTGCATTGACAGCAATCTGATGTTTAACTGCCATGCCGCTTCTTGGCGCTATCCTGCTATAGGTTCCTCTTGGTGGTGTGATTGATATTCCGGTTCGGACAACTTCTTGTCCTCGGGCCGGTATCGTCTTGCTTTCGTTTGCATACAGGTCGTGTCCTGCTGCTTGTGCCGCTCCTCGAGTCGGTATCTTTGCTTGCGGGTCAAGTTTCTTAACCTTGATTCGCTGATCTTTCTTGCTTTGAACGACGCCGAACTCGACTTTCAAGTTCTCTTCTCGTGCTTCGTTTTCTGGTATCGCGTATACCGTGGGTGATTCTTTTAAACACCATGTCGTACACCTTTCACTTTCAAAGGTGATCTTTCCTTGACCCCAGTCAATTCGGGGACTGTGCTGCTTTAACCATGGCATTCCGAGGATGACCTCATGGTTGGGTAGTTTTGCCACTTGGAAAATCGCCAATTCCCTATGGCTACCGATGTCCATAGGTACCTTCGCTGTATGGGTGATTGGTCCCATAGTGCTGGGTCGACCGTCCGCCAGGTAAACTTCTCGTATCGTCTTCGCTTGTGTTGTTCGGATGTTGTATTTGCTGCAGAACTCTTTGTCGATAAAGTCCTCAGTTGCTCCCGAGTCGATCATCGCATTGATCGTAACTTGTCTTTTTGTGCCGTGTAGTCGTATCTGGACCATAATATGGTCGTTCTCGTTGTCTAATGTTTCCGTGTTGTTCAGTGCCGCGTATAGGTTCCTCATCTCAATGGGCTTTGGTTTGGTACTGTCCCTCAGACCATTGCCTACTGGGGACTTTCGTCGTTTCCCGATTCTTCTTCCTTTGAGACCTCCATTTCCCTGGCTTTGGCTGGTGGTCTCCATTGTTTTTTGTTGTCGTTTCTTGGTTCCCATGTCGCTCCTTCCTTGCTCTTGGCCTGGCTTCGGCATGCCGCCGCTCGATGTCCCGGCTTAGCGCATTTGAGGCATAAATTGCTTCTCATTCTTCGTTGGTATTCTTTGGCCGAGATGTTGAATCCAGGCCTTCTTCGGGTAGCATCCAACTCCATTGGATCACCCTGGTTGTCGTTCTGTGGTCGAAAGGTCCCATTTTGATTCCGTGGGTTTCCTGGAGAGGTCGTCTTTTCTTTGCTGATTGTCCTGTGACGCATGTGTTTGATGGTTGCCATCTTTGTCTCTTTTTTGATGGTCCAGTTGGCCACGAACTGTGGTTCTTGTGAGTCTGATCCGTCCATTCCCCATGCATCTTGGAGTTCCGCTTTAAATCCCCTTATTAGGTGGTAAGTCAGGGTTGCATCGTCCATTCCGGTCTGGCTGGCGATAAGTCTGTATTCGTTCCAGTATTCTGTCGCTCCTTTCGATCCTTGAACCATCCTCATGAGTTTTGCTCTTGCTGCTCCTTGCTCATCGATTTCTCCAAACTGTCCCTGCAGTTCATTCTTGAAGTCGTCCCAACTGCTCCAGGTTACATCTTGTCGTCTTTCGATGTAAGGCGTAGCCCATTTCAGCGCGTCTCCTCTCAGAAGGCTAAGCGCGTAGACAATTTTGTCGTTGTTGTAGTCGAATTCCCATCCTACTCCTTTGAAGTAGACTGATAGCTGGGCCAGCCAACCTCTGAGTTGATCCCGTTCCCCGTAAAATGTGCTGGGTTCCTTGATTCTGAGTTTCTTTGTGTTCCCCGCCCCTCCGGTTAAGGCTCCAATAATTTGTTGTATCTGTTCCGGCGTGAGGTTGGGAAGCAGGGGTACTTCCTTTTCTTTGGTATCCAGATTGGGATTGGATGTGGACGCCATCGTATTCCTTCGTGTAGGTACTGCATCTGTTTCGTCCGAGTCTGATCCCTCTTCCGAGCTATCTGTTGTGGAGCTCGCGGCTCGCGAGTGTTGAATAGACTCGGCTAACGCTTCCCCTAGCCCTTCTAGGTCGATTTCTGTTTCAGTAAGGTCAATCTCCTGATCGACAGGCTGTTGAGCCGTCCTGTCGTTGGGTGTTGCGATGTGACGCAACCAAATGTAACAATCCTATTGTTAGGTAGTTTTAGGCAACAGGCAACGACAGTTGTTTCCTAGGATGAGCGAGTCTTCTCGTATTGAATAGGGCGTAGGGAAATACTATCGCTTCAGATAGTACGGAACTGGCTTGCTTGTCTTAGCGATCTGTCTAAGGATACTATCTCGTCAGATAGTAAGATGGGTAGATTGTCGTTCTTGATAGAACTATCACAATAGTTCTATGTTCGAGTAGCCCGTCGAGACTATCACAATAGTCTCTGGGTTCGTAGAGCATAGGCCCTTCGTAGGGGAGGAGTGTAGATAAAGAGAGTAATGTATAATCGTATTGCAATATCTTGAAGTATAGAAAAGTACTTAGATGGTTGCGTGAAGATCCTATCTCTTGGTCGGAACCAAGCGCCTTATATAAGCATCTTCACAACCCTAACTCTGGTGACTCATCACCTTGTGCTACATAAACCTCTATGACTCGTAGTGAGTCATAGCGCGAAATCCATCGATAACTCATATGAGTCATCGCACAACATTCCGTTAACCAATCAAAATCCATAAACCAAATCATGTGCTCGAACGAGTCACATGCGTGAAACCCATGACTCATAGTATGAGTCATGTGCGAAAATCATTACATCATATGACGTCACAATCGTGAGTCATGAAACAATCAACCAATCATAATATAACAATGACTCGCGAGTGCGTAGTCATGTGAGAACTATGAGTCAAGCGATGTCATAGTGTAAAATCCAACATACCTTATGACTCATAAGTATGAGTCATGTGAAATCTGCCTTGCTTAGTCACGATTTGTGACAGGCGGGATAGCCCCCTACCTGGTCTCCTGGGTCTCATCCTTTCTGGGTGAAAAAAGCTGCACTCTGGTCTTTCAAGGAGCCCCAGGCACCCCGTCCCCAGTATACGTCGGTGCCCCCCAGGGCTCCCCAATCTCCCCCCTTTTGTTTCTCCTCTATGTGTCCTCCCTCCACTTTGGAATCCCTTGAGGTCTGATAATCTCGTATGTGGACGACTTCGCCCTCACCGCCGCTTCCCTTTCCTATCGGGGCAACATCCTCCGCCTCCAGGAGCTCTTCGAGAAGTTAGAAGCTGAGGCCCTGCGCCTAGGCGTCTTCTTTTCGGTGGCCAAAACAGAGCTCAGTCACTGGAGAACCCCTAGTCAGAGGCACTCTCCGAAGTGCCTCTCCCTTATACAAATCAAAGGAGAGCTATTCCGTCCCCGGTACTTGGTACGATGGCTCAGGTACTGGTTCACACCCACCCTAGACTCCTCAGCCCACTTCCAGCACCGACTGGCACTCGCGCAGGGTGCCTTTGCCCTCATCAGATGCTTGAGCCCCCCTGAAGCGGGTCTCGCCCCATACCTGTGCCACAGGCTGGCAACATCCCTTATCGCCCCGATCCTGCTCTGTGGCGCGGACCTCTTCACACCAGGTGTAGGGGCCACGGCTCGCCTCAATACCTTCTGGCACAATGTCCAGAGATGGACAACGAACAGCTTCTCAGCAACGCCCACCGGAATCCTCTCGGTGGAATCCTGCTTCCCCCCAATCCCCCTCATGATATCCCAACGTCAGAAATTAGCGGCGCTCAGGGTTGTATGCTCTCCGCCTGAGGTGAACCCAGCGACAGCGCGCCTCCACATCTCCTTCCCCTCCCTATCTCCGCACCGGGCAGGCGACTCCTCGCGAGCATTGACGAGAGGCCTCACGTCCGTGTACCTTCCCCTCCACTGGAAGACTCCAAGAACGGTCCCCCCAATAAGGAACCTACTCCGCCCTGAAGAAAAGGGTAAGGGAGGCCCTCCTCGATGAGTGGCCTCGCCTCTTCCCAACATCAGGGTACTACCACCAACCCCCCGCCCAGAGCCCGCGGCCCTTTATGGGTCTTAACAAGTTTATAGCGGGCCGGATACACCAGATAAGAGCCGGGAAAAGTTACCTGGCCGCCCACCCTACCTGGAGAGCCCCCGATGCCGACACTTCCTGCCCCCGCTGTGGCCTAGAACCCGAAACTGTCCAGCATGCCATCCTCGCCTGCCCCTCCAGAGAGGGCACTCGCTCACGCCTCCTCCACGGCGTCACGAGTGTCGGTCAGGACGCTCCCCTATAGTCTTCTCTCCCACTTCTCAAGAGGATCGCTACCTCTATCAGCGTCACCTCCACTGGATTCCACCCGACTATGTTTCCGCCGGACACTCCCCTCTCTTCCCCCCCGTTGCCACTTTCCCCCCTAGCAGTGCCCCCCCCGGTGTTTCGTGTTTTTTCATTAGCTGAGGTTTAGGCCTGTCAGATTTTCTTTCTCATGACGTTATGTAAGCTTTCCTTGTTAGACGACTCCTAGCTAGTTTGTACTTTTCTTTTTTATATGGCCAATGGCCTGCCAGAGGAGAAACCTTTGCTATAGTGGAAAATACTTGGTGCCATAACTTTCCTTTGTTTATGTTTTGTGATTTATAGGTTTTGTTCTCTCCATAGCTAGCGCTGCATAAGGCTTTTTGTACCTTAAAACAATGAACGCATGATTACAAAAAAAAAAGAAAGAAAAAAAAAAAAGACCGCCTCCTGGGGCGCCACCTGGATAACACCTGGGAACCACCTACGGGCATACTTTGACCTCCGGGTAGTTGTATGGTTAACAGTAGTGGGCTTGAGGCTGACCGGGGAAGCTGCAAGGCTCCCAGGACAACCACCCCAAAGCCAGTCCCAGGCTATCCCGTGAACAGTAGCATTACCATGGGTTATTAGTGGACTCTAGAGGTGTGAGTCTTGTCACGATTTAAGAAGGTCCCGCATGGTTGACTGTGGGTAGCGCCCATGCAGTCAGGCAGCAGGAGATTTCTTATGGTGGGAGCATGCAGTCAGGTTTAGAAGCTTAGTATAGCCAAGTAGATTTGCCGATGGACTGCGTAGCTTGTATAGACGAAACCACCGCTGGGCCAGTGAGTCCCAATGGATATTATCTCTACGGTGGGCATGTTGGTCGGCCACTGATATACTACCGATAGGAAAAGGTTTTCGCTCATGCAGATGGAGTTGGAGAGACATCACCGGAAGCACTTCCTGTTTGTGGAGATAGTTAATATCCGAGCGGTCCGACTGCCTCCGAGTGTTAGCTTACTCTAGGCGGGTGAGTTGGACAGCCCTGAGCTGAGCAGAGTGCTCGTGAAAGGTCAGAATGGTTGACAGGTGTCCTCTGGCTTTACATTATTCTACTTAACTAAAGTGAGAGACAGCTTACTCTGATAACCAACGATCCTCGAGAGAACTTATTGAGTGAAGCTTTCAGGCTTAACGATATTAAGTTTTACCACTTGATTTTACTCTGAATCATCTTTATCTTTATTTTGATCATTACTTCTACTTTGAGTCTTCGGTGTGGTTGCAATCTTAGGATCCGTCTTCCTACAGAGTACCCCTGTTACAATCTCCGTCGCATCCAGACTCAGGAAGTTGCTGCCTTCTCCGGAGGGTATCTTAGGTATCAAGCAGGCGATATTTTACTCGACGGCAGATTACTACACATCTGCGCGACGGATATTGATCCTCTTTGCGAGAGGTTGTTGGGCTCGACGCCAGCTACGCAATGGTATAAGGTACGTCCCTGTCGCATGAAGGCTTAGGAATTCGCTGACCCTTGTGAGAGTGGTCTTTATAGGGATTCTGGCGAGCCCAGTACTCAATAGCAGATCCCTTCATGACAATTGGACCATTCCTGAATCTGATTGCTGGAGATTGTTGGGCTTGATGCCAGCTTCACAATGATATAAGATCCATCTCTCCGCGACTTTTATTGATGAAGTTACAGGGCTGATCAGGTTACTAGTAGGGTACTAGCGATCCCAGATTTCGATGGCTGATCTCTCCACGACCAGTGCTCCGATTCTCGATCTGATTGCGGGACCTTGTTGGGCTTGATGCCAGCTTCACAATGATATAAGATCCATCCCTCCGCGACTTTTATTCATGAGGTTACAGGATCCTGGGTAGGGGAGAGGTTGCTTATAGGTATCATGATCAGTCCTGTTTATTAGTACAATAGAACACTAGTAGCAGTAAATTTAATACACCGATAGCATGAACTTGAAATCTATTGTGACCCAGGTGAGGAAAACGTAAAGGGGGGACCCTTCAAGTGCGCTTATCTCAGGAAGATGAGTTCTGAATGCTCTGTATTAAGAAGAGATGGTTTGACATCAGGTTGCATCCTGAGAATTAGGTGCTGTGTCTGGTGCGTCCTGAGGATTAGGTGCTGCATCTGATATGTTCTGAGTATTAGGGGCTGCATCAGGTGGCCTCTATTACCCTAGCGGGAATAGCTTTCATAATTATGCGTGAGGTATATGCCACCATTGGGGAGAGCATATATCGGAACCCAAGCTTCCTGAGTAGGAACTTCCCGGAGGCATCTGGGAGACTACTCAGGAACCACAAAGAGTTCACGTTTCAAGATATGGCTAACTGATTGGAACGATAATTAGAGAAGCAGTTCTCTACTCTTACTAATGCATACGCATTATGCATTGATAAATGAATATCAGACTTGATCACTCCATATTCATGATACTATTGGTAGGTAGGCATTTAGACTGCATATTCCATTATAGTCTATCAGGACGAAGAGATCGAAGACTGACTACTGGTGGAGTGGGGACACCCTCAGAAGAAATAGCAGTCGGGCGATTCTCAGAGTCAAGCTGGGCAAGATTCAGGGTCAAACAGTGTTCGCACTTTGTTCCGACAAACTGAACTCTTAGAAAGATACTTCTTTACTAGAGAAGTCAAAGTAGCGTGAACATTAGTATAAATAGTAGGGCTCTCCCCGATGGTTGAGAACATCATCAAGCAATGGAGAAGAGACCTTAACAATATTATAAGTTATTACGATATTCTTCTATTACTTTATCGAACAATTCTTTTTGAGCCTTCCTGACCTATAATCCGTTATCTCGAATATCCTCGGCCAAGTTAGCCCGGAATCCTACCGTGTTAGCTACCCCGTAACAGCCTCAGGTGTGTTGTATAGTAGTGTGGGTGCGTCCTGATTCGCAATTTGCATTTTAGCATCAGGTGCGTCAGATGCACAGAACCCACAGAACACACAGAACCCACAGAATCCAATGTATTATTTTTGCTGATATACAAAGAGATCAAACTATGTCTACCAGTGGAGTGGGGACACCCTTAGGTGAAATAGCGGTTCTAGAGATTATGTGAGTTGAGCTGGGCAATATTTCAGAGTCAAACTGTTGTTCGAACTTTGTTCTGACAAACTGAATTGTTAAGAAGATTCTTCTTAACTAATGAAGTTGAAGTAGCATGAACATTAGTATAAATGAGAGGTCTCTCCCCCAGTGGTTAAAGAATTATCAAGCAACGGAGAAGACACTTTAACAATATAACAAGTTAGCAAGTATATTCTAATTCTTCGATATTTGACTATGCTTTATTACTTTACTTTTACTAAATGATTACCTACAAGCCTTTCTGACTATTAATCCGTTGTCTCAAATATCCTCAGCCTAGATATGGTTCCACACGTCTTAACCGTGCACCTCATAATTTGGAACAGGGGACGGCTTGGCAATTACAAATATGTACCTATGTTCAATTCTTATCTCTGTTATAATTTTTCAGTAATTGTAAAGCCGCAGGAGTTTGAGGGAGGGTAATCTAATGCAAATAATACGAGCATATATTGAAAGAAAGTGTATATATACAGCCCCCGGTAGACAAAATCAGGAAACGGTGATCGGGCCTCTGGTGCTTTAATTGGAGGGTTCGGTGTGCTCGTGCCAATCGAGCAACCGTGTTTCTGACTTTTAATTTCCACAATTCCCTATCTTTTTGACCAGAGGCTGTACATTCAAGAAATTCATCCTCATCCTATCATACTTCTTATCAAGTATACTTTACATTCTATAATATTATATTATAATAATATCAGAGTTAAAACTTTGTGGCTTGAATGTATTAAAAATAACTCTGAGAGGTCCTGGAATTGAACTCATTTACACTATTCAAATATGTGACTAAGCGCCAAGGTGTCCCCCGTTCCAAAGAATGAGGTGCACAGTTAAGACGTCCGGAACCATAGCTCAGAATCCTACCGTGTTAACTACCCTGTAACAGAGAGTAAACCAGAAATATTATTAGAGTTAGTGATTTTTTTAACTTTTGAAAAGCATTATTTAAGTCGCTTATCTCACTCAAAATTCATTGGCAAAATCACCATCAGAGGAGCCTAACAGGGCTTAGCCTGCCAAGAACACCCTCAAGAAATGGACATTTGCACAAATTGCATTCTTCTGTGCCTAGCCTTCCTCCAAGATTTTTTAACACATCTTAATAAATCCACCTATTTCTGTTTTTTTTTATGTAATATTTTCATATCTTTGTGATTTTTTATGCAATTCCCTTGGCAATGGGAGAAACATTACTGTTGGCTGACATTAAAAAACCTTGATGGTATTTTGTAGGGAGGGCCCGGGATTTGCTGGTATTCTGTAGGTTTTCTCAAATAACTTACCGGTCTTTTGTTAATAAATTTCCGTCTGCCTACGTTCGTTTGATTTGGAATGAAGTTCTCAATTGCTTCCCCGGTATTTTTTACTTTTTTCACTTATCACCGCCGCCTCCGCGAGCGCCGTTTCCGTCCCGGCGTTACAGTCGGGAGAGAGGGGTGGGGAGAAAGGGGACGGAGGTGACGGGTGTGGCGGTTGTGGTGGTGGTGGAGGAGCCCACCGCTTTTATGCCTTTATTCACACTCAACCGTAGTTTCCAGCGGGGACCTTTCGATGGGTGCATCCCTCCCCCCTAAGGGTTGGTCGGGTCCAACCGATTGGCTGGATGGGAGCTGGTCGAGGCTGTCAACAGGCTGTGTGCTGCTGCAGCAATTAACTTACTGAACTATCGTACCCTACACTATTATCATGACCTATTATCTGGTTTTTCACCAGCTGAATGGTGTTATCGCGGAAACGCTCAAGAACCTGCGAGCCGAGTCGTTGCCCCCCCTAGTAAGGCTCTGCCTATTTTCTCATTTATAAATTTTTTGTCCTAGCTGCAGGCTAAAGTTGCCATGACCCCCCCACCCCTACCTATACCAGGAGGGGGACTTCAACGACTCATGATACATACCGGTATGTAGCACTCACGGCCCTGAATGATGGGAAAGTGGGCCCGGTACGGTATACTCTGGCCAAGGTGGGAATACGATATGACCGAGTCAATTTTCGAGACCGGTTGGAGTGTCCCAATTAATTTGTGGCCTGCGCGTTCTTTCCTCCTAGCAGGCTTGTGTCCATAGATGCACCAATAGCGATGGAAAATCAAGTGTGTGGAGGATATTCTGAATGGATCCCACTGGCCTCTATAGTGATTCGACTGCCCTGTATGAGCAGGCGGCCATCGTTGCCCCGCCGCCTACCCTTACGACCACCTTAACGTATCGTTTTCTAGTGCATTTGCACCAGACTTCAGTAAACAGGTATCTAGACTAGCTTGCCGCAAAGCCACCGCTGCCGTTCGGTGCATATGCCCGTTTTCTTATTGTCACACAAAACTCATCATAGCGAGATTTCCAACTGCGCTTCACAAACAAAATCCCATGCAATCCATCCAGAATATCCCGGTTCCCCCACCCCAAGCTTCCGCTCATAGTTCATCACTCGACAAAATCTACCCCCTCTTGACGTCGGCGGAAGCGTTAACCGGGCAAAAAGGGTATTCGTGCCCAATCACAAGCCAACAACCAAAGCACCAGGAAGAAGGAAGGGAAAAAAAGGAAAAGGCCAGAGCACAAGCTTTGTCCGAGCCGTATCTACCATTTCACGGAAACATTGGCAACACACCACCACTATCCACCCTTAGAAAATGGCAACAAAACATCACAAGAGATAAAACCTTGACCGGCCGCACATGAGCTGGCTCAAGCCGTCGCCAGCATCGCTAGAGCTGAATCTCGAGATTGAGCCAGCTCATATACCGCTTAGCATCTATATGCAAGATGCGAAAGTCCAAATAAAAAGTTGGCACTTACAATCTTAGAAACCCCAACCTGTCGTCCCGTCCCGCAATTGTGGATCCCTCCGGTACAGCCCAGAGAATGAACGGGCCGTTGTTCCCCCTAAAATTCTCTGGGCTGTTGAGTGTCCCCGGGCGTCTCCAATGCCCCAAGATCATGTTATTCCCCGGCAACATTACACCCTCGTATGTCCATTGGTGGCTGTGATAAGATTTCTGGAACTCGATGTGTTTCCAGACGCCGTTGTATCTAAGCGTCGGATCTGGCTTCGTCGGTGATATTTTTCCGTGGGCTATTGTGAAGGTTTGAATGTCACAGCCCGAGCCCTGGAATTCATTGTGATTGATCATGGAGAGGGTCATGTCTACCAGCGGGCCATCTGAAAGGTCGTGGAGCCGGGGGCGGATGTTTCGTTGCGCATATGCTTGAGTTTTGGTAAGTACCCAGTATCATGTCTCGAAAAGAGGATACAAACCATAGGCTCCATACCATTTCGATGGTATTATATGGTGGGGTCCCACATAGTCACCAAGTTTTCCTTCCCACCAAGAGGGATACTCGTGCGGTTGCATCAAACGCTTCTGATAAAGCATATTCGACCCCGAATCCTTGTGTATGTGATAGATGAAGTACTTGGCAAGTGCCTCGATGACTTGGAATTGAGGATATCCATCGAAGCTCACCGCAGGGGTGCTGTAAACCATGGTGTGCAGATTATAGAGATCTTTCTCTTCTGGGAGCTGAAGCAATGGCGTCATCAAGACATTGACAGCGGCAGCCAATGCGTAGTTGTTGCCCCGCCCCTCAAGTAATCCCAATGTGCGATCTGGGCGCTTTAAATTGTTTAGAATCTTGAAATTCTTCCCAGTGATCTCTTTTGTCTCGGACTTATATCCTCGGGCATCTGGCCAATCCAGAAGGAACATTAGCAACTATGCCAAAATAGAGCCACCAGAGCCCAATCTTATGAATAAGTCAATGGATAGAGATGCGACGTCTAAGGTGCGATTGGAGAAGAGAGAATAAAGAAGTAGACATTAATATGACGCAGGGGAAAATCAAGCTAGGCTGCAAAGAACTAAGGTAGATTGTGCTCACCGTGCAATACATCCCAGATGATTTCCAGGACCTCCGCTTCCTCCGATACATTTTCACTTCCGAACTCCATGCGTGGTACGCCCCGTAGGATTAGTTTTTGTCTCAGTTGATAGGCGCGTTTCCAGTCGTAGGGTTTGCCAGGAAGCTTGGAAGAGGGTTCATCATAGATGCTTAGAAGTTTTGCCCGCCAAACTACCTGGTCATCCCGAACGACGCTATTGAAGATATGGCAAACAAGACAAAAGCTACAGAGGTCTATGTCCGAGAGCTCGCCTGCGATGAGCTTTAGTATCTAGTCAAGTTTCAGTAAAACACTGTAGGTACAGCTCGTCTAAGACGGTTGAGAGGAGAAGGTGGTTGTGGGGCTTACCTCTGGAGGAAAGGACAGCAAGGTCATGGGGGCGGAAAAAGTCTTATCACCGGCGATAATGGGTATGGAAGAAAGCCAGTCGATGAAGAATTATAGGCCTGGATCAATTGACGGGTTGCCGAAAAATAGGGGAAAGGTGGAGGTGGAGGTGGGTAGATCAACGAATTACTGGCACAAGCGGTTTATGAGAGGGAAATCTGAGTCTCTACTCACCACCAGAGGAGCGTATCATACTCCTCCAGTAACGATCCAGGTATGATATGATACTCGGTTATGTACCAATATACACAAATCGTGGGACGGGCCCTATGTGCGGGCGAAGTTAGGGCTGTAGCCGATCTCGGTTAGTATGGGATGATAATAATAATATGATATGATACCTTAAAACACACTGTGGTCAGCCTTTGCAGCCAAGAGGCAGTTGCCGTGCGCCAACGCAGAGGGGAAGTTGATATCTGTTTCTCCACCTTTAATTCCCTTAATTCCGGAGGAAGAAAAGAAGAAAGAAAAAGTCTTTCTATCGAAATGAAAAATCGAGCACAGATGAAAGCCAGATTTTGGGATGGGGGGGGGGGGGGTGTTCCCCTTGTTATAGGAAGAGAGGGGCAGCAAGAGGTGGGGAAATATACATGATATCGAAGACGAGATCTGAGAGCTGCTGTTTCGGGGGCGCACTGTGTGATTCGCCTGCTCGAGACACAGTAGGTGCCATAGATGTCCTTAGACCTCTAGCCAGCTCCACTAGAAATCTCCTCGAGCCTCACATGTACTCTATACATACTAGGGCGATACCATAGCTCGAACTGTGCTTGTGGACCATGCACTGTAGGAACAGCTCACGAGAGCTTATCACCTTCCAAGAATGCCAGCTCCCCCCCCCCCCCACTTGGTGCATCCCTGACTGCGGTACCAACCATCGTGAGTATTTGACCTGTCGCTCTCTGAGGGGTGATGCATGGTTCCGTTAGATTGAGTTCCCCTTTTGACATGTATTATTTCTTTCGGCGGTTTGCGATATCATGACTGGAGAATCCCAAAGGCATTCGAGCCCTGCCCGATCTTCACTGAGAAATGAACAGAATGAAAGGTTCAGCATATTGTGAGGGTGTCAACACAGAACTTTAGTTTGCATAAGAGGGTCCGTTCATTCCTGCGCAACTTTGTGAGAATTCATGTCAGAATCGAGCAACGTCGAAACACGCACAATCTAGAACACGGCCTGGCCAACACGATTGATGGTGCATTGCTCCAAGAGCCTCACCATCGTGAAGTTTTAACATGCGGACGGAAGATCCGTCACAGTGGTTCATCCCCCCCACATCTCCAAATTTATTGCCGGTAATCTCCATCCACGACAGCAGGAAGGAAGGTACTTGTAACACCCGTCGTCACTTTCAAGCTATTGCCTGGCCATTTGCCTATTCTAAGGGCATCCCATGTCTTGGGCGCCAAGACATCCGGATACTTTTAGAATGGGCACCTTGATCATCACACCCCACCTGATAATCCGCACTCCATCTCCCTCCACTCCCTGCTTTTTTGGCCTGAACTCCGATGCTCTGAAGACCTTGGGCTACTCACTAACCACAAAGCTCTAAAATGTGGCTTCCATTCTGGAAAGCAATTTTTGGCGTGAGAGATAGGTGGCATAGCGGTTTTGACATGGTTTTTTTTATTGGTGCTCGTTAATATTGAGGTGTCGGGATGACCATCTTGTGGAATTGGTTAATAGGGAGGTTGCCGCTATGTGTGTATTTTCGAGGGGCTAAGGGGAGTCATTTTGCGAGTGATAACACTTGGAATTGTGGATGGGGATGGTTGGATTCGTCTCGGGAAGAAATTTGACGAGTGATAATGTGTGATGGAGGGTGAGCTACTGTGCTCGAGTAAATGTGTGAAGAACAGGATCTGATCATAGAAGGCTCATAATTAAAGTTTTTCCTTTCCTTTCCCTTTTTGTTCCATTCCCGCTTTAGGTACAACAGCAGATAATGTAAACACTTGGACCGAACATTATAGTTTCAGAGGTAAGGATATTGGGGAGAAAACTCTTGGAGCGGCGCTGCAATCGCGCGGATATTACTTGCAGTAGGGAAACCGGAATCTGTGATTGCTGGATTTTGTGTCATTGTTGCTCAGACTGCAGGAAGGGCATCTGGTGTGGCTTAAATGTGCTCGTACTGGTAGACTGAGGGGCAGTGGTGAGGGATAACTCTGAACAATAAATGAGATCAGGGTTGGTGTGTCGTTATGGGAGGATAAGGAGAGCAGAATCTTGGTACTCGACGAGTACACCATAACTTTACAGCTAAGTGATGGTTATTCCTAAACATGTGCTTGAGTCACGGGTCAAAGCCATTCTGGGGGCAGTGAGCAGCCCCAGAGAAGGCGAGTCTGGAGGCCACCCTCTTCAGCACCCAACTTCGGGTCGACTACCGGCAAAATTGGTCCATGAACCAAGTGAAGCACACATTAATGCTAAAATGCATATCTGTTGGGCCAGACGAGGACGAATAAATGATAGCAAAGCGAAACAAAGTAGCAGATTAGTCCGTCCCGTCTAAAGACGAGACGTTTTCCTGTTTCGTCCGTCCTCACCCAATCTTGGACGGACTGGGGCGACAGAAAGCACTGCCAGTACCCTCCCCCTCTGACAGCCATCGCCCCAAGCACCTTGCCGCAGAACCTCATCTGCTCACAACTTGGCATTTCTCGCTTGTGATGATCAGATAAGACAACGGACGCATAACTCGGGACGAAGCAACCAAACACTTGCACAGGCCAGACGCGGCTGGCCCAAGTTACGAATGGCATATTTCACCCTTCCTGCTGACATTCCTCTCTCTCTCTTCAACAACGGACACCAAACACCTCTTTTCCATGGCATCTGAACCTCCTTCTTCAACTGCATTGTCAACCACAGCCGCCAATGCCCCGTCGCTGGCAACAGCATCATCGTCAAAAGGATTACCTCCTTCGCCACCAGCCCCATCATCGTCAACAACTTCGCCCTCCGGCTTCAACTATCCGTTTGCTGCTGCACCCGACATAAGTAATACCTCGCTTGATCCAATCAATCCATTCCATGAGCCTAGTAAAATGCTGACGGGAAATTCCCAGTCCGATCAAACCAAAAAGATGCCTACTACCAAGGCGTTCTCCTAGAACAACTGTCGACTATTCTTCGCAAGATATATGGTAACTGCCCAGTTGTTTCCCCTGCCCTAATTCATTTTCCACCGAATTGAATCCGAACAGCACGGCTAACCCTCGCCAACAAATAGGAGCTCGCTTCCTACACAAGTACAGTCTCGAGACAAAGACATTTACTGACCTACTCTATCTCTCCCTCACCACCCTCCGTAATGCCCGTACCCTCGGCGAGGAGTACTGCGACATTCTACACGTCGAGTCCTCGACCTCAAAATTGCCAGCGCTACGGTGTCGTCTAGGATTTATCCTGACAACTATTCTGGTCCCCTACTTCATAACAAAGTCCCTTCCTCGCTTCCGCTCGCGATTACGCCAGAAGCTTCAATCTTCACTCTCTGCCCAACAGTCGGACCTAAAGCCAGCCACCTACACCGCCCGTATCAAAACTTACTTCCTTGAAAACCTCGATACCCTAACTTCCAGTGAGAACCTCCTAGCCGTGCACTTGGGACTCTTTTACTTCACGGGCGCCTACTACCACCTATCGAAGCGCATCTGGGGCCTCCGTTATATTTTCACGAAGCGGCTCCTCCCGCACGAGCAGCGGGTCGGATATGAAGTACTCGGACTCCTTCTATTGGCGCAGTTAGTCACGCAGGGCTATTTTCACGTCTCTTCCACATTTTCCCGCTCCTCCATTGTCACCCAAGAGGAGGAAGGTGCGAACCTAGTCACAAGTGGATTGTCTGGGGGGGTTGTGACGGATCCTGATACACATGCTCCCGATCCGGGTCGGAGTGGGCCGAAATATGACCTCGAGGACGAGAAGGTTATGAGATTTATGAGTGGGGATTCGGGCAGGAAGTGTACGCTTTGTCTGGAGAGTATGAAGGATCCTACAGCAACGGGTTGCGGGCATGTGTTTTGTTGGAGTTGCATTAGTGAGTGGTGTCGTAGTAAGGTATTTATACTACCCCAATGATAACTGGTGGGATTGTGCTGATCGCTTGTGTAGCCTGAGTGTCCTCTGTGCAGACAGTCTGCGTTTGTACAGCATTTGCTCCCGCTGAGGTGCTGATGTGCTATGTGGAGATTTTTTCTTCTTCCTTTTTTCCATGGAGTAATTATACAGCAGTGAGTTTAATTGGCGGGAACGTCGTTTTGGGGGAAGAAAAAAAGAAATGCTCTGGATACACTTTTCTTGAGATTCCTGTTTTATGATAGTTTCTATTTCATTTGGTGCTCTTACTCGTACAGCCGTCGTCATCACCATACCATCCTCAAACTCGGGTTTGGAGCCTTTTCTTTTTCCGCTTGCGTGATTCCCTTTGACACGGAGGAGATTATGGAATGCATAATGGATACCAAACGCAGTTAGTAATCTACGCGCGGTAACTAGCTACAATAAAAATATAGAAGCCAACTCGTAGACCACCCGCCCACTGTGCTCTACCGTCCTCAAATGCCAACACGATCAACTAACTCCGTTAATAACTTGTGAAATTATAGAAACGCTTTCCCATCCGCTAGATCTATCACAAACCAACCCGAAAGAGGACCTCCTTCTGCTTCCCCTTCTTCTTCCTCCCCCCACCCCCACTTCCATTCCCAGCATCACCGCCATTTCCCTCTAGATCGCTAACCTCCGCAGATCCAACTCCACTCCAGGTCCCAGCACTCCTCCCCCAAGGATCAACCGCGGGCGCTGGTGCGCCGTGTTCCCGCCGCCTAATAGGTCCCCAACCGGGTGGTGGTGGGGGTTTGGTTGGCAGAGAGGGGAAGTCCTCCCTGGGTGCGGATGTGATGCTCAGGAGAGCGGAGGAGGCAACCGGGGGACCGGAAGGAGCAACCCATGGTGTTGGCGTGTGTGCACCTGGGCCGGAGCGGTTCACCGAATGGGGTGGGGCACGGGAGGCAAATTGGGATTGTAATGGAGGGGGAGGAGTTGCGGCTGCGGAGCCCCAGGCGCCTTGGCGGGCGGTGGTGCTGCGGGCTGAATGGGAAGTCGACGACTTCAGCTTTAAGACGCGGGAGGAGGAGGCTTGGCTTAGGGGGGAGGAAGAGGGACCGGAGGAGGAGGAGGCACCGGCGAAGGGGTAGTCTTCGTCCTATTTGGCGTTAGCTTTAGGAAAGAGGTAGGGTCGCAGGGTTTATACAATTGCCTTCCAGTTGTTCCATTCCTTCAGTAGGCCTTGCTTCTTTTCTTCGTCTTCGTAGAGGTCTGCTAGTTCTTTGATCAATTTTCCTAGGTCCGGGGCTTTGGCGTCAAAGAGAGACCAGAGCTGTTTGTTTAGTTATTGGTACAAACGGGGGCCAAAGAAGGGTAGATACCAATTCGACGAGTTCTCCTGCTGAGATTTTTCCCCGGCGGTACGAACTCACATGCTCCTTGAAGGAGTCGAGCTTGGACTGGTTGTAGCGGAGCATGGTGTTTGCGCGCTCTATTACGGCACTATGGTGACTGAATGTATTTCATTAGCTGTAAATTTAGGAATGAAGGAAGGAGTTATCTTACGCTCTCCGGTTATCGTTAGCTACCGGCCCGCTCCTGCTGGAGGGGGGTTCCGACTGCACTCTAGGAGTAGCCAATGGCGGGAACGCAACTCCCGCGGTGGAGGTGTCAGCCGGCCGAGGCGGCGGTCTAGGTGGTGGTGTGGGTACATTCACTCCAACAGCCTGGGCAGAAGCTCGAGTAATGCTTACAGGTGGCTGTGTCGCGGCCCTCGTAGTTGCTTGTGCAGAAGGCCTAATTACGGGTGGGGGTTCGGTTAACCGTCCGCCGAATGTTCTCGGAGTGGTTGATTGAGCGCTCTGGACCGCAAGAGTCCTATGGAATGCTAATTCTGCTCGGCTCATTTGCTGCTCTGTCCGGATTGGTTCCTCGATTTCCATCCTACCGCGACCACGGCCGCCGCCACCGCCTCGGCGGTTTTGGCCATGGTATGGCCTGTCTTCAAGCGTCCTCATGTCTATTCTCCTTGCGTCTCGTAGTGCGCCTTTTGAAAATAGATTTGGGTGGGCTTCGAGTTGATGAGCTTTTAAGTCCATCTCACTGTCAAACACGACGAACTTTTTGTCCAGGCACTCTTGCTCCCCGCACATAAAATGGTCGTCACTGAAGTGGACTAGTAACGAATCGTAGTCGACGTAGTATTGCTGCTGGGCGCTAGGATTTGTACGATCACAGAGAAAGCAGCGTTCGTGCTTCTCCCTGCAATGCACATAGAGTTCGTCCGAAGAGTAGAAACGCTGGCGACAAAAGGCGCACTCCGGATGGCCTTTGAAACCGCTTTGGTTCTCACTGCCGGGCTGGTCGTCCCCTACACGTTCGTGCTTGCGGAGCTCTTGTGCGGTAAAAAGTGTGTGTTCGTGGGTAAAAACTTTCTTGTTCCAGGAGCAGAGGTCACTGTGATTCGTTAGTATTTGTGTAATGGGGAACTGAGGGTTTAACATACCATAGGACACGGCCATGCGCCGTCCTAATGTGATAGTAGAGGTCTGTCCATCCTCGACAGGCACGGTCACAGTCGGGATCGGGGCAATTGTAACGTAATAGCAATCTTGTCTCGTCTAGGATAGTCTGGTTCTCGAATTTCACTCCCAAAGTATCGTCCCGATTTATGATTTCCTCATCTTTGAATTCCTGGAACCTTTTGCTCTCTGTGTTGGAGAAGATGACCCATTCCGATTCTGTCTGGAGAGATATTAGACCAAGGCCGGTCTAGCAGAATACAAAGATTAGACACTTACTCTGCAATGAGCACACGCTTTGTTCTTATACAACGCCCGCATACGAAGTGCACATATGTGGCATGTAACATGGTTACAAGGTGCAATGGAAGAATACTGCACTGGGTCCGCACAGATAAAGCAAACAGAGGAATCTGGGTCTGAAGCAGCATCATCTGCATCCGGCCTAACCTCCCTTCTAGCGGTCATTGAAGCTCGAATAAGATCCGCTTGAGTTTGTCTGTCAATTGGTTGGTCTGATTCTCCGGGAGACGGGCGTCCAACCCTTCCACTCCTCCCTCCCCTTCTATCCCCGCGAGGTTCACGGTCTGGCGTATTGTCGACCCTATCCCCATTGTTGCGATTGCCCCTACCCCCTCTATTTCCTCGTCCTCGGCCCCTGCTGCCTCCGCGGGCGGTGTCCGTCAAAGTTTGGTTTTGGGTGGGTACTAGGGTGTCCGTTCCTGATGACATTTTTCGCTGATTTCTCTGAGGGCAACAATGGAGATGAAGTATATAGGAGCCAAGGCAAAATTGATCGCGAGGGTATCTTTACAGCCTGTAGTTAGGCGGTTTGATGTGGAGGAAGATGATTGTGGGTTGCGGAGAGGAGGAAGGAAGGTTAGTTGGAATGCACTGCGGCAGTAAGACATTGGGTTAGGGTCCGCCGACTGGTACAAAGGTGTGTCATTTGGTGAACTGCCTCGCCACCATGACTCTTATTACCGGTACCAGTAATATGAGCGTGCTGGTGTCAGTCCAAGTGTAGGGTAAGCGATTGTTTGTCATGGGTAATCAGCACCGGCACCGGCACGATAGTGGACTCGATGGATCACTCCGGCAGCCAGCTTACACAATCGCCACATATTTGAAATTTCATGTCCGGCTACGGATTTCAAAGCCTACTGATTACAGGTACAAGTACTACGGTGCCCTTATTTGCTGATCGGGGATTTCACATATTCAGTGCGGAAGAGGATCTTTGCTGCTTCGACGTCTCATTCATCCATCCAAAGAATGATGGAAGGATGCAACGGTGGTGGGCCTGATCAAGTTGCGGCGTGCTATTAGTAGAGCATCCCATGTTCCAACCGCTTAGTCAGCACTAGCCACAAGAGCCCCTTCACGTGATAACGGCGGGGTGCTTTTGACTTGCTTCTTGGACGGCTGGAATTCAACTCGTCATCACATCTTCGCACCCCTCAGCTTGTCCCCCACTTATTCATTCAGAAATCCTATAATCCAAACACAAGGCTCTCGGAGAATGGCTCCCGGTGTCGATGATCCTAGGATATCTGCCCAAGAGGTTTGCTCCCCGCATTTTGCTGGTAGGGGTTGGGTTTGGAGCTGATTATGTAGGCTTTTGCTATCAACGCAGCCGCTGTAACAAGGAATTATGGGGTGAGTCTTTTATACACGTTTAGGGTTGACTTGGAGCTTTGGGCCGATAAGTTGTTTAGGTAAACCCGAGGATCAATTACAATACTGTCGCTGGTGTCAATGGACCGTTGGTTATATTAGGTACTGTCGCCCAACTTCCTGCATTGAGAACTTCTGTGATGTTATCGAAATAAACCCCCCTCCCCACTTGTAACAAAAGCCATGAACCTTTACTTCTATATGTGCTTTCTTTTTCGTTGTCGTAGCTTGCTGATTTGGATTTTTACCAAGATAACGTCAAATTTCCACGCTACAACGAGGTATGCCTTTAATATCACCGGATGTTAGGACCCATCACTGACGTCGCTCTAAACTAGATTGTCAACCTTACTCTCCCCGATGGGACCAAACGTGCTGGTCAAGTTCTAGAAGTTCGTGGAAGCAGAGCTGTCGTTCAGGTTTGGATCCTGCGAAATATTAAACACGGTCGGCGTAGCTTGCTGACAAACTGCTTCCTCAATAGGTCTTTGAGGGCACTTCTGGCGTCGACGTCCGTAAGACGACTGTAGAGTTCACCGGCCAAAATCTCAAGATCCCAGTGTCTGAGGATATGTTGGGTCGTATCTTTGATGGATCCGGTAGAGCTATCGATAAGGGGCCTAAAGTTTTTGCGGAGGATTATTTGGACATCAATGGGTCTCCCATCAACCCCTACTCACGCGTGTACCCCGAAGAAATGATATCCACCGGAATTAGTGCTATTGATACTATGAACTCTGTTGGCAAGTCAATCTTGTCCGGGGCATGGGCATCTGGAGACAGTAAAGCTAACATCTGCACTCAGCTCGTGGTCAAAAAATCCCCATCTTCTCAGCCGCTGGTCTCCCCCACAATGAAATTGCTGCGCAGATTTGCCGTCAAGCCGGTTTGGTTAAGGGACCTAGCAAGGGTATTCATGACGACCATGAAGAGAATTTCTCAATCGTTTTCGCCGCCATGGGTGTCAACTTGGAAACCAGCCGGTTCTTCACCCGTGACTTCGAAGAGAACGGCTCATTAGAGAGGGTCACACTTTTCTTGAACTTGGCAAACGATCCAACGTATAGCTACCAAGTGCAGCGGGATGACAGGAGCAATGCTGACATTTCAACAGGATTGAGCGTATCATTACCCCTAGATTGGCTTTGACTACAGCAGAATACTTTGCCTACCAATTGGAGAAGCACGTCTTGGTGATCCTCACGGACCTTTCAGCTTATTGCGATGCCCTCCGTGAGGTCTCTGCAGCCCGTGAAGAAGTGCCAGGTCGTCGTGGATACCCAGGTTACATGTACACAGATTTGTCTACTATATACGAGCGTGCTGGACGTGTTGAAGGAAGAAATGGGTCAATTACCCAAATTCCCATCCTTACTATGCCTAACGATGGTTAGAAATACCCGCCATTTATTTATCTGGAACGTTTGCTAATCGTCGCCAGATATTACCCACCCAATTCCTGATTTGACCGGATACATTACTGAAGGCCAAATCTTCGTCGACCGGCAGCTCTACAATCGTGGTATATACCCTCCTATCAACGTTCTCCCCTCTCTATCACGTCTCATGAAGTCTGCCATCGGTGAGGGTATGACTCGCAAAGACCACGGCGATGTTTCTAACCAATTGTACGCCAAATATGCCATTGGGCGTGATGCGGCAGCAATGAAAGCTGTCGTCGGAGAGGAAGCCCTCTCAGCCGAAGACAAGCTCTCCCTAGAATTTTTGGAGAAATTCGAAAGGAGCTTTATCGCGCAAGGCGCCTATGAGTCTAGAACCATCTTTGAGAGTTTGGACCTTGCTTGGAGTTTACTACGAATTTACCCCAAGGAGCTCCTTAACAGAATCCCCGCCAAGACTATCAACGAATTCTACCAGCGAAGTGCAGGTGATAGGAAAGGCAAGGGCAAGGCGAGGGAGGGGAGCAAGGATACTAGAGATAATTCTCGGTCGGATGCTCCCAAGCAGCCCCCACAAGAAGAAAACTTGATTGAGACTTGATCAATTTAATTAAAGTTGAGGCTGTAGTGCTTATGGCGCACTTGTGATTTAGTTGCTTCTCATACCTTTTTCTGTTTTTCCTTACTTTTTTTTTTCAGCTGAGATACTGGATGGAATTCAAACTTGAAGTGTGTATATCCGATGGTTTTTGAGAAGATAATGTGTCAGCCAGTGTACTGTACCTAAGGAATCCGTTTTGATTCAAGTGCATCCACAATCTCGGGGCTTGACAGTCTTCTCTTTGAGATTTGGTCCTATTGGCTTTTCATGGAGAAAACTAAGGGGCGTTCAGCGCGCCTTGGGTAAATATTGATCTAAAATCACGGGGTGGGATCTGATTGGGGTAGCGCAAAGAAGCAAAGGAAAAAGAACCTCCCGAGCGGGCAGGAACATTCAGTCTGCATCAAGAAGGGCATATCGGATTGGAACCGGATAAAAACGCAAAGTGATTGCCGGTAATCAAGACGGAAGAGCAAAGTCATAATCAAAATCATGTCCATAATGCTGGATGCCTTAATTCCAGTTCCTGCGGTGCAATCATTGGTCAATTTTACGAGTGACGTCTTATGAATGCGTGGGAGCTACAAAGACGGAAGAACCGATGAGAACCCTCTTATCATCCCAAGGAATTTGACCAGTAGGGCTTTGCTAGAGCAAGCTGGTGACAGTTTCGCTGTGTTTAGCGGATTGGAGCACTAGGAGGTTAAGGGTAGCGGCTTAGAAACCGGGCATTTTTTGGTATAATAATAATATTATACAGTAGTATTATGATACTGTATTTGTTCAGAGTTTAAGACTCACGATTTTGCTGGGTGTTCAGGGGGAGGGGATGCGTTAACTCGGGGACCTTAATCCCTACTAATAACACTCATGACTTGCTTCACTAAAGATTGACATACTTTTTGCATGATAGCTCAAAATTCTACTGAAAGCTTTGACCCTTCCTTTAGGAATGCAATAAGAGGGTACGGTTATCCCTTTTTTGTTATGATATCATAACACTGCAATACTCCAGGCACTGCTCCTTCGCTATGCGGGCATTTGATACTCTAGGTCATCGGGGTTGTTACAAGTTGTATGATTTGAAGGAAGCTTTATATTTGGCGGTATCCAGCATCCTCACGCGCGCTGTGGTCTTGGCTGCAAGAATGGCATTCCATGAGAAACTAAAGCAGCCCCAGACCCCTGTTTTCCAGGGACGTTTTCAGTCACTAGCAGACCTGGATTCAGCTTACTTGACCCCACTTGTCTAGTACCGGTATATACAGTAACTACTGTAAAAATTGGAATAATTGAGAATGCCTCTGAGGTCCGGGATTCCCCCCTTTGGATTAAGGGGAGAAAACACAGCGAAAAGATTCTCTTCCATGCCTCAGATGAGACAAATAACAAGACAAATGCAGTAGCCCCTACTAGGAGAGGCAACTCTTACGTCCTATAGAGATTCTCGATTGTTCCAGTTCTTACGGTCGCCTTGAAATTAATTTCCAAAAAGGATTCCGTCGCTCAGAACACCCGGCTGAATCCGCAGAGCCCCTTTATTAACCCTATTTCATTATAGGCATTTGTCAAGTTACGGTACTGAAAGCCTAACTCCCCGCCTCTTAAATTTACAATCTTCCTCAACCCCTCCTCCCATAACACCACCACCCAAACCTCACGGGCAAGGGACGAGGGTCTGTGAAAAATCAATACAATGGAGGACATCTATTACAAGGGGAGCATCCAAGAGGGCTCCGCGGACGCTATGAAGGAGAATAAGTCTTTGGTGTTTTTCGTTGCAGGTTTGTTTGACCCAGCCTAATAACAAAGGAAGGTTCTCCGGAACTAATTTTTTACTAGGCGAGAACTGCTGGAGGAGCATGAAGTGGGAAAGTGAGAACCTACGGGACCTGGAAATATTTCCATTGCTCAGAGATCGTAGCATCATTTTCAAACTAAAAGCTGGATCGGCAGATGCTAGTTTCCTTTCTATGTTCTGCCCTGTGGAGACGGCTCCGTATTTGGTTGTTCTGAAGTCAGTATACCATCTTCCCCCCACCGGTCTTCCTTCTCGAATAGGGTTGGACTAACGAGGAAAAAGAAACGGCTCTCTGGTGACAAAACTCACCCCCGACACCCCGGACAGCACCTTCATACCATCTTTGAAATCAGCCCTCTCCCCCGCTGCCTCTCCCCCCCCTCCCTCTCCCCCCTCAACCTCAACCTCATCCCAAAATACCCTGTCATCCCTCTTTGCCGACCGCAGGGTCCGGATAGAGCAGCAGCAAAAAGTCCTCGCCACCGCAGCCCGCGAGAAAAAAGCGGCGGAACTCAAACGCCGACAAAACAATCTAACCCCCGACCGCAAAAAGTACGTCGAGGAGCAGACGCGCCGCATAGCACAAGAAAAGGCTGAAAAGGAGCGTATCCTGGCAGCCGTCGAGAACGATCGCATCGAGCGGGAGGCGCGTGAACGGAGGAAGAGAGAGGGGCGGGCCGCGGTTTTTGCTACGCCTGTACAAGTGGTCGATCGAGAGGAGGAGAAGGTGGCGTTTAATGAGGTTTTAATTAGTGTTAGATTGTTGCATGGTGGGTCGATCAAGGCGAGGTTTTTGGAGGGGAAGGGGTTAGGAGAGCTTAGGACGTGGGTCGATGAGGTATGCTTCTCTTCATCTGTAGTGGTTGCGTGGTGGGTTGGGGCTGATCGGCCACAATGCGCAGAATCGGACGGATGGGGTGGAAGCCTACATCTTCATGCTGCCCCCTGATCGGAAGTTCTCCGCGCTTGACGAGAACAAAAGCTTGAAGGAGTTGAAGTTGCCAAAGCTCACGAATTTAGTGCTTGTTCGTCGCTGACTCTAGTGTTGTCGCTATGTGGATGCCTGGGGAGAATCCCTAAGAAGGCGGTCTCTTTTAAAGACACAAGTGGCATGATCGTGATTTTATGTACTTAGCAGCCAAAGGTCCAAGATTGATTTCATCATAGGATCTCACTCGCTGGGGTATCGTGGTAGCGAAACCAAATGGTACCGTTAGTATTCCGCTATGTGACCTTTCTGGCTCAATATAGATCTCCCGCCAGCGATCATACAAGTTTAGTCAGTCTCGGGACCACGCAACTATAAAGTGCACGTTTAGCCCTCTACCCCTATCCACCCTTTTACTCTAGCCTTGCAGGAACATCACGAGCCCCAGGAGATCAGTTATACAGTACAAACTTGGGTGTTAATCTTAGTGCGAAACATGGGCATCGCGGTGAGCATTAGCGGGGATACGGGTGTTACCGTGCCGTAGTGAGCCAACATCGGTATCATACCCCAAAGTGCGGGAGAGATGTTTCTAAGACACTAGAGTTTGATTGCAGACCAGACTCCTAGTAAAGCACGGGGGGCTGGGACAAGTTGACAGGGAATTGGAAGAAAGGGTAAGTGTTTGGAAAAAGTAGTAACGCCCTGGAGAGAGTCGAAAAGTAATGCGCTGTACAATACTTTTAGTAGACCGGATAATCAGCGGAAAACTTCACAGGATACGAGTGATTACACATGGCCATGGCTTACGCCAACCTGAAGCCATTTGGACCATTAGTCATACAAGTAGAGTGAAAGGGCCCCGCTCAGCTCACGAAAAGCACTGGCAACCAAACACATAGGGTGGAAAATGCAGACGGGAACCGGGCAGTACGCCAATTGCAGCCAAGTACTTGGCATAAAACCCGCCTTGCGTTTGCAGACCTCTAGGCCTATGTCTAGTTATTAAGGAGCACTTTTCTCCTAGGCGTATTACCGGAGAGAGGGGGGGGAGAGAGGCTTTAGCAGCCGACTGCCAGATTTTGGGGGATTACTGGTAACGCTTAGCAGGTAACTTACCAACCGTACAGAAGGTGAGCACCCAATGAGGGGGGTTCATTACATCTAGTAGGGGTATTTATCATGCCTAACCAACATGCCATGCCTCGTAGAGCCTAGTAGTATTTTCTCTCTTTCTTTTTTTGATTCTCAACCGTTTTATTCACGTCGGGATGTGTGATGCATAATATTATATATCATCGGAATGGCATATGGACCACCGATGACTTTCAAAATCCTATGGAGAAGGGCTACCCCCGTGCACGAGTGCTGTGTACTGCGCCCGTGGTTTCAGTTAGGATGCCATACCTTTTTGCGTGCTATATGAGATAACGCGTAGGAATCGGGCGGAGAAAAAAAGCTGTGGGTATTTCTTTTCCTTCATTCCTTCTTTAGCTTTTTGGGTTATTGTATTGTGGGGGAAAGAAAGAGAAAGAGAAAAGAAAAGTTTTGTACAAATTTAAATGTGAATGTAGGGGAGGATGGATGTATTTCTAATTATTGATGTCTTTAGGGTAGTCAGAGAGGCTGCGCTTACCGGGTGGTTACTGGCAAGATGGCAATTTTCTGGGGGATGGGAAGGTACAAACTTGAAGCTATCTACTGATCTGTGGGTATCTCTGGAAGTAGCGTAGTATCATATATAGTATCTCTAATTGGTTTTTTCTAACGAGTTTACCTACCGCAGTACCTGGCTTTGTGACCAACAGCAAAGGTCTAGTTTGAAGGGCCAAAGGCTGCGACTAGAGACCATCTATTTATGGCGGAATTCTACCATAGATTGAAGATTTGGTTTTTAGGAATTTTTTCCTCTTCCCCGCTTGTAGGAATGGGGGTAGGTAATTGTGCAACTGGTGTCTTGGATCTTGGAGCTGTAATACTGCACCAGCGCTCGGTTGTGTTTACTAGAGTATAAGGATCCTGACGGGACTGTTTAGCGCAGTCCATAGTACTGAGAGATGTCCTGCAAACTGAGCGGGTTTTACTGTTGGAGTAAAGAGGGCGAGGAGTAATCTTTTCTTCTATAGGACCAGATAGAAGTGCTTCGGGATCTTTATCTTATTGATTACTATGCGCTGAACCTACATTGTTCTTTACGAGAGATCATTATCCCTTTTTGTATTTTATTATTTTTAAATTTTCTTATAAAATAAAGGGATGTCCGAGAGTTTCTGCTTACGATACCGCCTATACGCTGTGGGGGCTGCCTAGAAGCGTCTGTGCCCATTCTGGGAAAAGCGTACGTGGGATCACTGCAAGTACCGGTATATCATCCATTTTTACAGACCCCTGATGAATTGACTGGATGGCCCTAGGTTGGTTGGTCAGGAGGCTGCATATTGGTGCATACTACACACCATTCCATATGACGAATAAACCTTTGCTCTCCTGCTGGGAATTCTACCAACCAGGCCTACTCCGTAAACTATCTCCCATAAGATTCCAAAGTGAAAATGCTTTAATTTCCTCTCATACCGACTCGTCTTCCAAACTCGTTTCATTTGGGCCGCCTGCTCGGAAAGTATCAACAAGGCCCCCCGTTACATCCCAAGACTTTACCAATAGAACTTGTCAGTACGAAGTGGGAAAAAGGTGCAGAAAAGTATTTCAAAGAAAGAAAGATTCTCACTGCAAAGATTATATCGATAACAGGAAATATATTTTAAAGAGTATGATAAAAAGACCCCGTGAGGGGATTCACAAAACTTTTGTGGAAAACCAGCTTGAAGTAACTTCCTTAAGCAGGATAAATTCCTTTCTAGCAGTAACCGCCCATACTCTTCTCACACAGCATTGCGCAATTCCTAGGGAGTGATACTGCACATGATATTAGCAAGCATCAACTAGGGCCTAGACAGCTACTCTATCAGGACCTGGAATCTCTTATCATAAGAAATCACTCGTGTGGTTGCTCAGTGCCAATTGCCTTTCCCTTACTTGAGTACTGTACGATCGTATCATACTAGGCTACGAGAAGTGGGGATCCGGGAACCCTAACGCCAACATCCCCGACCTTACCAATGCCTTTTACGATGGCCACCACTGCGCCAAGTGGACCCCCAGCATCACAGTCTCCCGGGATGGATATATGCGGCACTCCCGTACCGATCCCCGCAGCGAGAATTGGCCTGTCATCACCGGAGAGTGGAGTTTAAGTGTTGCCGATAGTGCGTAATGGAATTCTGAGTTCACGCTTGATAGGGCTGATGCCGTTGAGTGGTACAGGAAGTGGTGGGCTGCCCAGTTCCTTAGCTACGAGAAGATCGATGGTTGGGTTTACTGGACCTGGAAGGTCAAATGGATCGCCGGAAGGAACGATTGGAGGTGGGGATATAAGCAGGGCGTTGAATCTAGTGTTATCCCTAGAAATCCTCTTGATGCATATAGTTGGAATGCTTGAGCGGGATTTACTTAGATCTATTTAATATTATGACAGAAGAACAGATTAATATTGAATTTCACAAGCAACTTTGACTCCCTTACTCTGAATCTTCTAGAGGCAGGATCTCGGCGTTTAACTTCCAGCTTTAGATTACTTATAGCACTAGCGCAGTGCGGTACTGTACATGCATACCCGTACGTTGGCAAGTGCGTACCAGAAGAGTACCGCGATGCCACAGTAGAGAATCCGTATGGCATTCAGAATTTTCAATCCCTTCCCCTTCCCCCTTCCCCAACCAGAGGAGGCAGGACATCTTTTTTTGTGAGAGAGAAAAAAAAATCTTTTTTTTTTTTGCTCCGCTGCCCCGCCGATCGCAGACCCTACCCTCATAGGCAGGGCCCAGAGTCGGATTCTACCACCTCGCAGCAGGTCTGATTTGCGCTACAGCCTTACTGAGTAAGGCTTAAGGTCTTCAGTCTCCCAGTTCCTGTAGGGTAGGATTCCTTAAATCCCCTACCCCATGTGACGGATAGTTCGATAATAACTCATTTTGAGAGGAATCGAACTCCTGGACTCCCGCTAAGTGCACAGGAAGTTATTAGTTTCTTGACATGTTAACCACTGCGCCAGCTAGGCATTTCACACCATATAGAGATAGGAACTAATACTTATCCAGATGTCTTTGTTTTTTTCTCATGTGACGTTAGACTTTCAGCGAAACAACACACAGTTTCAGACACCTGCTGATTCCATTTTTTTCCCTCCTGTATATCTCTTTTCTTCTCTTTAGCCTGACCTGCTAGGGATGCATCATTGCCGCCTGGGGTAGGAGTTACAGTAGGATAGAAGGAAGAAAAAATCTAGTTAGACGGACTACCACAGGATCAGATCTGACTTTTCGATAAGCTGTACAGTATATAAGTAGATGACTTTGAGAAGTGCGATCCGACCGCCCGGTAATGCAATCAGATACCGGGGTTCTGAGTGAGTACAGTATCGTAAAGATCTTATGCTTTTCAGTAAGCACTATCTGTACCTCGATTTTCTAGGGGAAAAAATGTTTGCAAGACAACAAATTGGAGAATAGATAGGAGAGAAAATTGCCAAAAGAGACGTCTATATGGTTCAGGACGCACAGACGCTTTCCTAAGATTATAAAAGAAGCAAAAGAAATGTTTTCATTCCTCTCTGGTAATCCATAGATCGCTAACCGGAAGGCCGAGAGTCTGATTCTACTACACCGTAGCAGGATTGATAAGCCCCACAGCCCTATTGATGAAGGCTAAGTTCCCCAATATCCCAGTTCCCACAGGGGGAGATTTGAGGAATTCTCAGTCTCCCTGCCCCACATGACGGATCGTTCAATAATAACTCATTGGAAGAGTGAATTGAAGTCCTGGGCTCCCGATAATTGCCACAGGAGGTTAATTGCTTCTTGGCATGTTGACCACTGCTCCAGCTATGGTATCATACTGTCAAACATTACCTTTTTATTACCATCTTTCTTGTATGAGAAATAAATACACTATAAGATAATTAATTTTTAAGAAAGTGGATTATCATATAAAAAGAAAAAAATTCATTCTAATAGACTATCTGGAAATTAACATATATTTATAAAAAAAAGATAGATTGAAAGAAAAAATATAAACTGATAGTAATAGTAGTAACAATACCATTAAAGAAGAGTAATAAGAATAGAGCAGGATAAGAGGTTTCTATAAAAGGTTTCGATAAAAGAGAGATTGAGGTATCATACTTGCTGACCCAACCAATTCAGTAGTAAGTAAAGCAGAATTCGCATACTCGCCGCGAGAATGAGTCCTCAGACAACCGGTGCTACCACCATCCCCCGCAAAATTCAACCATCATGAGAACCACCATAGCGACCACCATTGCAACTACAACTATAATGACTATTAATGCTAAGGCCTGTATATCCCAATTAAGCCACATGTGGTACTCCCACCTCATCCCGTCTATCATAGCCAACCGCCCACCATTTCCGGTAGCCTTGGAAGTAAAGTAAAGGCTAGTTGACTAAGAACTGCATAGTTCCTAGATGGAGGATCAGTGTCGTTTGATTGTCACTTATACATTGCTACCTAGGGGCCGAGCCATGGTATTTATAAGCATCCGAGGTATCTATATACACGGCCAATGATCTGAGTTCCTCTATTCCCCGCCGGGCATACTTTTGTCACATTGAAGCCATCTCCCCAACACTGCTTGTTGCGTTATGCTACTTTATTGTTTCCTTTGTTGTTTTAGTTTTTCTTTGTTCTCATGCGCTACCCTAGAACAGTCTTCCTTGTCACTTGGTTGTGTACAATGTCTATGTGCGGGAAGGGTGGCTATATGAGAGTTGCGTCTGTCATTGTCTATTGAGATAGGTCAATCAATCAACAATTCCGCTGTTAAAATCTACGCAATTTCACACTGCTCATCACAATGGTCACGAATGACACCCTGTGACTAGCGGCGTCATCTACCTGTGTGTAGACTTTACATATATCAAGGCATCGCTTCCTTCTCTCATTTCTCCCCTTAAGCCTTTTCTCTTTCACTCAAAACATAAAGCATCCGCTCGCTTGTGTCCCTGCTCTCCCAGCCGTGACATTTCCAACCCTGAAAAAAAAAACAGAGAAGACGAGCGATATCTCATGACCAATCCCAAAGCAGTTAGCCTCTCCCAAACCCCGTCACAACAGAACCCTGCACATGTTCAGTCCTTCCTTCTCCAGGAAAAAATAAAATAAAAAGCTCCTCCACCCAACCTCACCACTACCTACCTACCACCACCGCAATCGCCCAAAATGGTCTCCTGTAAGCATCTCATCCTTCCTCCCTCAAGGCCCACCAGCCAATCCTAACAAAATAATTATAGTCTCCTGCGAAATGTGCTCCGACGTCTTCAAAAAGCCCAAACTCGACTCTCACGCAGCGCGCTGTCACGGGGCGTACTATACATGCATTGACTGCTCAAAGACCTTCATTGAGGGGCAATGGAAGGATCATACTGTTCATTTTCCCTCTTCCTTTTCCCGCGGCCCAGTTATGCTAATTGAGGGGGGGGGGGTAGAGTTGCATCAGTGAGGCGGAAAAGTATCAGGGGGGTCTCTACAAGCCAGAGAAGGGGAAGAAGGGGAAGGCTGGGAAGGGGAGGGAGGATAGCGCTACCGCTGCGAATGCGACTGTGACTACAACTGTTCCGGCGGTAAAGAAGGTGAGGATCGCGGTGCCCGAAGTTACAGATGCAGAAATCAAACCGTCGAAGAAGGATAAGAAGAAGGACAAGAAGGATAAGAAGAGGAAGGGATCTCCAGAGGAAATTGCTACCCCCGCCACCGACGTTAACGGGGCCGAAGCCAAAGATATCCCCATGACCGATGCCCCCTCCGCCGAATCTCCTGACCAGCCGAAACCCTCCAAAAAGGAGAAAAGGGAGAAGAAGGAGGAAAAGGAGAAAGGAGAGAAAAGGGACAAGAAGGGCAAGAAGGACAAGAAGGACAAGAAGGACAAGAAGGACAAAAAAGATAAGAAGAAATCTAAGGACACTCCAGCCGCACCGGAAAATAACCCCGACTTCGCTCCTACCGCTGGGACCGCCGATAATAAGAAGCGCAAAAGCGCTCCTGCAGAGGACACCCCAGCTAAGAAGATGAAGGGGGAGGAAGAGAAGGCAAGGGTGAGTCAAGGGAAGCTTGCAGAGCTTGTTGGAGACGAGGGATTGGGACTCGCAGGATTCTTGGAGAGGCTTGAGAAGGAGGTGGAGGGCTCTGATAATGGCGTCTCTAAGGAGGAGGTATTTCAAGGTCTGCGGGTGAAAGTTGATGGTGGAAAGGTTGTGCTTTCGTTCGACGGGTAGATTGAGGGAAGGGCAGGTGTCATGCACCCGCCATATTGTAGGGAATTGTATCATACTTGCAGTAGTGTGCGACGACCATTCAGTAGACCAAAAGTTATGTTTGTATGTTTGTATTTATAGTATCAAAACACCAATTATCCTCTACCGCTCCATCTCTCGTTTTTATTCATAATTATCCATCCGTACTACCAATGCCGTATCTACCCATGCCGTTCCGTATACACAACCCATATAATACTGTCTATAATTCCCCACCCAGCCCCAAACACACCTACCCACTCCTCCAAACCTACGCCCTCTTCTTCCTCCCCACCCCCTTAGCCACATCGACCCCATTGACCTTCCCATACCCCCACCCAATCCCCAAAGTACAAACCGCCATCATAACCGCGCTACCAGCAAACACCGCGACCCTCTCCCCATCTCCAATAACGTTGAGCAACGGATACGGGTAAATCTGATTGACGGAGAAGCAATGCTCCAGCCACACCCAATACCCAGCCGCAATGGCCGAGGGGATCAGTACTGCGGGCAGAAAAGTGAGCGCCCACGGCGGCGAGAGGAGGAGAACGTCGATGAGCAGGAGCAGCGCGGGGAAGAGGTGGAAGCTTAAGTCTTGAGATAAAAAAAATATATGAAAAAAACAAGAAAAGGTTAAGTTGGTTTGATAAGGCGGGGCGGGTATGCGCAATGTATGCGGAAGGGAGGAAGGGAGGGGACTAACCGACGAAAGGGTCGAGCCGCATGTCTGGTGTTACGACTAGGTCTTTATCGATCTAAGGCGTTCATAAACCCCCCGCTTGGATTAGCCTATCATATAGTCCCCGGAGCGAGGTGTTTGCGCATTGTGCACACGAGTACGGGAACGTGTATATGTAGGAGTATCGTATATATGTAACGTAGGGGAAGGGTCTTGGAATTAAAAATAAATTAAAAATAGAAAGGGTTAGAATGTACAGCACTGATACCCCAATACAGAATACTAATCAACACCTCCAGCGGAGCACTTCCAACCGCTAGCCAATTCTTGACGATGAAGGCATCCCGCCAGAGGAAGAGGTCCGCTAGAAACCCTGCTATAAAGGTTACTGTTGCGAGGCTTAGGGCGATAATCCTATGAGGTTATAGTGCGTTTGCTAAATTAGTATGATAATAATATTATAACAAGAAAATAAATAGAAACCCCGACACCGGATCTCCTCCGCTCTCAACCCAAGTTTTCTTGGTTGAATGCAATATCTCATTTCCCGCCGGCAGATTGATAGGTTTGGAGAGTACCAGTATACTTTCTGAGGTTGAAGTGAAGTGGGAAGAGGGGAATGTGGGGGTTTGAGGGCTTACGTAAGAAATTGAAAGTGCCAGCTATTGATATGATGCGATACCGAGAATCAGCTCATCATGTACCGGTACCGGATAAAAGGAGCAGGAGAATCTTGGGGGAGAAACGAGGAATGAGAAGGGATACCGATACACACCCATATCCTTTACTTCTGTATATGTGATGCGTGGTTTGGTCAGTTTGGTAGTGAGTGGGCGGGGGACCATCCTAGGTGGTAAATATTATAGATTGGGGATGGGAAAAATCTTCCACATTGGATCGTTCGTTTGAGAAACGTACATTTCGTTTGGATTCTTGAGGAGGCTTGATAAGGCATTAGTACTGGCATTGAATTGTGATATCGATATGAATTTCACAGGAGAGGGAGGTGGTACAAATCGAAGGAATTGAAAAAGCTAATTAAACCCGCAAGCTATCATGAAAGCGGCTTTAGCAAAGCTCACTGGTCATCAAACCCGAGCTTTAAAGGTGATAAACCCACATGAACGAGCAATGAAACCCCCCTACTGGGAGAGTGGATTCGCTGAGAGGGCTGGCTGATCATCGCGATATTAAAGCAATTAGGGTGACTCTTGAGGTGATGTGATGGCTAGAAAGGGGAGTACGGAGTGAACGCGATGAGCGCGAAGCAAGCTGGCAAAAGTGTCCCTGTAGGTTCCAGCATCGCTCCAAGAGCCGCTTGATGAGATCCGATAAGATATCGTACAGCAATGACCGAAAGTGATGGGTACTCTGGGTGGGACGCTCTCATAGGAAAACCAGCAATTAAGCCGAGACACACCGCCACAAGGTATTCATCACTTTCCGTCACCCCCCTGTGCTCGCGAAATCCACTATCTCCGCCAGCCCCGTAATCTCCGGATTCCAAGACAAAAGCTCCCGAGAAAGATCAGCATCTTCCCGAGACAGCAGCCCTCAGGACTTGTTGGTTCTTATTAGCTAGTACCGGTGTTCGCAATCCTGTTGGCTCGCCAAACTGAACTGGGGTGACAGAAATAGAGGTATGAGTAGAGGATTTCACGAGTTCCCACGGTACAAGTCTAGGATAGCTAGCAACAGTGCCAGGCTGCCATCACGAATTGAAAACCAGTGACTAGCCCACCAGCAGCCCCCCCACGTCCAAGACCCACAAACCTCATCTGCCTGGTTCAGATGGCGCGGAGAGAGGTTGAGCTCTCAAGAAGCCAAACTATCATATCCGCACATATCGGGCTCTGTCCCAAATTGAGGAGTTGTTGGTGGGGCTTTGTTTTGTTTTGTTTTGTTTCGGTTAGTGTTGGGTTTGCAGGTGGTTGCGGGTCATGGCAGCGTTTGTTCAGCAAGCTGAGGCCGGATAGGCACAGCTAGGATTAAATGTGTTAGATTGAATGCCAAATTTTTGCTCTGCTTTCACCCACCGGTATGCCGATGTCGATGCCCCGCCGTGACGCCATCCATCAAGAGCATTACCAAATATCATAACAAAAAATGTGCTCGGATAAAAATGAAGCCCAAAAAGAAGCCAAAGTGTTTCTGAGATCCAGATACTTGTATCTATTCGCACGTGATGGACAAGGGCTGGCAGCGGATATGTCACTCCATACAATGCTAGTATGGAACCCCTCCCGATCCCTACCGATCAAAGAGCTGAGCATGTTCTTCATTTGCGGTCTGACGCCTGTCGATTCCCGTGATGACGACCGAATCCCAGGGATGTTTCTCACCGCGTAGGGCTGAAGATTGGCACAGTAAAAAGCTAGTGAAATCCACACTGGCCCTCAGCCCAGGATAGGTTTAGTTTGACAAGTTAACGGAATTGCGAATCCAAGTTAATGAGATCCAGCAAGCCCTAGGGGCTGATCTTGTCCTGTGCCAGGAAAACGCTAACCCCCCTCAGGAGCTCTGGAGATCCGGAGATTACAAGGCAGACGGGGGTAGTGGGTTTCACGAGTTTTTACAAGTACGGTTCGATGCCGGGATTCGGGATTCGCCTTTGCGGGTCAAGTCTCGCGTGTTTTGCTTTTTGAGAGGGAGAGGATTAAAGAGGAAGAAGCGATATTGATGTTGACTTGTAAATGTTTTTTCTTGAGCAACGGTAGGGTATGCAAGGGTTTGCTCGTGTTGCTTTGCTTTGACGCAGTTTTATGGCGAGTTGTTAGTTGTGTTGTAGCGGTTGGTGCCGTAATCCAACAGTTATCTAGCGAGCCCGACCACGATGCCGGGAAGCGATAAAGCGGTATACAGGCTTGTTTATAGACTTTCGATACAGTGTAAGAGTACTTGTACTTGTACAGCCTCAAACGTTTCAGAAGCCAAGAGATCAAGCGATGGGACTTGGGGAGGAGTGAACCGGAGAGAAGTCCCCGCTCATGGAGCTTTCCACTTTCCTCTTTCCCCTTGGTTCGCCTGGTTGAGCACAATACTCGAGTAGAATTATGCAGTACTGGATGTTAGCGCGCCATTCAGACCCCACTGCCGCCGCCATACCATATCCGGAACAGCCGAACCTCGAAGGATCAGCATTTTGTCGCGAGAGCCGTGTCCCGAAGTTCTTGTGGGAATCGTGCCTAGACGGTAGCGGTATTGGACCTTCGGCCCACCTATTACAGATATTGTCTGAAGACCAATTAAGTAGTAACAAATGCCATCGAAGCACTGGTTCTGAAATGCCTCCCCGTCGGTCCTACTATGGCTCAGCACTCTTACTGCTATTGCGGTTAAGATTGTAGTGAGCGTTTAATATTTATCCTCGAGGTTGACGGGCAGGGGGAATACCTGCACCCAGGCTCACCAAAGAGAAAGGCACTGTACTTGTAGCGGTACGGTAGTTACCAGGGGAAGTGATGTCACAGCTAATATGAGGCTGTTTCGCAGTACAGTGCTGGTAAGCTGGTACCCGAGTTCTACCGTATAGCCTATGGTAGAAAATATGTTGACACTTTAGCAATCCCCATACCGGTAACTCCTTAAATGTCAACGTATCTCTTTCCCACGGTCTGTATCCAAGGTTCACATCTGCCAGCCTCCCGGAGCTGCTGTTTGCAAGCCGGGCTACTATTTCGTAAGGGGATGATAAGATCAACTGAAACAGGAGACCAGAGTCACCTGCTTGATTCCAAGACTCTGGGGGGTGACAAATTACCCTCCATAAGGCCACAATTTTTGAAAGCCTACTGGAGGTGAGTGGCGCATCTTTAGTGTCTGTCAAGAAGCCCCGTGACATTCTCACGTCCAGCCCGAGAGCAGTTGAGGGGATAGCCCCGGGGCCACTATGAATTGCCAACCCTTTGACCGTTACTCGAATAGTACCGGGGCCCTACTCCGTAATGAACTTGAGCCACTCAAGTCGGGGATAGCGCCAAGTACTTGTACAGTGGGTTAGCAGGGTAAATAAGTAAATAGGAAGTATCCTCCGAAAGGGTCTGGAGTTATGGATGAAGGGATTCCAGGATAAGTATGCAAATTAATTAATTAAATATTGTTACTCCCCGGGGTAAAAAAAATCTAAGGGTTTAATTTTTTTTAATTCCAATTCTTTGTGAAATCCTTGGATTTATTTATAGCCACAGGAAAATCCCGGCAAATATTGAAAAGTACTCGAGTAGAGGCTTAGAGCAAAGTTACTAACCACAACCCGATTCATAAGAACAATTTATGATCCGAAGTTAGATCCACTTGTGAAAAGAAAACCCGCTATCCTGAACTAGGGAATTAGCCATAATAATACTATCATGATAAAAGAAAGAAAACCCCCTCACTAGTATGCGTTTTTTATTATTCCGTTTCCTTAAACTCAAGTCAGTTTCTTGATTAGATGGTTCTGGGTCCTACCCTGCATTGAACCATCTAGGAAAACACAAACAACAATGATAAAATAAAGGCAATCAGCTACATATACAGGGTAGCCATTGGAGAGAGGTAAGTGACACTCCTCCTGTCCTATATCAACTTGTTTATTACAGGAAAACACGTTCTAGTGGAGCCATGTTCAAGTAAGGGGCAAGGGTCTATTTCTTGGGGTTTTAAATGGGGTAATTTTTGCAAGTAAACAAGTTCAAGGGGAAGAAGCTAGTTTGGTATCAAGATCCAGGGAGAGAATTCGCTTATATACCTGCCCTGATAATTGAGGCCTATGAGAAGCTCGTAGAGCTCAGTCATGGTTTCCCTTCGTCGTCCTCGCTCTGCCGTCAGATCCCAATAGGACAATATCCATGTCTGTTCCCGGATTCCGGTAACCCGACACTTGGCATAATCTGGATACCGGCTGACACCGCACGGTACCAAAGTTGCTTCCTGTGTTGGACCCTGGTGTGGTGAATCCAATAAAAGTACAGTAGCACATTGCAACTACAACATCGCCAGAGTGATCATCTCCAGCGAGCCCTTTTGAGAGGATTCAAAGCACCGCATCATAGAGCCCCCCACACCAAAAGCCACTGTCCAACTCTACCATCGACATGCCATCACAGTTTCCAACACTCTCCCACGTTATACGCGGACTTAAAGCTTATTGCTCATCGAATGTGATCGCATTGCACTTCGGGTGCTCTCCACCCATCTAGCAGTCGAGGCTCAACCCGACAATCGCTGTCTGCCGGGATCGTAATCCAAATTCCCAACCCCCACCAGTTCTCCATGATCTTCATGATAATTTCTTTTTTTTTCTTCCAAAATTTCTTTTTTCCAATTTTTTTCTTTCTTTCTCTCTCTTCGAAAGCGGTTAGAAATCACCGGGTTTCAAATGACTTACATTCATGTGGAGGAGGGACGGACAGCGGTAAATGAGGAAAGAGTACGGTACGGGTGAGGCTCATTGAGGGGTTTGGCTCACAGTGGTCTTCATGGATTGAATTGGTCTCGGCAGCATCCCCTCGGTCAGTGGAGGGCCCTGCAGGGATTTCTAGCAGCAGAAGGAAAAAAGGGAGGAACCTATCAATCGGCCACCCCGGTCTCGGAAAATGTATGAAATCTGCTAACCCCGACAAGAAATACATCGCGCGGGCTACGGAAATCGAGATGCGGGTTGTGATTTTCTTATTCTGTTATTTCTTTCTCTTCGATTGAGGGTTGGTGATGATACCCGCGTGTGCTGGCTTTTGGTTGGCTTTTCCATTGGGCGAGAGGAGGGGAACAGGATGTTCTGTCCTAACCTAACCTTTTCCTTCCCCTGCTGCAGCTCAACGCATAGAGCAACGAGACAACCACACATATGCATGGGGCCAATAAGGACCTTGCCCTCGCCCATTTAGAAGGCCTCTGAGTTCTTGGTTTCCTTTTTATTTTGTCTTGAAGACTTTCCTATCCTATCTCTTCCTCCTCTTCCTCCTCTTCCTCCTCCTAGCACGAGTAAGCTTGGAATAACCTGCATCCGTTGGCATTGTTGTTTTGTGGGAGAGTGAGTGGGTGAGTGGGTGAGTGAGTGCTCTCTCCCATGGGGAGCACGACCACCGCGTGGTACCGCACTTATAGTGAAGTGATTGCACTGTAATTCATGGGCGCCCTACTAGACTGGTCTAAAGTATGATACCGGTACCCTACTGCACTCCACTCTTGCGTTCGTTCCTCCTTTTCTTGTATTGTGTAGTGCTATGTTTTGTGTCCTCGATCGACCGGTGTAGACGGTTGATTTGCGTATAGCCCTCTTTCTCCACAGTCTAGACACCCTGCTAGTGTCGCGAGCAGGCATTGAAAACGCAACGGTGGACGGGGGAAAGGGGAGGGGGGTATGTAAGAGGGGATGTTGATTGGCGGCCGTAACTGCTGGCTGACCATTAAGATCTGAGGAATCCCTCCACTTTTCCCGCCAGTGTCGAATGCCTGTTTTGCTTCAAAACCTCGCTACGGGGGAGGTGGGGACTAGTCTAATGTCAGACCGGAGAAGGGTGTCCTTGAACCTGGGAGGAGGATGAGGACTGATGCTCCTCCTTCTTTACCTGTTTTCCCATGATATCTCCCATCATACATGCGGAGATGTGCTCGAATACAGCTGTCAAGGCGTAACTTTCTGTACTTTATTTGTATAATATGTATAACAAGTGCACAGTACAGTATTCCTGTGCCCACGCCCTGCGAAGCCCAAAAATAAGCACTTCTTTTTCTTGCCTGGCATCATGGGCTTCAGTGTTCCCTATCGTGCCCCCGAGGTTAGAGGGATAGATACGGTACGGTGCCACACTTTTCATCCTTTTTTCTTTTTTCTTTTTTCCCCAACATCAACATCTCACTCTCGTTCTTTCACTCTTCCAGGACTCCTGGAGAGTTATCCTTTTGGCCTTCCTTCACATCTCCCCCATTCCTCTTATTCCCCCCACCCACTAGGGTGCCCCCGGCCGCTTCACTCATTTTTTGCCCGTTTGTGTATCATTGAGCACGAGTAGAGCCTTTTCCGCTCTCCGCCTCAGGTTCACCTCCACCTCCACCTCCCCCTCCCCCGTCGATTGCCTCCCCTCCTCCCCACCACCAGCACCATATCCATATCCCCCCCTTTTTTCGACCCCCCTTCTGCCCCCCAACCTAATCCCTTGAGTGGTGCTTTCTGCTTTCTGGGTCGTACCGAACTGGTGGTTACGGTGGTGGTTGTTGGCTCCCAGCTTGTCCGCCTTCCTTTCCTCATCCTTCTCACTCACCCACTCACTCACTATCGTCCGCCCCCCCCCCAAATAATTATAATCAGCTCTCTCACCGGTTCGCACTTCTTACTTCAGTTCTTCTCCCTTCTCCCGTTTATCCCCATCTTCCTCCTCACACACCCCCCTCCTCTCAAACAAGCAGATCGAGGGGCTTTTCCTTCTCTTCTCTCATCTCTTGCCAACCCCTCCCCCACTCTAACCTGTTTCTCCGTTTTTTTTCTTTTCTAAAAGTTAATTTTCTTCCGTATTGCGGCTGTTTGCCGGCCCGGATCTGATCAGATCAGGTATACCCCCGGCTCATTTAAACATAGCGTTTGCATACAGTCCCTCTCCGCTCTTCGTTTTTTCCCCACTGTCATTGTTGATTGTGTTGGCTTGATTGCCCGGCTGGATTGCCACCTCCTTCGCCGCCATCGGCTAAACGTTATTCAGCCCGCCCGCTCCCCGCCGCTCATCCTTTCAGTCATCTTCCTACTCACTCTTTTATCCCCCATCTCAACCAAGGGTCTAGCTCCAGCGCACTTGCCATTTAGGTTCCAGCCTCAAGGCATCCAACATCCAACAACTCACAAGCCTTCCTCTCCCACCTCCTCTCCCTCTACGCCTCATTTTTACCAACAACTTCAACGATATTCTCCTGAGTGGGGGGGAACCGCTATTCAAGGGTAGTCGCGTCGTCGTCGACTCATAAAACCATCCTTTTCTGCCGCCACGGCAGGTTGACTGAGACTTCACCTCCGAGTGAAAAGTTACAGACTAAATGCCCCGTGCCCCAGTCGCTGGTCGTGAGATACGCCGTCGAAGCCGGAACGGTTGCTGGTAAAAAACACTTTGACTTCGCGATGCTCCTCGGGGGTCTCGTTGTTAGGTGGTATCATACGCTAACAATTTTCTTATAATAGGAACTGTAAGGCTAGGAAAGTAAAATGCGGTGAAGAGAAGCCCCGCTGCAGCAACTGCGAGCGACTCGACGAAGAATGCGATTACAAGATTAGGTTATCATGGGGAGGCCGTCCTCTTAAGAAGAAGCAGCTGGAGAATGGGGCAAACGGACAGGACCCTAATGCCGATGATCAGTCACAGCTTATCCCCGGGGCTGGCCAGTTCTCAATAAACCAGCACTTTCCTTCCCCCCAGACCTTTGTGCAGACTACGCCTAGTAATGGAGCGAGGAAACCACCAGCTCCGAGGGTTGGAAATGGGAAGAGGACTACCATGTCGAATTACCAGACTGTGTTTTCTGTAGCGGAACCCTCGAGTGCCCCGGTGATGCCGGTCTCGTCGGTTTCATCGGTTTCATCGGCACCTCTAGATCCTCAATTGACTTCGGCTGCTACGCAACAGCCTCCACCACTACAAAGCCCTGCTATCATCCAGCAGCAGCAACAACAGCACCAGAATCGGGCAAATGCTTATGGATGGCAACAGGGACTTACCCCAACCACTGCAACGCCTCCCTCAGGGGCCTTTGAGAATGATGTAGTCTTCAAGACAGAACAGCAGCAACAGCAGGGCCTCTTCTCCCCCTATACACCAGTCTCACAATCGTTCAACCAGGTTACATCACCCATTTCTAGCTATCCAAATGGCAACGGTCAGATACATAGCCCCCCGGGGCCTCCCAGCCTTGTCACCAGTCCTACGGCCCAGTATGACAGCCAGCAGCATAGTTCTCCAACACAACAATACCACAACAAGTCGTTTCATACCCCCCCTCCAATCCTTACGTCCCCGACGAAGAGACTACGAACCAGCACTTCTCCCATCCAAGCGCCTCCTCACTCACCGTATACCTTTGAGCATATCAACGCTCGTCCGACTGCTACTATGGCACCAATTCCTACTTCTCTTGGCACGGCTTTGGATTATATCTCACCACCAATATCCAATGCTTCAATAAATCATATCGCAGGATTGATGGACCATCACCACCATCCTGCGGGTGTAGGTACGAGCATGCGCCGGGTTTCTGTTGAGAATCTATTAGCTCCCCCTTTGCCTGATAGCGCTCATAGCTATGACGGAAGTTTTGTTGACCGATATCCCCCAGAAGCGGAAGATTATAAAAGGGAAGATCTTTCCCAGAGCCGAACACTTTACGGCGTTGATCGCGGAGAGCCCGACATGGATAACGACGACGATGATGTGGAAGAGATTCCTCGACATGATTATGGCGGCTACGACGACAGTATGATGATGATGGGAAGGGCAGCAGGATTTTATGGAAACGACATGAGCAATCCATTTTACCCTGTCGCTATCACCATCCCGAGGAAACTAGATCCACTACCGCAGCTTCTACTCGACAATAGAAAGAACATGATGTACTTTCACCACTACTTGCATTACACCGCTCGCTTGCTCGTACCTCATGATTGCTCGGCGAATCCCTTCAAGAGCATTCTTCCTCAAAGTAGGTCTCTATTCACACTGCCCCTAATCATTTCGTGTGCTAATAGTCGATTTTTCTAGTGGCTGTTCAAACAGATCATTTGATGAATTTGCTACTTGCGTATTCGGCAAGCCACCGGGCTAGATTGTTGGAGCATCCTGAACCCACAGAACGGATCGGTCGATTCCTTGATGAGACAGTGCGAAGTCTTCATTCCTCCTTGGATAACCCCGAAGATGCGAAGAGCGATTCAACATTAGCGACAGCCATCATGTTGTCCTCATACCAGATCATTTCTCCTAATCCGTTCTCAATGAGTGGGCTCACGTGGCAAACTCATCTCAGCGCGGCCCGGAAGATCATCTTGGCTCGTGGAGGCGCTCAGGGGATGCATAGTAGGGATAAGGTTTCATATTTTCTAGTCAGGTGGTTTGCATACCTTGATTTGTTGGGAAGTCTCAGCGGTCGTGACACAGAGGAGCCGATTTTCAGCGGCAAATACTGGACAAACGACGATGGCGAAGGAGAGGCTGAGGAATACGCAGTGGACTGCTTCTTTGGATTTACAAGTCGTTGCGTGAGTATCTTGGCGAAGATAGGGGAACTAGCAAGGAGATGCGAACAGGAAAAGAGGGAATACGCTGAAAGTTTGGGTTTGGCACTTACAAATCAAGCGATGCGCGACCAAAGTTATGACCAATGGACCCCAACCCCCGCAATTTTCCAGGCCGCCATCATATTACAGCGAGAGCTCGAGGATGCGCGTGGCAAGGCGGTGGGAAATTGCTCACATAGTCATCAACACCATGTGGGGCTCCAACATTATAGGCCGGGATCGCCGTCGGACGATTTCGACACGGAGGAGTTGTTGGCCATGAACGATTCGTTCCACTGGGCGGCACTTATTCACCTTTACAGGCGTGTGTTGAACTACCACACCCAACATCCGCGTGTGCAACAGTCGGTTGCGCAGATTGTGCGGTCTATGGGGAAAGTGCGTCCTGGCGGCACAGCCGAGAATTGCTTGCTTTTCCCGTTGTTCTCGGCAGGATGTGAAGCAGTCGAGGGCGGTCATAGGGAGTATACTTTGAAAAGGATGATTGAAGTGGAGAAGAGTGGTTTGGTACAGGTTTGTTTCTCCATTCTTTGGTCATAATATGTCACCTTTTACTAACTTCCCTTTCTCCTCTTAGGTCCGGCATGCAAGACTATTGATGCAGCGTGTTTGGAAAGAGCGACGACCTTGGTGGGAAATGGCCTCGGGAGAGTTTATTGGTTAACTATACCCACCCCTCATTTCCTTTTTCACATCCTCACAGCGGCGGAAGCGAGTTTTTTGAGTTTCAAAAAAATACCTTTTTTTCATGTTTCATCCTTGTTTCCATTTCTCATATCCATCTTTCCTAAGGCTTCCTTCCCTCCCGCCTTCCCTACTTTCATTCTGGTATATCATTCATTCCGCTTCATTATTTTATTCTATTTCTTTCGTTTTAACATGGGAGACGTCGTCGGATGGGTTTCATGACGGAGGGTGTACTTTGGAGTTTGTTTTTTTATTGTTTTTTTTGTCTTTTTTTTAAAGTCCATCGTCTTCTTGCGTGTGTCTCGTTCATATTTTCCTTCCCCTTTCTTCTTTTTGTTTTTTCATTTGTTTTTTCATTCTGAGGATGATAATGCGGCACAGTAGGGTAAGAGTGATGTTTTACGATTGGGTCAGAAAGTTGGTGCCTTGGGGGCGTTTTGGCATCTTTTTTTGTCGATCATCCTAAGCAAATAACCACCTTACTCCAGAGTGTGTACGACATAAGCAAGACTAGATGTATTTGGTAGATAGCCACCGTAACGGGTGCCTCCGCCGCCGCCATCAGGTGTCGGGATACTCTACTCTGGTAACTTACCTACAGCATTAAGTCGGCATAAGCCAAGTCTCAAAAGAAAAAGTCAAATTGTTAGTGATCCACTGTGACCCTCATTACTGATGCAAGTAGACAACCACCAAATAGAGATATATCCCTCCTAGGGAAGCACGGGGGGTACTCTCCGGTACTTTATAACGCCGGTGCCGCCCCTCAATAAGAAGAAGAATAATGATAATGATAATGATAACGATAATAATGATAATGATAATGATGATGATGATAATGATAATGATACATGATAACAATAATCCCGATCAGCCCCATTCACCACTACCCATCCTCGGGCAACCACAACCACAACCATTATAACACAAGCACTGCGCCGATATACCCGTGATGCCATATCGGTAATCAAAATCATAAACTTCTACATTAGTTTGAGAGCACCGCTAGGGAAATATTATGCTCAGGTACAGTGCCCCCCCCACCCACAACGACACTACCGTTGACGAAAAGTCATTTCCACCCTCTCTCCCTTTTCTCCTCCTTTCTCGTTTTTACGAAGTGTGGGTGTGTGGATATATACGTTGTTTTTAGAATGTGGTCACTGGAGTGGACTGGAGTGGAGTGAAATGGAGTGGACTGGAGGGGCAGTGGTGGGGGGGGGGGGGGTGGACTCTTCCTTTCCTTTTGCCCTCTTTGTTTTGTTTGGGGTTTGTGATGGTACTTGGGATAAGGCTTGTGGGTGGGTGCACCGCTTTGTGAGGTGGTATTATGATAGGCTACACAACTTTCGCGGGGGTTAACTCTGTGCAAAGGGTTCAGTACTTTATATTCTCGTCAGTCGAGTGATGTTCCGTGATTGCAGTCAATGATTATCGCGCCTGCACCGCCTCTTGTGTAGCAAGTCCTTTTTTCTTCCATTTTTTCAAACGCACATATATATAATAACACCCAATTGAGGGGAATGGATGAGGAAGAGAAAACAAACTAAGGCATCTGGTCGACAGCCTGGACTTCCTGACCGGTGGCCTCGTTGAGCTTGAACTCCCGGACGGGGACCCTCCACCCGAATGGGTCCTTGTCCCTGCCGCTTTGTATGCCCTTCAGTCCGCCCAGAAGTGTGGCGGCAGCCTCACCCGGCTCTTTGCCGCCGTAGACCTTCTTCCAGACTGTGCTCTTCTTGGTGATGCTCTTGACGGGGACTAGCGCTGCGGCCGTGCCCGCGGCAAAGACTTCGACAAAGTCCTCGAGCTCCGATTCTTTGACCTTGCGTGTCTGCACATCCCAGCCGAACAGATCCTTTGCTATCCTCTGCACGCTATCACTGGTGACACTTTTGATGATGTTATCGCTCTGGGGGATGACGAGTGTCTTGTCGGGGAGGACGCCAATGAAGCCGGAGGTGGAGAACTCATCGATGTAGGTCCTCGTCTGGGAGTCCATGTGCAGCGTTATCCCGAAGCCTTCTTCATGTGCTGCATCAGAGTGCCTGAGAACAGGCGCATAGTTGCCGCCAACCTTAGCGGACCCGGTACCCTTCGGTGCTGCGCGGTCAAAGTCCTCCAGGATCATGCAGTCCACAGGTTTAACACCGTGGTAGACCCCTACTGGGAGCACAAATACAGCGAACGTGTACTCCTCCGGTGGACTCAGCCCCAGCTGCGGGCTCGAGCCGAAGAGCAACGGCCGGATGTACATGCTCGCACCAGACTCGGCGGGCGGCACGAACTCTGCGTTCAGGGAGACGGCCATTTCCACCGCTTTCAGGAAGAGTTCCGTCGACGGGGCAGGCATGCTGACAAAGCTGGCGGAGTGCTCGAGGCGCATGGCATTGGAGAGCGGACGGAAGAGGTGGATTGAGTTGGAAGAGGCGGAGCGGAAGGCCTTCAGCCCTTCGTAGCATTGCTGGCCATAATTTAGGCCTGGAGCCATCCCGTGGATTTGAAGGATGGGGGATCGGATGAAGGTTGGCGGGGTCCATTGCTTGGTGCGGAGGGAGTAGGTACTTTGGATGTGCCCGTTGACTTCGCGCACTCGGAAGCCAATGTTGCTCCAGTCTGGGTTTTGGTGTTGGTTAACTTGTGATGGGAGCAGGGGAAGGGGTGGAGAGGGTGGGGGAGAAACAAACCAATGGAGTCAGTTGGAGGCGGTGGGAATACCATTTTCTTCTGTGTTTCTCCTCGTTCCGTAGGCAAAACAATTGTGTAGGTATGATGTGATGGGAGCTTAGTTCAGTTCCCACTGAGAAGGAGGGTGAAAGGGGAGGGGGGGGATGAAACAAAGTGCGGGGAGAGTATCATAATATTATGTGCGAGTAAGAATGAGATACCGGTATCGTAGGTGAGAGAAGGAGTGGCAACCTATCCCTCTAGTCTAACTTACCTGAGCCCTTCCTGATGTTTACTCATTCTCTGGTTAGCTTGAATGGTAGAACCTCGGTTTTTCACAGAGAGGGCCAATCATTGTCCTGGAGTTACTCGAGTAGTTTACGGGTCCACCCGACATGAGAGCGGTATGATATTCGAGTGCTGGCGGTGGCACCCTGAGGTGGGTGAGACAATCTGGGTTACAGTCGGTACCCTGGGTACGCTGCTTAAGCGAATTTTGGTTGGGAGGGAAGCTGCAGACAGGCGCAGGAGAATCAAGACAACAACTCTACCCGTGCTGTGCAGTATCAAACGGACCAGCACCTTGCAGCCTCTTCCTCCTCTACCCCCCCCCCCGAAACTCTTCTCTAAGTTATATAGTATTATACGGTGCGGTACAGGTACCGCAGCTCGCTGGTCAGGTCTGCACCGTGCCGTCGTCGTCTTCATGCACCGGACATAAAAAGTGCAATCTACATGTACGGTACTCCTCCGCCACAAGAGACACAATGATCCTTTGAACACTTTTCTCCTATTCTACTACAAAGAACTAAAATCTGTATCGTTCGCACTGTCGGTGAGCTCTATCCATAATAACCCTTCACACCGGTGCAAGAGACGGAGAGAGAGAGAACTCGGCCCATCGCTACTCTATATCGTGCATAAAACCTTGTCATCCGGGGTTTTATTTGATTTTTTCCCTCCTTTCTTTTATTTCTTACCCGCTTAGAAATTGTTGCCTTTCTGGCTGGCTGGCTAACGGTAGAAGGGGGGAAGGTTAAATTTATTTTATATAAGGGTATCATCGTCGAAGCCTCCCCCCCCTTTTACTTTTGCTCTCTCCCGTTTCAACAGCGACCAACACAACTACCCAACTCCGACTCCGACCCTGATCCAAAAACCGCTAGAAGAGAAGAGAAAACAGGACGCCAAAAATGACACGAAACAAACCCCTCCTGCTAGCTGCATGCTTCACCCTATTCCTCTTCTTCTCCTACACCCTCATCCCCTCCACGGGATCCACCCCCCCTCCCCCTCCTCCTACCCCCCCCCACCAAACTACGATAGCGCAACCCCTGCCCATCCCCTCATCGGTCCTAACCGGCAGCGCAATAATGCCGCACCTGGGAAACGAAACGCTAAAAGCCGAGCTGGGTCGCGCGGCCTGGAAACTCTTCCACACGACGCTCGCGCGCTTCCCGAAGTCGGCGAGCGTGGACGAGCGTACCGCACTAGCACAGTATTTGGCGCTCTTCGCGAGGTTGTACCCTTGCGGGGAGTGCGCGGGACACTTCCAGAAGCTGCTGGCGCAGTACCCGCCGCAGACGAGCGGGCGTGTCGCGGCGAGTCAGTGGGGGTGCTTTGTGCATAATCTTGTAAATGTGCGGTTGGGGAAGGAGGAGTTTGATTGCATGATGCTGGATGCGACGTATAAGTGTGGGTGCGCGGAGGAGGATAAGAAGGGGAAGGGGAAGGGGAAGAAGGAGGGAGAGGAGGTGGTGAGAGGGGAAAAGAAAGAGAAAGAGGTGGTAAAAAAGACTGGTAGTACTTTGGAGGAGAATTTGGAGGGTAGTGGGAGGAAGATTGAAGTCGTTAAGGAGGGGTGAGTTCTCACTGCAACTTGGGGCCTTGCAGGATGGCTGATTGGGAGCGGGTTTGACTATCGCAGGTTGATGAATGGTGGCTAGTGCGTGAGGATCTTTGGCTTATTTTTTCACCTGCTGGAGTTGGGGCTTCTTTTCTTAGTTTTCTTTCTTTCTTTCTCTCCCTTTCCCCTCTCTTTACTCCCTTCTTGGTTTACACAGGTTGTTCACAGTGTAAAATAGACTTTTGCTATCCTCTTACCTCTTTTATAACCCTAGACTATACTGTACTTATAGGCATATACCCTTCTCGTAGTGTTTAACACGGTAGAATATCACACCCTTCTTCCCCTCATACCCTGTCCTACCACTCTGTGCTTGTATCGAAGTCGGTAGTCGGGTAAATTCAAGCTTTGTCGCCTCGAATGCCGCACAATCTGCGCTAATATTGAGAGATGACCAAAGAGCTTGGCTGACTGCTACCTTCACACATCACTCGCGACACCTCAATGGGAACAATAATTATCTTAGATAAACATCTTTAGCCCTGGAGAGTAGATCACGTCTTTCCTCAACTCATGTCCACCAAAATGAAAACCAGCTGAATCTTCTCTGCGCCGTTGGTGGCAGCGGCTCTGGCGGTGCCGGCCCTCCCTTCCCCTCCGTCGTTTTCTCCTTCGACGCCTTCATCCGCGCCCTCGCCCTCCTCCTTTCAATCCGCTCATCATCCCCACTACTCTGGCCGCCCAGTGAATCCTTTTCTTCTATATTCATACTAGGGATCTGAAACTCCATGCCGGATGTCTGGGCTGCGTTCCGAGAGGCTTGATTATCCCTCCGCGGCGTGCGATTCGCGTTTCTCGACCTCACCCTCTCCACTCCTTTATACAAGAGCATAACACCGCAAGCAGCAAATCCATAGAAAGGGAAACTCATTGACCCAATCTCCACCACAACCGTTCCTCCCACCACCAGCATAGCCAACAGATTTCCCCAAGATATTTTTCGGACAGGGATTGGTCTGCGCGAGGCACGCAGCGCCAACTTGAGTTTGTCAGGGGATTCTATCTTGCGGCGTAGCTGGTGGTACCTCTTCAATAGGTCCTCCTTTTCTCTCAGCAATGCTTGGGCTTGCTGGATTTCTTCCTGCAGGGTTTGCTCCGAGCTCTTGATCTTTCTCAGTTGCGATTTATTGGCGTGTATTGCGGACTCCATGCGCAGCAGGAGGGCGTCCATCTCTTTTTTAAAATCGGCTGCATTCTGCCCCCTCGTTTCTGGCGGGGGTGGTGGTGGTGGTTGGGTTAGTCTCGGCGCGTTTCGCGATGGCACTGGTTCGATCTGCAAAGAGACTCGCTCGAGTTCTGCCAGAGCGTATTCCTTCTCCCTTTCCGCTTTACTCAGCGCCTCCTCGCCCTCAGTTATGGCGATTCTCCCGGCGCTGGTATCCGAAGGGGTGTTCCCATTGCTCAATTCCCACTGCGCTTGAAAGGTCTTGGGACGGACTCGGAGTAGCATTCGGATAACGGTCCTTGAATTTTGGGCATCATTTTTCGAGAGCCTGACCGTCCCTAGTATTCCTTCCCAATAGTTTTCCAGATTTATCTTCTCGAGCTTTTCGTAGTCTTCCTCTTCATGATTTGCTGGCCAGCGGGTGGTCGCGACAACGATGTTGCCCATGGCGGCGTCGCCGCAGAGTGCCTTGAGTATCGCCCAGGTGCGCTCGTCGCCAGCAAGCCATCTCGAGGTAGCGACGTTATGCACGTAAACAGCGCCGTGGATAACACACGCCGGATTATTCGCTACTTGGAGTATGTGCTCGCATATCTTTTGGAGTGTTTCGAGATTTGACGTCTTGTTATCCTCAAACCCTGGCGTGTCGACTAATAACATTTCCTGCCCGTCTAGAGTAGTTTTGTAGACTCCCACCTCACGCGTCACTATGATGGTTACTCGGGTCAGCCTATCGTAGCTATCACGCGTATGCCGACGGGTATTATAATTAATTATAAAAGATGGGCTTCAACAACCTGACACGGCGGGATCCGTCTCCGGGGGCTTCCTTTTCGAATCTTTTCCCCCGATGGCTTTGATAAAGCTGCTCTTTCCCGCACCGCTGACTCCCATAACGAATATTATCGGGATGCAGGGTTGGACTTCGAGGTCTGTTGGGTATTCTATTGTATGAGAGATACCACCAAGTCAGATAACGTGTGCTTTTAGAAAAAAAATGGACGGTAAGCTAAAATACCATCGGTATCTTCATGATTGCTGCCCCCAATTTCTGGCTCCTCCTCCGGGCGAGAGGCCGTGGATTCCCTTACTCTTCGCGGAGGATTCGGAAGCTGGGTCATTTGTTTTGCAAGGTTGGGGGTTGTTAGTTATGAGGTATAATATCGAGCGGGGAGAGCTAAAGGGTATTTCTACAAGTACCGCAGTGCTCCATCAGGTACCGGTATGAGGTGACATAATAGTATGAAGTGTAAGGGATATGATATGTGATACCTTAGCGCCCCAATCAATAATCGGAGCTGTCGCTCCGGAATTAAAACTATGCTTCTTTAATATCTTTGTAAATGGCTAATTTCACTGTCGCACAGGGCTTCCGGGTATTTATGGCTTGTTCACTCATAGGGCATCCCAGCGCTGGGTGGATAGTCATAAAGAATCACTCGTGTCACTGCCTTTTCGTCCTTACCAGCGTATGGGGGAGGTGGATTTGCGTCGAGGATGTTGCCGGAAGGCGGGATGTGTGTGTGGTGGAGGAGATCGTCTATCATTAGGGATGGCAAAGATGGGGCGGTAAAGCGGTGAGTAGGCTAGCTTAGTTGGAGGATTGGCCTATCTTCAAATGAGAAACCAAGTCCAAGTATGGGGGGATGGGCTGGCAGTGGGGAGTTGAATCCCTTAGGTTTTGTCCGCCGGAAGCGTGGAGATCTCAGGTATGGGAGTGTATCTAAACTTTCATCTTACAGAATACCTTACAACAAAACAAGCTGTTCATTGATAGAGCATTCCCCTTAATCTTACCCGGATTTCTAAAAACGAACTTGGGATAATTATTACGGACATCTGGGAGGTTATCGGAGATGGCAAGTAGAATAACCAGGAGCCATCAAGAAAACGAGCAGACAAAGGAACTGTAATTGCATAACTAGATATGAAAAGTGATAAACTATGATTCAGGCACTATTCTATGTCCTATAGTAATAGCGTCTTCGATTGGGAAGAGAAGTATTTATACACGATGAGAATGCTATTCAACCAAGTTGAAAGCTACAAACCCGGGATTACTTGGAACGAGGCAGGAAGTCGACCCGAAGCCCAGCTGGATGTGTGTGTGTGGGGGGGGGGTCTGGATACTTTTACTAGAGGTCTCGGTGCCTTCGAATAAAATCCTCACTATAATATGCAAGTGATCATATGTAATGCAAAGAGGCATGGGATGGATTGAGCCTGAAAATTGTACAAACCGGGTTATGGTTCGGATTTACGCTTCTAGCTCAATGTACCAATCGATTCCAATGCATGGAAATTCCCCAATCCACGTTTTTTCCCCATTCTCATTCTCATTCTCTCTGGCTCTCCGGGTTTGCCCTCTTTCACAATCATTCCCCATGCCAAGTAGGCACTCAAGCGTCTATTTCTCCCGTTGGACTCACGGGTATAGTGTAGCTACCACAGTGCCCTTCCCGAACCCTCAAGGAAAGTCTACCATATTAGGCAAGATGAATTATCTATTTTTTCTTCTAGCTAGAGTGGAGTAGAGAAGGCAGCACTAAGGAGACAGAAGAAAGCGCACTACAAAGCTACCAGGTCCCATAGCCGTCCAGCAAACCCTTTCTATTTACAATTGGTATCTAACTTAATGGAGAAAACATCCACTTGCCCGAAAGGTCTGGGGCTTGGAACTAGGACAAAATTGGCAAATGTTGGTTCGAGAAAGTAGGGTGAAAGAAAGAGGGGAAAGGAGAAAAATAATAGAATATTAGAAACTATTGAAAAGGTAGGTCTGGGGGAAACTAGCTAGTGAGTCGATACGCCTGGAACGAGTACGAGAAAGCTGGGTGGGGATTCCTTTATTAGTAAGACATTAAGACAACGAGGAAAAGAATTTGTACCCTCTATAAATGAATTTCCGAGCCTCCCCCCGCTTGCAGGATATAAGGTCCTGATCTCCCTATCTGTTCCTCTCCGCACCTACGGTCTCATCTTCACTCTCCTCATCCTCACCCTGTCCATGAGCTCTGGACCACCCGGAAGACATTCCATGGCGGGGAGAGTAGTATGTAGCATTGCACACCTCAGACGCCTTATATCCCGCTTCGATGGCTCGTATTTCGTTTTCCGGATCGTCGTTAGTTGGCCCTTGGTTGTAGTAATCGCTTTTTCGTTCAGTTTCGCGTCAGCTATATTAAAGAAGAACGGGGGGTGAAAGTAAGGGATCGGAGGAAAAGAAAAGTTTTTCCATACGAGCCCACATACATCGCATCTTTATGCTCTTCGCTCAAAACCACCGGATAATTCCACCAATCCTCCTTGAGCTTCCCGAGCCTATGAAGCTTGACTATGTCATCGCACACGAGTCCTTCCCAGACTTTGAGGGTTCGGAGGAAAGTTTTAGGCGCTTTCCCGGATCCAACTATATAACCAATTTTATATTCTGAAATTTAGTGACTGAGCGCTGTTGGAGGGTAGAATATGTACGAGCTTACCACTGTGTATGGTAACACTCTTGGAGCGCCTGATCCTTCTGAAGGAACAATTCGCCCACATTTGTACCGCCCAGACTATGTCGTCTTCACCGCATTCGACGATAACGCTATATCCCTCGACGGCTGGGCTAGATATGGGGTTTGTGATGGACAATTGGTGAGAGTGGGTTGGGCAAAGAAGGGTTACAAGCTCGCCCAGCGCCCTCAAAGCCTTTCCTTGGGTGGAGTTGGTTGTTTCGGGTATCCCATTAGCGGACATTCTTGTGAAAGGAGGAGTAGTGCAGCGTGGTGGTGGTGGTAAGGTTGTGGTGTGGGTAAAGATGAAGGGAGAGGGGATTGGTCGAGATGGTGGTGATGGAGGCGGGGAGGGAGAGAAATAGGTGAGAGAAGGCAGCAACGAAATAAAGCGTCTCTCAGGGCTGGCGACCTATGGGGAATCAGGGTCACTACTATAATATCACAGAAAATTGGGGAAAAACTAGGGTAGTGAGATCCTATAGCCCGAAGGAAACTAGACACATGGGTTAAGGGACTTTGTGGGTGTCATGAAATGTGAGAAGCTATAGAAGGAAAGAAGATATAGTACGGTGGTTAAGGGTTATCCCGATTGAGCAGCCGATAGGTCTAAGAAGAGAATGAGAAAACAAATTCAATAGAATAATATTATGATAGATATGCAAGAAAGCTCCCAACTCAAGTGGGTCTACTCACAAGCTCTCACTCGTCAGAGCTGGACGAGGGCTGTTGAATTTCTTGTTACTGTCCGAGTCTCCCATTGTCCTCAAACAACGCCTTTGTTGCAATCATTTATTTCCTATGTCACTCCCTCCTATGGGGTTACCTCTTATGTGGTGGTGAGACATAGTGGGTTGGTCCTTGATTATACGGCGGCTATTTCGTATCGGCCAGGCTTCTTTGCGCTCTCAGGGTTTGGAGGCGTATACACGGCTGGAACTCATGATGCATTATGGGCTGAAGACGGGAAACAGGTTCTTTCTAATAAGGGATGGGGTCACTGAAGTTTCTCTATATATGTTTGACTATTTGGCCCTTTCGTTTTGGTTGATAGCAAGAAGTAAGAATATCACTGCGAGTTGAAGTTGCGCAAAAGTCTCTATGATACCATTTCGCTTCCGCACATTGGGGCAAATTCCAACACAACCCGATATATATATATATTCCGAGTGATATTTAGTGAAGCTGCCTAGCTCCACGGATTCCCATACCATCATTCAGTACACATTAACCCGGCTGTAAGAGCTGTATATCATTTACCGGTCTAGCTACCAACCCAACCAGTTTTGAAATTCCTAAATCTAGCCTAAATTACCCGCGAATCATCCCACCCAACCCAATCTAAAGTCAGGTAATCATACACACAGCCCCCAACGCCCCCAGGAGAAGAAACAGTGGGGTATGATATCATAGCTCCCCATCTGAACGCTCCAGGGGAACGCTGGTTTGGGGGAACATTAGTGTTGGGGACGTAGCCTGAGTACCCTGAGAAACCACTAGGGTTCCTCATAAACCGGGAAAATAATAGCAGAGAGAATCCAGGAGCAATGGAGACTTTCTCCCACAGTGAGGAAAACTGCCATGCTCTCTGGAAAGCTGCTATTAGACTCTTCTTGCCTACCTTCCTTCCAAAGCTCTCTTCTTGCGCAAGGTTTGCTTCCGTAACATGCTGGTGACGAAGAATGGCAACATTTTCGTGCGTTTGCCAATACGTGCACCAGAACTTTTCAAGCAGGTGCGCAGTACACTACTTTCTTGTGAGCTCGAGCCTACTTTTGGAATCGGCTGATGATACCCGGCATGCTCTGGTTGTAGTTTCTTTTGTTTAGTGAAAGTTCGCAAGTTCGGAAAGATGCCTCCATTGATAGACGGCTTGGAGTATGGACAATCAAAGGAATGCATGAGGGCAGGACAAGCGTCTTGTTGCGGGTGATAAATCGCGTAACGGTCGAACGGTCGAACTAGACTAGGGCTCAACTAAAAGGATACTAGGGAAAATCAGAAACTTCATTCGCTCGTCGTCTTCTAAACCAACTAAACATAAGTCTATAATAATATAAGAATAATAAAACTCTCTCAATCATTCTATCGTCTGCCACACCTATCGATTTCTCCCTCATGCGTAATCCCATTCGCCCGCGCACCTCCTTACTCTGAATAAAGTAAAGACATAATCAAAAACCCTTCCGTCTATCCTTCCGTCTAGAACAAATGAAACGACTAAAACTATTATCCCGTCTTGTCCCTCATCTATCCGCTTTCTTTACCTCAGACAACTATCCGCTTCCGTCAACTCTGACACGTCTTCCAGTGAGCTAAAGGCGCACGAGAGCGGGAGTCCCCCTAACACATCTCCTCTGCCAGGGGACTATACAGAACGTTTTTTGTTTCCACGGGGGTGCGCAACATGCGGGGGAGAAAGCGGACATGTGTGGTGGCTTAGTCCATGGAAGGATCAGGGCCTGGTTACGTTTTTCATATACTCCTAGCTTTACCATTAGTTTAGCAAGAAAGAAGAGAAGTTGCGCACGCTACCCATCCCAGTTGCCATTCGGTGCCATGTTTTTATTCTAGCAAATATTTACAACCCGATGAAATCAGGTACCTTAATTTCCCAAACACCGTAAGGCGTAACATTGATTTACCATATATCCATAATTTCTATCATACTGAAAAGCTAAAGGGGCCCTCTCTAGCTTTGCCTGTACCTACAAACATGTTGTCTGTTCCTTCCATTTTGTTTCCCAACCCCACTCACCCCCCAATACCATCTATACTAGTACATCAATGTAACCACTCAACTTTTCTCCACCGCACCCACATAGTATGGCAGGTGCCCAGACATATTCGCGCCTTCCTTCATGACACCCAGTTCCCTCGCTTATACTTACACTAGCTTGCTATATTGTATGCTACACCTAAGCTAACTCCACTATGCTAACTCACACCTTCCCGAGTGACACCGCACGATTTCTTCAACACTCCTACCCTAAGAAAAACACAACTATAGAATTGTTGTTTTGGCCCTAAATCCTTAAGTGCTCTTGCAACTCTAAACCCTATTTTTTCATAGAATGGGCCAGTATTTTTGGCCGACGAGCCTGCTAGTATATAAAGGACCTTTCCTCCCTCCCTTCTCCTCGTTTTCATCAACCACCTTCTTCCACAAACACATATTCATACAAAGGTACAGCTCCTCACCCATTTTACCTCCTTTGCCTTTTTGTTTCTTTTCTCCCTGAGTATTTTGCTGACCCCGAAAGTGTGTGGTGGTAGTGGTGGTAGGAGCCATACACCAGAATCAGAACGGAGGATACTACCGGATTAGTGTCATTATTTCAAGGCCAACTCGACGAGCCTTCCAGCCCCAAAATCCACAACATAGCCACGACAGAGCCATTACCAACCCCACAGTTGAGCGCCTGATCCCAGTCAAACACCAGATGCGGACGATTTTGAGGATTGAAGAATGTGCGATTCCTCGAGCATGCTCTGATCTTCCCAAACCACCCAGCCTGAGGGCAATGAGTTACAAGGAGTTGTATGTCCCCCATTAGAAATTGGAACTATAGCACAGAATCACTATACAGCACCCAGCCTATCAAGTTTTCAGTGCCCATATAGGAGCCGGAGCTTTAGCGTTTTGACAGGGCCAGGTGCATGGTAGTTGCAGCCATCGGCAGTGCTTTGATTAATCTTCGATGAAGAAGCCTTTGATACCTCATCACCGAGCTCAATTCCCATTGCTCAGGTTGCGTGGTAGAAAAGGTTACATTTGTTAGTTACTCTAGATTTTCTGTGGGATTAGAAAGAAATAAAATATTAGCTTGAGCCGGTACTTTTAAGTTCAGATAATCCCAATCTTGTGACGTATAGTACAGTAACTAGTACCTAGTACTAGCAAAGCCCCACTTGAGACCTCGAGCCCTCCCTATTTGCTCCCATGTGTGCTATCTCAGAATAGTCTTCTGCTTGTCCCAGTGTTTTGTGAGGGCTTTTTTCTTTTCCGTTCCTTTTCCTTTTCCTTTCCTTCTTGCTTGGATCCCCCCCGGCTTTCCAGGGATCCCTCATTTCTGTGGGTGGGGGGTCCGCTCCTAGCAAGCAAGCATTGTGGTATTTTTTTTTGAACACATCAGATCAGATCGTATTTTGAGATAGAACATTTAGATACGACGTACAGTACATATATAGATAGACTCTGACCTCAACGATCATAACCACCACCAGAAATGTGGTGTCAAGAATCGCTGTAGGGCAGCGCGGCAACGGCTGACTGATCAGACACTTACAAGATGGCGAGCCACTGACGGGAGCTCATCAGCACCCTCTTGAGCATCTTCACTCGTCGCCCGGGATTAGTAAATCATAACACTAACCACCTCGACCGCAGATCTAGAAATGGACATGCGAAAAAGAGGTGGCATAAGTAAAGTACGAGGATAATCCAAGCCATTCCGATCTCCTCAGCTTTCCCTTCCTATCACCGAGAATCCCAACCTACTATCCGCAGATTTTGAAAAAAAGCCATTACCCAAGGTACTTCTAGGATAAATAGCTCTTCCGCTCCAAAACTCAATACCCTATCTAGGAAAAAAAATTCCCTATTACCAAGGCTATACCAATGCCAAAACCATCTTTCGTTCTCGGCCTAAGATCCTCACCGGTGGCCATTGCGCTCCCGGTCACATGGCGGAATGAGCACCGCCGATGACACCGTCCAATCTTATCAGTTCCTACTTTCGAGAAGCCCTCGGTGCAATTGGGGACACCGGAAGGAGTCCCAATGGGCCCCATCCTTGCTTAAATATGTGGGTATTCACAGTGTGCCATGTGTTGAGAGGGTCCCCGCATTGAAAATCGTGTCGAGGTAAATACGATGGTTCATGTTCGGTCCAAGGGTGATTCCAGCTCTTGTAACTGCATTTGCAAGATCGGTATGCCCGGACGGGTCGTAATTGGTATTATAAGCATAGCTCCATCTATCTATCTCAACCCTTTGAGTAGTCATTACCAACGCCGACACCCGACGTGCGACCCTAGCCTACCACCTCCCCCCAGAGCACAAAATTTCCCATCTCCCAAGCCATATCACAAGTTCCATCTTTCTTCCCCCCCAACTCTTCCCTCTCAACACCGTACTCATACCAGGCCCAGCCTCTGTGTTATTTATCACGAAACCGATCCTCCCGCAAGCACCCCTCTCTACTCCTGATACAGCTATTAATACCTTTCCATCTCACAGAAACGTTCGCAGCTCAGCGTGTACCCACCCTGACATCCATGTCCCCCGACGAGATCCTGTAACGTTTGTGCCCTGTATATGGCAGTACCGGAGACCTGCCACCGACGCCCGAGCAAGCTTTCATTACCCCCGGGCAAGCAGGCCTACCGGGGAATGTGAATTATATAATGTAAACCAGCGGATCGTGTAAGACACTTGACAAAAGTATAACAATGACCCTTTCCAGGCCAGGTCCTAGGGAAGCACTGTTGCAGAACTATTACGGAGGTTGGAGAGTTTTAGAGGGTGATGCTAAATGGCACGGCTTTTTAGCCTCCTTATGCACCCTTGGCGACACCCCTGGAGCCCACAGCCGGGACATGTAGGTGTCAACAGCATCTCGTATGTGTATATGCCTAAGTTTAGTGCCATTGCCAAGGGTTACGTCCGGGAGTAGTTTTCAAAAGTAGTTCCCGCTGTTCGGGATATAACTTTAGTCAAATCAGGTGGTGCAGACTCTATGAACAGCAGCCACTCAATACTCACCCAAAACTGTCAAGCTTTCGAGTGACTCTTTATGACCCAAATACCCACGGAGCAAAGCAATACATCACTTCCAATATCATATAATAAATTTGTATCCCACATCCCACCCCCATCCCTCATTTAGCCCATCCCACCTACCCTAACACATCCACAGGTTCATCCATCGTGATCGCGGAGGGTACCTCTAGCCCGAAAGAAAAAGACCAAGCCAAAAAAAAACATAAAAGGGAGCAAAAAAGAAACGAAAAGAGACTACAAAGACCTATATGATAACAACAAATAAACGAATAAACAAACAGGATGACTAAAATACTAGGTTACCTACTCGCCCAGTCAGGGACATATCGCAGCACCAGCGGGTATTTCAAGCGGGGAGGAAATAAACAGAAGAGAGAAGAAAAGGCTGGATTGACAAAGGGAAGAACGAAAGAAAAATGCCTCCGGAGTTATAGCTAGAGGGGGGATGTCCCAACTTTGCTTATTTAACAAAAAAATGAGAAGGAACAAAAATGGTGAAAATATTGATACGTATGGGGAGGAGGGAGCGCGGCAATGGGAGAGCAGGAAAGAGACAGAGTGATTCTTTTGTTGGAAGGAGATTCGTGGCTAGCTGCGGATGGAGCGAGTGGTATAGGTAGAGGGGGGGGGGGGGGGGCAAGGTAAGGCAAGAGCATATATGGGGATACAGCGTGAATATATCAGGTGCGAGAAGGGTAGATTGAAGAGGGAATTGGTTTGGTTTAGTGAAATTTTTCCGTCTATACTCGTGCCTTCGCAAACAGAAAACTAAGAAAAGAAAAGAACCAACTAAATGCTCGCTCAACTCCGATTGAAAAGAAACCGAGAAGAAAAACATAACCAGGCCGACATCCATTGCTCGAGCAAGGGCGGGGGAATCTGGGGAAATGGGAAACTGGGAAGAAAGAGACGGGAAAGGCCATTAGGTATGCATACCGGAAAAAAAAGCTCCTTAGTAGTGCCCATAAGCCCTACCAGAGGACCAACAGAGTTCCCTAATCGTATTAACTAGCAATAAATTTCCACAGTAATCCCTCATGGCCCCAGGCTTTAGATATTCCGAGCTTGTTGCCCAATCAAAGCATACCCCCATCTTCCACCATAGGACTGACTGGCTGGATACCCGGCAATTTCAGATCCAACTTATCGGTACTGCTACCACCGCCTGACGCGAGCGCAGGAGGTTGAGTATCCACTGCTAAACTGAACTCCGACGCTGGACTCCTAGGTGGACGACCCGTTTCCACTTGCAGACTTGATTGGTCAGGATCTTTGTATTTCCCTCCGTCATTGTAAGCCCCTGGCAACAGCTCTTGCGGTAACGGTGGGGAAGGTTGAGATTTTCCCTCCTTCCGCTCCTTCGAATCCTTACTTGATCCCCCTCTACGGCGTCCTACCCTACTGAGAGACCTAGCAAGGGATCTAGGCTCTGGTGATGGCGTCTTTTGGGGTCGAGCATTAGAAGAGTTCGGAGGATAGCGGTCAACATTGGTTTGGCTGGTCGACCGCGACTCGGGCGCTGAGGAAGCGTCGTGGTACTGGCTTTGACCAGAAGAGGCAGTTGAGGGCTGCCGACTCGGGATAACCCTCCCATACTCCTCCTCTTCCGTCTTGCATCCAGCCCAACACTCATCCCAGCTACCGACTAGCCAGTTGAAGCAAAATCGGTCAATTCGAAGAGTAGAGCAGAATATCATGCCAAGATTAGCAAGGTTCATTTTGTTTACATCAGAAGCGCTGCAAACAGCACTCAGATGAGAAAAGAGATATTGAAGTAGGTAGTAATTCTAAGTTATAATTGTTAGACATCTATCCTCAAGACAGTTGATCCATTGGACGGACAGGGGAGATGACTCACATAGGGAGGTAGTTGTGAAAGTTCGTCGATGAATGCCTGAGGTGGTTTTGGGGCATCGGTTTGGTCCTTACACTTTTCATATACCCGCTTTTGAACCTCCGGGGGGAGCACGGCCTCGGGCACTAGTAAGGTATGTTAACGGGAATCAGCAAGAATAGATATACCACTAGCGTATACTCACATGATCGGAACCATCCTTTGAGCAAAGACGATACAGTATGGAGGTCATCGGGAGGATTGTCGAAAAGATCCACGTCATGCTCTGAGGAAAATGGTTAGCCTTGAAGTGTTAAGGGGTCATGAAAGCATACGTATTTTGAACTGTGCCCTTAACTCGTCCACAACAGATGTGCTCCCTGAGATTCGATAAATTCCGAGCTCAGGTGGGCCGTGAACATTGAGGTACCTAAAGTTCAATATTAGCAGCCATCTCTCTCCATCTTCGCATGGTAATCCAGGCAACCGGGAGGCGTACTGAAGACATCGATATGCCAAAGCAGGGATCCAATACGCTGTATCAGTAGGACCCTTCCTCTCTTTCACAATTCTAGTCCGCCGGACGGCTTCCCGTAAATCCATACCGAAAACATCGATGTCATTGCTAGAATCCCTCAGGCTTACATTACCCCCGCCAGAATAAGGTGAGCCGATCGGCCCAGAACGACCATTTCCCTCCTTCCCCCTCTTAATTTTACCCCAAGCTTCATGTCCTTTTTTGCCCAGAAATTTAGCAGCTCCCAATCCACCAGATTGAATTTGCACTCTTCCTTTCTTGACTATGTTTAAAAGGCTTCCCCCCTCGGCCGATGCGGAGCGTTGTGGTGCCGGCCGATCAGGTAAAGGAGGCGGATTATCCGATGAGCCACAGGGAGGTGAAGCAGGATGCGAATTAAGCTTTGTGAGGCCCCTAGGATTTGATGCATCAGAGCTCTGGGACTTGAACGACGATTTTGTCGAAGATTTGGGTGTCAACTTTACTCGAGGAACCTTCATTGTTGTAGAAGGTGAGGCAGATTTGGTGGGTGGAGCCCAATTATCGGTAATCCGCGAAATCGCGGTAGCTGTATTAAGGGCAGCCGGCGCCATGTCAGATTTTCCACTGGTCAGTTGTCTCTGCAGAAGCTTTCGTCTTGAGGCCACCTGGTTGGTCGGTGAGGGTGATTTTTGAGTGGACGTATCCTTGGGAGGAGCTCGGGGTGGACAGTCAGTTTCAAGCGATTCCCTTTGCCGTATCTCGTCCTGCTTTGCCGCCACCTTCGCGAGTGTAGCGGCTGTCGTCTTGTGACCTTCGTGGAGATGTTTCCCCTTAACAAAGCTACCGTTGGTCCCAGAGGCGGGTTTTGGATCTTTTTTTCCCATGACACCCGGCTAGGAATGGTAGAGAAATACGATTATTTTTGGCCTCGCTGCGGCTTATGAAATAAACGCGGCGATTGGAACGAGGCCCCTAGCTCCACGTCACGGGCAAACTGAATAAGACGCAGGCCCCCTTGTTAATTTTTTCCCCCCTCGTGTTTTGCAGTCGAATCGATCCAAAGCCGGCGACTTGCGCTGACGGAGTAGTTGTTCTGGTTTGTGTGGGTGGGTGGGTGGGATGGTTGGGTTTTTGGGGTACAATGGATTTCTTGGCCCAGCAGCAGCACCAGCACGGATGCGTGTAAAGTGAGCTGGTTGGTGGTTGGCTAGCTTGCTGCTCTTCTGCGTTTGCGGAGGGGGCGGTAGGTGGTGGTCGAACAGAAATGGGAGACCTGCAGCCAGCGATGATTCGAGAGGTGGACCGCAGAGGCACAAACAAACAAACCAAAGCTGCCAAAATTTCTCTCTCGTTGCTTCCTTCAACGGAGACGGAGAGACGCGTGGATAGGAGTAGAGACTCACGAAACACAGCGGGTGAAGGTAAAGATGGTGAAAGGGAGAAAGTGCCGTAGCTTAGAGTATCGGGTGCCACATGAATGGGGAAAGTAGGGTATAGAGGATAGAATGAGGAAAAAAGAGTTGTCAGTTCCTTCGTTTCAATTGCATTCCGGCTCTTTGGGCGGGAAGGGGGAAGCGAAGAGAGGCGCCCATCAACTCAGTTAGGGTACAGACTCGTACAGGAGAATACGAGTAGAATAAACTATCAATATGCGACTGATAAACGCGGCGGAAGCTAATAAAGGGGAAGACCCTGGACTGTCAGATTTATCTCAAGAAGAGGGGGGAGACGTCCCACTATTTCTGTCGGAGGGATGCAGTTGAGGAAGGGGTACGAGGGGGAATAGAGGCGGGGATAAGATGTACGGGAAAAAGAGATACTACAGTGCCTTGTCTACAGAACAAACCAGCGCTAGAGGTGAGTAGGATCCAGCAGGGCCATCCCTTCTCCGCCATCTACACTACTCGAGTACATGGGGACTTTGTGGTGGGGCTATCTACGATTCCGAGAGCATGCACTCGTACAGTAGCAGTACATGCTAAATACGACAGGAGCACGAGAGTCACAGAGATCCCAGGTCCAGCAAGAACAATTTCAGGGTGAATGGGGGGCAGAACCTTGACACGGAAGTATATTAGGCAAGGTTTCTCGTCTACCGTCTACCGTGCTCTATCCACTGTTGGAGCCCTTTTTACTCTACACAGACCTTAGGGTAGAGAACCCATACCTGCCCATATCTCTTCGTTTCTGCTGATATCGTGCATATGTCACGGCGCCTGTACTCGAGTGCAGTACTCGTACTGTACTAGTACTATACGCGCACAGCACATGGTCCAATGTCCACAAATGCCAAACCCACCCACACAGAGGTAGGAGCTATGGCCATATTCATATTCAACGCTCTTGCGCATCTTCGTAGACCCTCCCCCATCACACATCCAGAGATGCGACATTACCATACTCTAAGAAAGAAAGAAGCAAGCAACCAAAGAAAAAGCAACCAGGTGCGGGGAAGAGAAACATGTTGAGTCGGGAACACTCAGCCCAGCGTGCCAGTTCAAGTATCACAAGTTCTGGAAGGTGCCTTACCGCAGATTGATGTGATGGTGATTTCTGAACATCCTGGCGGGCGAGGGTCCGAGATGGCGCACTTTGGGGGCTCTGTGCCATGCAGAAAGCCACACACTTCCGGATCGTCGGATGACACCGGTAGAGTACCGGTATTTTCAGGGCGGCCCACAAAAGCCCCCTTCTCTCCACAATACCACAATATCGCTATCCCATATTTTTCATGGTATGATACGAGCATTATTTGTTTATCCGTCAGAAATATAAAAAAGCCCTTACTTCCGCATAAACAGCCCTCCCAACCACTTTTCCGCCAATGGAGCTGGCCCATCTCTGGCCCACGGGGTGGGTGGTGCCTGTCCTTTTTTTTTTTTGTTTCCCCATGGTGGGAGGCTAAGCTGAAAAGAGACAAGTCCAGGGGCACTTTACATCGTTCTGAGGCTTGGCCTGTAACGCCTTCTAAACGAGTCCTTGAGTTGCCGAGTGGGACAATCAGTGAACCGAGGAAGACTCCCGCTCATCTGATCCGAGCCAGGCATCCTATCTTGTCACCGGTCGGTTGCAAGAGTTTACACATAATACCCGTACCGCTCTCCCACCTAACTCACCTTACCCTACGAAGCTGTTTTGCTGGTGGGTAGCATTGGTATACGGTAACTTTACAGTGTTAGAACGTCCCTATCGTGCGGCTGTCTTCCTTTGCAGGTTGGAAGGTCAGCCATGACTGTCCCCATCAAACCTTGGGTAGATGTGGAATAGCGATGCCAATGTGGTGCGACATGGGAGACTCGCTCCCTGACTACACCTCACGCGGCCATCACTTCTCTTCCATCAGATCAGAGTGACTATGAGTGACCGCGTCACTACTCTCAAACACTCCCGCGGTGAGACTGAGGCCACCTCTTTGTCCTACCGTTTAATATGTTTATCTCGCATAGTCAAGCTTTCTTATACCAGATACCGTATGGAGGGGCTTATGTAAACTTGCTCATTAAGGAGATCTCTCGTAAGGCCCATGCACAGATATCCTAATAGATTGACCCCCCCAACTGCATGTTTTATTATACACTACCCTCCTAGTCGAGTAATATATGAACCCGGGCCGTGGACCAGCGTCTCATGGATGCCCTGGAGTAAGGGACTGGCGTCCCCCTCTCGCAAACACTTTCTACAGTACCCATCTTCTTTAGAGTTTCGCTACGCCCAAAGGTAAGAACCCTGCCCGGGACCGCACCTAAACTTGTCTAAACGCGCCGTGCCATTAGGGTGTGCTAGGCGGTACAAAAACAATAAGTGTCTGCCTGACACCACACTGCACTCTCTCCACTATCACATCCTTCGCTTTCCACCACCACCCGCCAACGCCGGGTACATGATAATGCGGTGAAGCGAGATTCTCCGGTAAGAGAGGTGGGGGACTGACCCTGCATGCTTGGGTAATGCTCGTTTTTGGGCTTTTGTCTTCTGGGCGTAGAGTTCCGATTTCCATGGGGGTGTGTTCTAACAAGGGTGTGCTACGTTCCTCGGCCCAGCTCCGCAATTTGTGCATAGCCGGTCGATTCGAGTATGGTGGTTTACCTTGTGTTGCGCCAGCTGTGCTGTAGCTGTGCGGGAAGAACTCCGCAGTTTTTTTGTTTCTGGGTTGCGGTTTTTTTGTTTTAGATGGTCCAGGACCAGTCTTGAAACTGTTGGAAAACTGTTATTTAGCATCGGCTTCCTACTCATTACCTTGAGGTCTGGGTACAGGGGCAGGTACTTCGAGAGAGATATACTTGACGTCACTAAAGTGGGATATATATTGGGCTCATGTTTCCGTTCATTAAGCAGTCACGCCAACCAATCCATCTTCCGCTGTTATGATGTCTATATTTCTGGCAGAAACTTTTGAATAATAGTAGTCCGTAGCCTAAATTCAATGGAGGTCTCAGCCGGAATGGGATTCGGATATTGGGCTATTATTGTTTATGAGCTTATGAAATCCTCTTGGTAACCCGGAGAACTAGCTTGAAATAGGACCCGGTCAAGTGCTGGTGACACATCCAGGATTCTTTATTCTTGGGAGCACGACATAAAAGTTACTCGGCATAACAAGACGGATATATTTGGGCATGACGCTTTCGCATGGTTCTGCATTCAACGAGGGAGGATGCTAGCCCCAATGCTGCCCGATTCACTGCTAAGATCTCGGCCCTTTTAAGCTTTATCTATGTTAACCTGGGGTTTGAAGGGATCGATCAGCGATAGCATGTGGACCACGTTCGTCTAGGTATTATAACCGCTTGCTAGGGCTGGTTACAGGCTGCCTTTTCCCTCGAGTGGGATCCGCGGTAAGAAAGGAAAAACTTTCAAGAAAGGACCAAAAAACAATGGCTTGGAGTAATATATGATAGCATGCTTCCTTTTTGGGGTCATGCATTTCTTGTGCCATTATCACTTGATTTCCTAGGAGATGAGTACTTGGCGTTGTTAGGGGTTTGGGTGGCCTCATTCGCGACTGACTTATGGCATATACAATAGAGCGATACGATAGGCTGGAGCTCTCCACACATGTACCGGTATCTATGCTTTTGAACACCAGTTTCTGGCTACCTTGGCACCGTATGCACAAGTGGCATAATAACCACCGCTATCGCCGTGGGTGGCTAGTTAACATCTCACGAGTACGAGTAATAGCTCGGGAACATTCATGCACAAAAAACATCTACCGTCGCCCAGCCAATAAGATGAGAGCTCGAGTAGCGCTTAAACACATTGTCCCAATCCCTCAGTTCAACGAGTAGATCTGGTAGCTCTGAGATTAACTCCCTAAGCGTACTCGAGTACTCGTTCCTGCATCAAAAGCTGCCTTGGTAGGTAATCAAACCCCTCCCCCTTCCAATGGCTGGCCTGGCACCAAGGGCACATGTGCTGAGGTATCAGAGTCCCGGTGGGGGAGAGGGAGAGAGTTAAGGAACAAATGGATTCTCGTCCTTGTGTCACCCAGCAAAAAAAAACAAAAAAACAAATGAAAGCGTCACGTGGCAAGCAGCCCTGCGTAATGTCGTCAGTTCAACGTCTTGGCCAAATTTGCCAACTGGACGCACAGCTTCGTCCTTCTGTTCTTGAAAGAGAAAAGCCCTTGAACGAACAATCCCTTTTTCCCCGCGCCTTCCCGCGCTCGAAGCAGGAGCCCTTCCTTTCCCCGCACAAAGAGCCATAATGACTGTTCACGCTTTGCACGACGGAATAACCTTCTCCGGGAGTGATAATCATACGCACATTGGACTTCCGACAGACACCAGTATGCATCCTTCAGCTCCCTGTTTTATTTATCTTATTTAAAGAAAAGCACCTCGCGTTCCATTTTTGACTGACTCCGATTTCTTCTAGAGAGGGCCGATTTACCAACCCAGCTAGTCATCTCCACGACGCTCGGATTGGGTGCCTTCCTGACGTTTTGTTTCTTGAGGCCAAGGTGGTCTTCGCTCTACGCGGCGCGGAAAAAACGACTTGGTTCAGGTGAGCTGAACCGGGATCTGAGAATGGGTAGGGGGGGGGTTTATATTATCGCGAAGCTGACAAGCCAGGGGTATCATCAGCCGCATCAATACCAAATCTACCAAAGACTTTCTTCGGTTGGATACCAGTACTATGGAGGATAACGGATGAGCAAGTACTGTCGTCTGCTGGACTTGACGCTTATGTGGTATGCACTACAATTGCCTGTGCTACATTCCCGCATGGAGTCTCACTAGTATTTTAGTTTTTGTCATTTTTCAAGATGGCTATCAGATTCCTGTCGATCGCGGCGGTGCTAGCGTTGGGCGTTCTCATGCCTATCCATCTACATTTCGATCACTCGGTTCCGAAACCGCGGGTTTCGTTTTCGGAATGGGCACTCAGGCCGACCAGTCGGGGGATGAATGTCCTTGGTGGTAAAGATAAGGATGAGATTAAGCTTGATGGATCATATCTTTGGGTTTACGTGGTATTTGTGTACCTGTTCACTGCCCTAGCAGTATATTTCCTCCTTGACCAGTCCAAGAAGGTGCTTGCTGTACGGCAAAAATATCTGGGGAATCAAGTCACAATTACCGATAGAACCGTGAGGCTGTCCGGGATTCCAAAGGTACTCAGATCGGAAGATGCCTTGGAGGAATATATTGAGGGCCTGGGGGTCGGAAAAGTCGACTCGGTTACTGTCTGCCGGAATTGGGCAGAGTTAGACCGTCTTATGGTACAAAGGCAGGACCTCGTGAGACGGCTGGAGGAAGTATACGTCGTTCACAATAGACATTGCAAAGTTGGGAGAAATTCAGAGACTCTGCCTTTTGTCCAGCCGTCACCCCCGCACTCGTTACCATCGGGTGATGAGGAAACACTGCCACTGCTTCATGGGGGTCCTCGCCCTTCCTGTGAGGATGATAGACCGAAGATGACGGTACGGGTTGGGTTGTGGGGCCTAAAGAGAAAAAAGGTTGATGCAATCGACTATCTTACGATGAAGCTAGGGGCACTTGATGAGAAGATTGTCGAGGCTAGAAAGAAGGAATATGAACCCACTTCCATAGCGTTTGTTACTATGGAGTCTGTTGCGTCAGCTGTAAGTCTCCCACTACCATCTAAGTGGGACTCTCGCTAACTCTTGTGAAGCAAGTTGTGATTCAAGCCGTTCTGGATCCTCGCGCTAACCGAATGACAGCTAGTCAAGCACCCGCGCCGTCAGATATTGTCTGGGAGAATACCTATAGGTCTCGTAGCACTCGTCTGATTTGTTCATGGGGAATTAGTATCCTCGTCAGTCTGCTTTCGGTCGTCTGGCTTATACCAGTCACTGGCCTTGCTAGTCTTTTGAACCTTTCAGATATCCGCCGGGTTTCGCCAGGGCTCGCAGACCTTTTAGAGGGTAGCCCTATCATCAGCTCCTTGATCCAGAACACCTTGCCAACTGCCGTTTTGACGCTTTTCAACATCCTCGTGCCATACTTCTATGAATGTAAGAACTTGTAGCTTTGTTTTTGAGAATCCATTCCAAGGGCAGTGCGCTAATCATGAATGAATGATACAGGGCTTTCAAACCGTCAAGGCCAAATCTCGCAAGGAGACGTGGAGCTTTCACTGATTAGCAAGAATTTCTTCTTCACGTTCTTTAACTTATTTTTCGCCTTTACAACCCTGTAAGTGTCCATTTCACAAGCTTGACGTTTCAAGTTCTCACATGCGCTGCCAGTGGAACCGCCCTTACCTTCAAAAACCTGTGGGAACAGTTGAAGGTCCCATTCTCCGATACCACAGCAATTGCATATGCGCTGGCGCGGTCGCTCGGAAGTCTTGCTTCTTTCTACGTCAACCTTATCATCCTTCAAGGAATCGGCATGTTTCCATTCCGCCTCCTCCAGTTTGGAAGTGTCGCTCTTTACCCTATCATATACGCTGGGGCGAAAACACCTAGAGATTTCGCTGAGCTCGTCAGACCCTCGACGTTCTCTTACGGGCTCTTCCTACCGCAGCCTATCTTGATTCTTATCATCTGTATCATCTACAGCGTTCTGCCTTCTGGAGGGTTAATTCTTGGATTTGGTTGGGTGTACTTTGTCATCGGATACTTTACATACAAATACCAACTCCTATACTGTTTGCACCCCTCCCCTCACCCGCTCTACCCTCACACATCGTCACCGTATTAACCCTCACCAGCAATGGACCACCAACACTCCACAGGCCAAGCTTGGAGCATGATATTCTACCGCGTAATACTCGGCCTCTTCATCTTCCAGCTTGCCATGGCCGGCTTCCTCGCAATCAACAAGGCATTCACAAGATCCCTCCTCATCGTTCCACTGCTTTTCGTAAGTATCTGGCTTGCATGGATGTTCTCGAAGGTATACGTCCCATTGAACAAATTTATCGCGCTTAAAGCCGTAAGAGGACCTGAGTTTGTAAACGGGAGCACAGTCTCTGAGGACACGGTAGATGGAGAGAGGGAGAAGGATGAGAGGTTTATTAATCCTAATCTGATTATTCCGTGAGTGGCACAGACCTTAAATTTGTAGTGGTTATTTTTCGATGCTGATAGTGAATAGATTGGAAGAGGCTTGGGTGATCGGTAGCAGGCATCAGCAGCACCAAGAATAAGAATAGAGAAACAGGGGGGAAATTACCGGCGCTTTGCGAATGATCGTGTGACGACGAAACGAATGGGCTTTGGAAAGAAAGAAATTAGAATAAGGGATATACCATTTACTTTGCATAGTGATCACCATAATAAGAATAATATAGTACATAAGTTACCGTAAGGGATAGTACTGAGGTGTTTTAATTAATTGGGGCTCTTCCGTCGTCATTATTAGATTTTTTAAAGTAACATCCTAATATTATATAATCGCTACGTGTTTCATAGCGTGTTTGGAGAAAAAGGGATATGAGCAGGGTGCTCGCAGAAAAGAAAGGGGGCAAAAAAGAGTTTGCGATCGCGGGAGGACTCGAACTTCCAATCTCTGGTGCCGAAAACCAGCGCCTTAACCATTAGGCCACGCGACCATGAAGGAGGTTTATTGTTTGATGGTTTGAGTAGGGTCAGGGCTGCCAAAGTTTGTACCGCCCTTCCAGCGACATCGCTTAGGGTGTGCTTAGACACAAGGCGTCACTCGTCAGCAGGTGACGACAGTCTCATCATATGCACTGGGGGGGTGAGTCAACAAAAGGGTGGGAAAAACCTTGAGTGGAGGGGCAAAGATTAGGGGGCGCCGATCCACGGTGAAGGTGGGGAAATGGTGCCCCTTAAGCTGGAGTAGCCGAACCGAGTGATTGCCCATGAATTGGAAAATTCTATTGAGATTGTATGTATAGGGATAAATTGTGACTAAAGGGGCTAAAGGGGGGGAAGGAATTGGGATACTAGTGGCTCATTTGAGGGATTTAAATTAATCATGTACTGTACGTGGTTGTGTGCACTGTACAGTACCGGGTGCTGCAGTAGACATCTAAGTTACCCCCCTTCAATCCGGATTTTCTGGTGCGCTCCAGGGCGGGGAATTTCTCCGCTCAGGCAACCTGTCTTGTCTTCTGATCACCTACCCGAGACTAATGATCTTTATATTTTTTTTTGAGCATTCCACATTTGTGATTGTACACTATTGTTCACTCTGCGGAATACTCAGGATCTACGGGCAAACGATTCAGAGGGTTCATTGGTAGGGGGGAGAAATGGATTAGTGATAATGCGAAGCGTGCAATAGGAGGTGGTATCCCTGGTTTCACAACAGCCTAGTTAGACGCAGAATTGATATCTAATCGGCATTTTTGTTTTGCTGTGGGGTAATACTGCGAGGATACACTTATCAGGTACGATTTGGGCTAGACAATCGTGTTTTTCATTAGCTGGCTTCTTGATCATGTTTCCCCCATTGCTGGTGTCTATCAATTTGCCGGATTGAGCGGGGGTAGTGGTGACGAGTGATAAATAGATTGGGGGTTCTCATGTCGTGGATGCTAGTAGAAGTGGGGATGCTGACCATTCCTTTTCCTTCCGAGCCCTATGACGGTCCTGTTAGTGTTACACCATATAACTGTATGATCCGGAATAGCTAATGCAATATTACGTGAGGTTCTCTGCTCAGCTTTCGTCTCTTCATTTAGCACACTAGAGGTTTCTGAATAATAAGCTCATCTCTCATCTTGTGGTTCATTGGAGCCTAAAATCTAGGAGGACTCACAATCTTGATTGGGCGTACTATAGTAAATCGCCACAGTATCAGTCTCTATTGGATCTTGAGAGCAACAACAACGTGTAGTACCGGTATTGAAAGGTTGCTGGAGGGTCACATCACCAATGCTCATGTTCAACAGTCTGCCTACTTTTTTCACAAAAAACCTATAAGAAAAATGGGAGTGGGTGCGAAAGTAAGTAAGGGAAGGGCCTCCGACTGAGGAACATCTTGATTAAACCTAATATTTGTTGATGGCAGTAGAGGGGAGAGAGAAGAGCACTTATTGTTGCAGAAATCATTGGGGGGGGTATTGAGAATGGGGACATCAAGGTTGACCTCAGCCTCAATCCCATTATTCCAACATATTAGGGGGGTTTTTTTTTGATAGACTATTGTTATGGCTAAGCATATGCGCGCGTATTCAGTATCTTTTTCATCTCTAAGCCATTCTGATATATAGGGCGCTAAACCTTGTGGATCACGGAATTGGCATTTTAAGCGCGAAGGTGTTTATGTCAGATGGTTATAAATCTTCGCTCAAGCATACCGGTATTCAATGACTAAAAATGCATCTGGACGGGGGAGAAGAAAACGTGCAAAACATAAACTTCGAAAGGTAGTGCTGGGGAAACAAAAAAAGAAAAATCAAAAAGGAGAGAAGAAATGATGGTTAAACCGACTCAGCGCAACCGCCACCATGGGAAAAGCACTTACTTGTAATTTTGAGGATTCAAGTATCCATGGGGGGATTGTCTTTTTTGTCTATCTATCTACTGTAGGTGCTGGTGAATTACATCCGAGTTACCGCGAGGCCGTTTCCCCGTGTCCGCTATCAGGCCCCGAACCATCTCCGCAATTCCATGAGGGCCTCTTATCTGTAAGAGATGGCGTCAGAGAATTCCTTCCATATTTCGTCCACGGTGTTGAGCTCAATGTCTAGCGGCCTGAGTAGGGCAATTCCTATACGGCGATGCCTCTTCTGAATAACAATGAGGAGCGGGTTTTGCCCGCACCCGTTGAATATCTTGCGTTGGACATCTCCTTGTTGTTCTGTGCTGCCCATTTAAGTAAGCCTCGGCCGTGATGGTCAACCAGATCGGCGCTGACTCCCTCACCGCTGAGGAAGAGTTATAAAATTTCCACCGAACCTGTGTCGCTGGTACAGACAGTGAGGTTCGACCTGGTATGTCCGTCTAATTGGTACCTACACCTTCTCAATCTAGAGACATCTTCATGGTATGTGTCCTCGCAGACCGCAGCCGGCTAGGGCGGCGTATGACTACCCTGGCCTACGCCTCTACTGGATCTACATCCTTCCGGGCCAACACTGGTTCCACAATCCCCCCACACCCCATCTCGACAACCCATGTGGACGATGCCCTCTGGGTGGATGAGGAGTTCAGCAATATTCTTGGCCACCCTCTCGGGAGGAGTAATGTATGGTCCTTGGCCGTGATATTTGGCCTGATTGGGTCGATGCCTTTCCAGTCCAGGAGCAGCCTCACTATTTCTTCGTGTCCTGGTTCAATAGAGTCTGAAGCCCGATCTTTTAGGATCCTCTCGCGAGTTTCCGGAGCGGCAATTTCTATAGTTGGGGCACCACTCGATGCTCCCAGGCGGTTCCTTAGGCATTGGAGCGTACAGGTGTTGGCTGGATGATATGAGAGCTGTTGTCTGTGTTATGATAGTTATCATTCTTGAGACGGGGCTAGAGCATGAAGAGAAGGTGCGAGAGGATGATAAGGGGTCATTCAAACCGGGAGTGATACCCACGAGCGGCCGGGGTCTGCTGGTTAGCAATTAGCAGCATCGGCTTTGATGAGTGGTCTTGCCCTTCACGGTTAATATCTACCCAGCGGCTGGTAGTCTGTCCAATCCCAAATGCTTTGCCCTTGGTCCTTTTCTCCGACACAGAGAATCACTCGCTATTTTGTAAATTTTAGAGATATCGATTTCGTTATCCATAGCCCTTCCATAACGTATTTAAACAAAAGTGAGGTATGAAGAAAGTGATGTCCGAGGATATTAGTTTCCGGAAACAAAATTATCTTCCGCCATGCACAGTGCAGTACTCTACAACTGGGAACACGCACCTATGGCAACAGTTACAGTGGTGAGGCCTGGGCTAGGACTACCGTGTTAGACTCCGGTGAAATCCTGCAGG
>Ga0307513_10000265_pt1 | contig 76008 bp, 67 predicted proteins | sample 15_EM_MG_FD_202174 | JGI IMG/M metagenome (GOLD analysis project Ga0307513, IMG submission 202174) | Populus trichocarpa ectomycorrhiza microbial communities from riparian zone in the Pacific Northwest, United States - 15_EM | ecosystem: Host-associated > Plants > Roots > Unclassified | place...
CAGGTAACCACACCTGTCCCACCGCTACCTGTCGAATACGCGGCCGACCATGCAACCACACCGTGCTTAGGTGTGTGAACTGCAAAGGCCCACACGACGCCCACACTATACGATGCCCCTCCCGCCCCAAGAGTACCCAGGATGAGCCGGATGAAGGCGAGGAGGAGATGACCACTTGATGACTATGATTTACGTTATGGTTATTGCGTAGACTTTGGTTCTACATTATATTTTTATCAAATAAGGCGGTGATGAAGTTTCTTTTGTTATATTAAGGTTTTTCTAGGCCATACTTAAGGGTGCATGCCGGAGTTTTCCTGTAGTTAAATACAAAATAAACTCATAGGATTTTAAAAAAAATAAAAAATAAAAAAAAATGATACCGTAGAACACTTAGGCGCCAAGCTCCCCTCCTCCCAACCAACCAAACACTACAAATCATTGGCGCTTCCGAGTCAGATTCCCAACTATGCCAATATGACATTGGACCAACGGCAGCGGCCCTCCTGCATGGACTAAACCAAAGCTAGAAGTTAGCAATTACCGAAAGCTTGGCAGCCACGCCCGAGAGCAAAAACATCCGGAGAAAAGCAAGGAAGGAATACGAGTACCTACTTGTATCGTACCCAATGACATGACAACAAAAAACCTCTTGCTGTGAAGGGAGTTTCTCTTTTCTTTTCTTCTCAAATATTCGCCAACAGTTTCCAACTTTTCACTTATCATACCTGCGCGGGGCGCCGCCACTCTACGGTAGATCATCATACGAAATGGTGAGTTGGGGAAAAGTACGAGTAAAACCCCCTTACCCTTAGCATTCATTATCACTCGGGTCTAATTCCCCCGCCTCTATGGTTGTCTACCGGAATGTGCCTACCGAGTGTACCGCCCTATCCCCCCCCACTTACGGATTGGGTTGCTCTGGGCAGGCTTGTATGATATCATAGCTTTGATGGCTGTGCGCACGTAACTTATTTGGTTGTTATAATGTAGCGTTCGGTACTTGTATTGGGAGGGGAGTAATAGGGCGGGTGGGATTGAGCTAATGCTGGGTACTTTTGTTGTCTTTCCCCTCCCTTTTTTTTTTCTTTCTTTCATCCCGTCGCTGAGAGAAGAGGAAAAAGAGGTTTTATGGCCAATGAATGTTTTATATTCTTCCGGTTTGCAAATAAAATGAAGGAAAGTGGTACAAAGTGGTATTAAATAGTAGTAAAAGAACGAAAAGAAGGTTAAAGTTAGACTAGTGGATAAATGAAGCACCGGTAGCAAGTTTTTTTTCTTTTTCTTTGTGGCTGTTGCAGTAATCCACAATTGACTCGCCGACTGTTTCCGTGTGTATCCGCCTTCTGAGGCTGAAAATAAAAATAAAGAAATAAGTTACTCTTAAAAAATTTAATCATGACCCTCGCAGTAATAGCCATAATCCTCTTGTGACAATAGGAAAGGTTTTTTTTTTTTGGAAAGTAAAAAGGGGAAGATTAAAGAAAGTAGAGAAAAGTAATAATGATAGCCATGTCACGAATCCTGCGTGTATCATACCCGTAAAGGAATCCCACATATGGTGGATAGATTCCTGGATTGTTTGTAGACCCTGTTAGACCAAACCAAGAATTTCGTCCAACGTCCTAACAATCCCGTGAATGTACCTCTCCCTGAAAAGCCGGACCGATATCCTGGAATTATCCAACTTTTCAAGGTCAATGTAGCCCCGCGAAAGAAAGAGCTTAACGATTCTCTCATGGCCTCCGTTGACGGCGCGCACAAAGGGTGAATCCCCACGATGGTCCTCAACGTCGGGGTTCGCGCCGTGGTCTAGGAGTAACTCCACCATATCATACTGCCCAAAAATCACGGCGACATGCAATGGTGATCCCGAGCCTAGGGTCCCCATGTCCAGGTCGATATTTCTGCCTTGAGTTACCAACATGCGGACCAATTCGAAATCCCTGGTTTTGATCCCGGAAATGAGCGGAGTCCAGCCAGTGTCACATGGAGCATTAACGTCTGTCCGGGGGTCGTTTAGTAGGGCTCGTACAGCTTCACGATTTCGGGAAATGACAGCAGCGAGCAGTGCTGTCCGGCCCCAATTCCCGAGCTGGTTGACAGCAGTTCTGGGATCCTGTAGTAGATGGGTGATCACCTCTTCATTGCCGTGATCGGCTGCAAGGTGTAACGGGCTGTCTCCGTGTTGATCCGTAGTAGTAACCGTGAAGCCCCCATCCTCAAGCAAGCACTGGACAACCCCGGATTGGCCATTGTGGCAGGCCCTGTGCAGTGCCGACCAGCCTAAAAAATCCCTAACGTTCCGGATGAGCTCTGGACGGCTCAACAGAAGCTGCACGATGTCTACGTGCCCACCGACTGCAGCGTGGTGCAATGCCGTGTCTTGAATGAGGCATTGTGATTTAACATTGATATCGATGTCGTCCCTTGCAACGAGCAAACGCATGGCTGAGATGTGGCCGAACATCGCCGCCGCGCACAGAGGCGTCATGTTGTCCTCATTGAGCGCGTTTGCTTCGATACCGCATTCTAGTAGGGTGCGTATGCCCGCCTCATTCACCCAGGGTAGGGCGTCGACGAGAATTCCCCTGCCAACTTGATCGAGGACGCCGTAGTGTATCAGCTGTTTGACCGCATGGTGGTCTGCTCGGTTTGCTGCTTCGAATAGTGCCACCCTTCCGTAGTTTCGATATTTTGCACTGCAAGCCGACTTCAGGAGTGCTGGGGCTAAAAGGTAGGCGAATTGGGGGTGAGTCCGCATCAAGGAATTGATGTCCCCAGGTGATAACCCGCCGGCGATTTCCAGGGCCATCTCATTTGGAAGATCCAATAGTGACAAGAGCATTTTTTTTTTTTGATAACTGGGGGAGGATCCAGGAAGAGGGCACTTATGTTTCTTTTTGGAATTCCCTCGGGGGTGTTTGGAAGGGCTGGCTAGCAGCCTCGTGTGTGCGCCGGGGGGAGTTGTGCTAGTAGTGTTGTGAAGGAGGGGAGGAGGTCTGTATTGCACTTAACAAGGATGTAATGATGTCGAGTACAAAGGTGGGGGAGGACTTTTTAGTGAAATAATGCCTTGCTGAGAAAGTCCTTGGGCTATATACTTCGGAATCCTGCCGAAGCACTCGGCAACAATAGTATCAAAGTCTCGGCCTTTCTTCAGTTACTGACAACTGGCACATCGCTTGCGGCGGGCGAATGGGGGGGGGGGTCTGGAAAATGAGGTGGTGGGGAATAAAAAAATAAGATAAGAAAAAATACAATGACTTGATGGCCAATTAGTTCTCGAGACTTGCTAGCTCAACGCTCGTGATAGAGTAAGGATTATGTATCCCTTTCCTTACATCCTGCACTCGTACCGTCTTGCGGCCGTTTTTGTAGATTCCGGCGGGGCGCCCGCCACTCGGCATATCCTTTTTGTATCGCCGCTAAGCAGAGACTGGGTTTCCCGACTGTATAGGCGCAGCCTCACTCTCTGAAGCCCTGAATCAGACCCAATGATATTTTGCTACATTTGTGCATCGAATCGATGGTATACACTCGTGCCATTATTCGCTTCGCTAGAGATTTCGACTATGCGGTGCACGGCTCGGGAGCCATTAGGATTTTTTACACGGTCGAGCATTCCCCGCCGTTCATCGAGCTATTGGGGGCGCCTAAAATCACCCTAAAATCACCCTCCGCCTGTAAGATATCCTCCCACCGACATGGGGGGAACAATGGGGTAAATGTGTAACTTCTATTGGATTTTGGTGAGAAAAACCCCGCACACGCCTCTGGCATTGACCAATACCAGTTATTCGGCAGTCCACTGAAGATTCTATCGGCTGAGCTATTGTCAAATCCTGGATTTTCCCCAGGGCTAAGCATTACTAGCCTCAAGCTTTGATACCTATCTCTTGTTATTTATGTTCCGGGTGGTGGTTATATCCTGGTGATCGCGCAATCAGATCCAGCAGTCGAATTCTGTCTCTGGACCAAGGCTTTTTTGTCGGCCTATGGCCCCGGCATAGCATGTCACTCGATAGATGATCCCTTAATGTGCCCTTTGCACTTTTCTCGGGTGCCCTTAATGCTAGCATTATAAGACATTTTATGATAAGTTACACGATCTTGGCTTCAAATGACTGCAAAGAGAAAAGCACGGCGGAAGGGAAGGGCTTGAGGAAGTGAGGGGCTTGAGTCGGGGACACGCACCACGAAGATCAAGAGGATCAGCAGAAAACTTGTGCTCAGCCGACAATCAGCGCAAAGCCGGCAGGTGCGGGTGCCTCGATCATTTGCAAGAATCTCCCATCAAGAACCCCCCCCCCCCCATCCCGGTACCGGAGCAAGAGATCCGACCCCAAGAGCGGGAAGAATTCCCACCAAACTGCTTCCTATGGTTGAACCTTTGTACCGAGGTAGTGCCTTTAAACCCAACCGGATACCGAGAGTTTGATATTAGCTCTAGACTTACAATATAGCCGTGGGATTGGTGAAATGCTTGCAGAGTCGGTCGCCTATTTTTTCCTACAGAGTTGTCGCGTGATTCACCCCGGAACATACCTGGCTCCTCGGTCTCAATGTCCGCCACTATTTCGTTTTATCCACGGCGGGGGGTTAACACCCTCAACCATGATCAGGCCCATCTTAGTTTGTTGGTCTTTTGATCGAATTTTAGCACTGCTTCTCCTTTGTGGCTCTGTTTCAGTTCAGTCTCACTTCTATCTCTTGTTCCGCGTCTTTATTTTACCCCATCCGGCAGACAACACTAATCCAGCCAACCTCGACGGAGGTCCCGAGACGCAGGATGCTCCTCAACACCGTCTCATACGCGCCACCGACGATGTGCAAGACAGGTGAGATAATGGCCATTATCTGATGAGGCCCAAGTTCCACAAACGCATGGATACGTGGCTCAGGCTCGCGGAAAATTACCCTTTGACTCTAGGCTACTCCACCTCTCTGATCTACCATCCTGCACCCGCTCTGCCGTCCAGTGCCACCTCAGAGTTCAATCGGCCATGATCACGATGTGATAGTGTGCGGGTGCTTTTTCCGCATATCCCCCGCTCTTACACGTACCAGGATGGTTCGGACGGGATTCACGAAACCCCCACCCCCCTACTTGAAGCACTGCATCCTGACCTGGTGTGTCCTTTAGGGAAACGCTGATGAGCAGAGAAAAACAGGCCCCTTGCTGAAGCAGAAAAATTGCCTACGGTACAGAAGCAAATCACACCCACACTTTTCCAACGCTTCTTGCATTAAGTTAGGCGATATAACAATTGCGACCCGGAGGGGAAGACTGGTTAGACACTACGAGTAACCGGAAATATTTAGACTATCATGGTGAGCTTACGAGTTAACAGGCTTTAGTGGATCGGGGAACACCAGTGAGTTCCCCGCAGCGTGTTTTCGAACCCTTGACGTGGCTAGTATTCCACTTCTAAATAGTCAATAGGATTTCCTCTTGGAGTATCGGGTCAACACTAATATCACTAATTCGTATTTATCAAAGATAGGGAGATTCAGCACATCGTCACTGCAGAGGGTAGCGGGCATGATGCGCTTATGGGGAGTTTGTGTAGGAGAGCGAAATGAGATAGAGATAGATATCGAGTACCGGTAGCTAAACAGGTCTTACCACAAGGGCGAGAGAAATCTAAATATTTGTCGAAATTGCATTTGACCGGAAGACTCCGAGTTGTGGCCCCTTCAGGGCAGTTCTTCAGCCTTGATAACTATGATAAGATCTGGACTTAGAGGGGTCTTTTCCCTCCAGCGTTTGCCGTACTTTTGCACCAAGGGAATAATCCCAAACGCAAGAGCACAGACAATTGCCTGGGTGCCAAAAGACCAGTTCGCACCTACGGCATCTGCCCATTTTTTCTGGAAAAATGGCACAAGAAAGCCGTGAAGAACACGGGTAAAGTTGAGGAGTGCCGATGCCGCGGCGGAATTTTTCGGAAAGCAATCGAGTGTATAGGCTGGAATTGCATAGCATTAAGGATCGATTATATCGTAGTCTTCAGGGACAGCTTACCAGATATTGCTACTGTGCTAATCATCAAAGACCAGATGTATGTTCCCCACAACAGCGCAATGAGGCCCCAAGCCCACAAGTCCCGCAGTCCTATTCCTAGAAGTCCAAGACCAACGGCAGTGAAAACGGTGGAGAAATATATTGCCCAGAGACGTGATTCGGGTTCGAACGAGCCGTCGTTTTTGCGGATAGAGCGAGCTTGGATCAAATCGTTGAAGAAATGTCCCCATAGCTCTCCGAGGACTACCCCGACCATAGGGGCAATATATATGAATCCAATGCCGGTACTGTCAAATCCGTAGCCTTTTGGTGGAGGAGGTGTGAGGAACAAAACTAGGCTTCCATTGATCCCAACAGACCACATGTATGTTGCACCGTGATAGAAGACTATGAAATTAGCATGTTATAACAGTGGACGAACGGAATTTTAAGAAACTAACAGAGTGTATAGAATTGGGGTTTGCTAAAAACTTTCCCAACTTCAAAGCACCCTTGCAAAAGGGTAGGTTTCCCCTGAGCACGATAACCGTACATTCCGGACAACGTTTGTACTTTGTATTTCCAGTATGTTTTAGGCCTTTGTGGGTTGTTGCTGTAATCGAGACGATCGAAGGATGTCTCGTCCATCCAAAATATAATGAGGATCAGGCCGAGCCCAACGAAGGCAGAGACAATCCAGAATGCAGTACGCCACTTTTGTGTGGTCATGATGAATGAAGCTAGGAAAGGACCAAAGTAGGGGCCTAAACATTACCACATCAGCACCACGGGTATTAGAATAATGGAATAGAAGCAATTGCGCTAATAGAAAATCTATATCAGGACACAAGAGCAAATGTTTCTTACCAATCAGAATTGACCATCCCCAAATGCCCAATTTCCTCACATGCTCCTCGAAGAAGAATCTGATCAGTTTGGTATGATTAGTCAATTATTTTTCTCACCGCACCACGAGGGGAAAGCATCATCAAAACGAAACTCACATGTCCCGAATGACCGTCATTCCGAGCACCTGTGCAGCCGTTGCGAAAAACCCCTGTACAACTCTAATTGCTATAAACCCAATCCAATCGTCCGGGCACAAAGCGCACGCGATAGTCATGAAGAAAGTTATAAAAGTGCTCCAGAACATCACAGGTAAACTGTCGTGCGCATATTAGTTGCCATACACTACTCGCGGGGGGAAGATGTCAACAAAATAAATGGGGCACAAAGACTTACGTTCCAAAACGCTGAGCAAACGGTACGGCAATCAAACTTCCAAAGCCTTGTGTCTATAATTGAAGGAAAACATTGTTAATACTACCGAATAAAAGTGAATGTGCTACTTTTTCAAACTTCCAAACTCACAAATGTATTGCCGGACAAGGAACGGGTGGAATCAGCCGGGGTAAGCTTCCATTCTTTGGCCTGTGGAACGATCATTGGAACTCCATATCCGGCTAAAAAATCTGTCATAAAGGTCATATAGCAAACTGCAGCGAGGACTAAGTGTTTTTTTCTCCATGACCACTGTATAGCTGATACTTAGTATTGAAATTGTTTGTTTCACCTCTGAATGATATAACTTACCATAAGAGGGTCGTTTTTGTCATGAATCGGCCCGCTGGTCAAACCGGAAGAGCCTGCTGTAAGGTTACCTTGTTCAATCATCTCTAGGGCTGTGGGAGCAAGGGAAGGTGTTTGCTTATTCTCATTCGTCATTGTAAAAGTATGCTGGTTATTTTTTTGATTTTTTGATAACGCTCGACGAGGACTTCTGGCTTCGTTTCGGTATGCAGATGAATAAAGGCCAGAAAGGATATGGGGAGGCCAAATAGGAAGATGGGAGAATGGGGAGGTATGATATGATAATAAAAGATGGGAGATTGACGCCTTGCGATAAGGTTGTAGGGTACTGTAGCCAGTACGCATGCCCTACTTATACGATGGTGAACAGAAGGTCGGTGTATGTCCCCCCCATACTTGGGAACAGCACAATGCAGATGTATATTGTGGTAGAGTCTCAAATAATTGAGCCATGTTCTAGTTAATCCAAAAACTTCCACCGGAAAAGGCGCGAGAGTCACAGCAAAAACCGAGCGGCTCAGCCTCTCCCGGAGACCCAGAGCGACAAAAGTCACTAACCCTTATGAATTGGTATCACTCTAATGTCCTAGCACCCCGTTGAGCTATTTGAGATTCTGGGTTATCATAGAATTTAAGCTCTTTCCCTGCAGGTCTCCCTGGTTGCCCCCGATATCCCCCTTTGGCCATCAAATTCTGAGAATTGAATGCGATCATCTTAGTTTGTCTTAGATTAAGATTTCAGCTCTGAGCTTACCGGCTTAGTGTTTAGAATTTATCAGATTGTGGGGAGCCTCGCCCTAGATTCTATCTCACTCTTGGACTCGAGGTAGCCGGACTTGTATCATATGCCTAATAGGCTTGAACAACCCGCAAATTTCAAGTGATAATTGATCCAACCCAAGCTCTTAGGGTGTAGTATCACTCGCGATTACTTGTATATATCACACCTGGTGTGGGGTTTGGCTGTATATCCTCTCTATTGAAATTCAGAGCAAAAAAATATTCTTACCAATTCTGCTAGCAGGTTTCAGGTTATTTCTTGCATTTCTCTCCGTCTTGAGTGCTGCGCTCTATCTGGTTTACCTCTTATTATATGTACTTTCTCGCCATTTGTCGCTGACTAATTACAAGGAAATCCTTTTCTCTTTTATTTTCCCCGGCTTTTCTCTTTTCTTTCCTCTTCTCTTTTCTCAACAAGTCTTTTTTCCCAACGACGAACAAAACCAATGAAACCTATTTTAACTCAACTCTTATTTAATTTTGACCTTCAATCTCTCTCTTGTTCTCACCTTCATAAAACTTTTCCCGCACATTCTCTACCCGACAAGCGGCTGTTCAAAGGCTTCATTCCACCTACGGCTTACAGGGTTTGGTTTGCCACAGACAATTTCTAACACCCTCCTCAACGATTCATCACCCTAATCACATAGAGTCACTCGTCTCCTCGTTGCACCAAACTTGCTGAAAATGCCCCCACTTGTTTGCCCCAGCACGCGCACGCACCAGTGGAACACGCAAGCCTTGAAAATTTTCTCTTATAAAATTTCCTTCCTTCTTGTCTTCACCCGCTTCCCCTTTTTTCTTCCTTAACTAAAGCAATCTTCAAATCCTTCATCGCTTAATGCAAATTTATTGTGTTCACCTGAGCCACTTCACTTCACTCTGCAAAACCCCTCTCTCCATCATTACCTCCTATTCGATTATCCCCAACAAAACTGTTGCAATCATTACTTCGGTGTGATGGAAAGTACGAGAATGCCCGGCTATCTTCCGTCCTGTGAGGGAAATCTCAACCGGTCACGCTAAAGCACCGAGACAGCCACCCCCTATTATCACAGGTATTTAACAAGCCCCCAGACGCTTTTCATTTATCCCGGAGAGCTTTCAAATTGCTAACTAGTCTCTTAGAATATGAAAATTACGCCAATGTCTAGTCAGAACGCCGCTCTCATGGACAACAAACCAATGTTCCTGAAGGTCCAGACCGTCTATCTCGGAGGTAGGAAGGGATGGACTATGAGCCATCCTCCGTCATTTTTTGGTTGAGCGGACCTACTCCCAACAGTCGAAGACATGGATGGACTGTGTGCCTGGGCGTCCTGTATATGGTAAACTCGGGCAATTATCCTTAGTCCCTCATGCCCCGCCCTCGCCGACCTTCATATTAAGCAACTAAAACGTGCACCTCATGGTGGTACACCACTTTATCCATCCACCGCTCGCAAACTCATTTAACATGGGCATCCAATATGGGTGGGCACTTTACAACCCCATAGTGTTAGGAATATGGTTACTGGCCCGGTAATGCTCCCTTGGATTGTGGAGTGCTCCTAAACTTATTATTAATAGAGGCAGCAGATAAAATCCGATGATTTATTCCCGGGCTGAAGGTATGCCCTCACATTAGACTCCGAGATTCCTACATGGGCTATTTATTTAACCAGATTTCTGTGTAGGGGTGGGCCGAAATCACTAAACATCGCCCACCCCGCCCCCCACAGCCCCGTCGGGTATGCCCCACTTGCACGCAACAGTGCATGCAGTGTTCCCAAGCGTCTAACCCCCCCCCCCGTTAGGACGGGACGGAGGTCGGATCTGGGGCTCTGCCCGGGACGGGCTACACAGCCCATAGGTGTCTTACTCCGAAATACCTACGGATGACGGTTGGGCTCTACAGATAACGGCCTAGCCCAGCAGGGCCCCACGGGAACATCCTATTTTCACTGAGACTGCAGGACCCTGCAGTCAACCCCTTGGATGGCGGTCATTACGGAAGACGGACGCTGTTCCATGGCATCCCTATCCACGCTGACATGGACCCCCGGGACTGTTGGGAACACTGAGTGCATGCATGCACTCGTGGGACACGCAAGCGTTGGAAGTTTTTCTCCTATAAAATCTCCATTCCTGTTTCTACTTTCCTCCCCCTTTCTGTCCGTGCTATCGTACAATTCCTTAGCCCCTTCCATACAAATTACTCTCGTCCACGTGAACTACTACGCCTCGCTCCGCAAAATCCTTCAGTCCGATCACCGCCTGGACCTCCAACACCTTCATTCTCAACAACCCCCTGCTGCCTAGCATCCCCTCTCCGACCTTGGTATAGCTGGCAGTCCTACCCCTACCCACAACAAACACTACCCCACCCTATAGGGTCCGCCGTCCGAGCCAATGACGGCCCTCTTGGAAATTTGCCGCCCTAGACGGACTGGCTGCGGTCACCCTGCGGGCTCTCAGATTGTTCGGAACACTGGGAAAAGCAGGCGAGTAGGAAAGGGGAAGAAGTGAAGGCAAGGAGGAGACGTCTGTGAATTTTCGGATTCGGACCTTGCTTGCTCCTCCTATATACTATGAGGGAAAGGTTTTATTTAGAAGATACAGCAATCTTTCCTAATTCCGCGTTCCTTCCACCAAGGCAAGTAGCAAGTACAAACAACCCCCCCGCCATAACCAATCCCTCTAGAGATGCTAATACGACAGCGGCCTCCCAACCCCTACCCATAGCATACAGATCCATCCTCCACACCTCCGTCATTTATCCCCCCTGTCATTTCCTGCCATATATGAGCGATTCATGTATCGTATACAAGCTAGGTATACCCATTCTTCCGCCTTGATTCGTCATGAGTGATAAAGGAAACTACTAACAAAAGAGTGACACGATATGAAAGGTACAAAAGAAATATCCTTCACGGAGTGAGTCTAGGTGCTACCAGGTGTTCCGGAGCTACGATGGAAGAAACAGTGGACACAGCGTACATGCCTACACCCAGCACTCCTCTCGACGATTGGCCACCTTTTGTCATCAAGTCCGGACTTTCTGAGCCCATCAAACACTTAGGGCAGATGCGAGATGGTGGCTGGACAGCTCGGGGGATGATGTGAAGATCGTTGTGCTCACAGTGTTACCAACAAATCAGATAAGCAAGGGCATAGCAAAGCCGGGCATGGGCTGTCAAAACTCTCAGAGATCCGCCCTTGCCGGAGCCTGCAGGTTTTGAGATATCCGAACCTGACTGAGAAGGGTCACGCCATCTGCTGTATAGGCTCAGGACCGGCTTCCTAATAGGTCGCTCTATGTAGCCTAGATTATCAAGCCGAACCTATAACATTTCATGATGTTTAGTTTCTTTAGTTTTAGTTTACACTCAGTTTGTCCTTATTCTGTTGCGAATTGTTTCTCAAGAAGCGGTTGTCATATTATTAAGAAAAAGCAAAGGGAGCAAGAAAAAGAAAGAAAGGGACGAACTATGTAGAGAAGCAAACACCGGGAATGCGTACTGTGGGGCGAATACCGGGTTTCTTATACTCCAAATTGTTTTTATTTCTTTCTATGTACTTTTATAGTTTTATAGCGCAGGTAGTGGGGGATGGCTTGGCTGGAACGGTTGTCACGAAGCCGGAGCTTAGGGTAGGGTTCTTGGGGCTTGTAGCTATCACGCAGACTGAGAGAGAGAGACAACAGAGAAAAACAACCACCTCATCGAGTGAGGACTTTCCGTACGGTGATCTTTCTTTGTGAACTTACCGATTCCATCTACGAGCTTGGTCAATCCCGATAGTGTGTGCGGCGATAGCCCCTACCGGTCTTCTGTTTTGTTTTGTTTTCTCTCCACGATTTCCCGAGATTCGATCATTTACTTCGGCAAGAGAAGTATTTCCCTTTCAGAGGGAACCTCCGCTTGTACCTGTTTGTCCTTTTCAGTACGCAGCACCCGGAAACTTCTGGGGACAAGGGGGACAACACCGCATAGCACAAGGTTCAAGTGTACATAGAGCAATGTAAGAAATAAGGAGAGCACCTCCGAAGGTCTATTGTAACATCCTCCCAAGTTCTTATCCGTCATGCGTTATCACTTGCTAGTATAATACCTCATGTTTCGCAACACTTATCTCATACTCCCATCGCAAACTCTCATCAGAAAGAGCCATGAAAGGAGAAGAATTACGGTAGTTCATCTATATACATTATGCGGGGAAAAAATTAGCCGCAACGTGGGCATCCACCTGGTGTAAGTACTGCACAGTACAGTAACGTTACAGTGCCCGTTTAGTAGGATGACGACCTGTAGGCGAGTATTAGTAAGCTATCCACAAGAACTGCAATGTTTCCCAATTACAAGATAACATTAGAATACCAGAACAGGATAGTCCCCAGCAAACTTGATCACCCCGGAGCCGGCCAAATAGAAACAGAGCCAGCGGTGGGGGGGAAAATTCGAAAACATAAGTATAAAATCCGAAAAACCGGAAGCCAAGGTGGACAAGAAATTCTAGAGGAACGATACTAAGCTCGACAGCTTGTTGCATGCCATCATCAATGGCTTTACTATGATACTTTTTTATTTTTTTCTTTTCCGCAAAGCGACTAGGATTCATACGCCAACTGGAAGAACTTGAAGTAGCAGAGGCCTAGCAGCTGTGTGGATATCTTGATAGGGATGTTATAGGATGTCTTTGGATAAACTTGTATTTCTTTTTTTTCATCTTTTTTTTCATCTTTTTTTTCATCTTTTTTTCATGAATCAAATACCGCGCCTTGGGAGGATGGAGTCGCTGCGGGGATTGCTCTTAGGTCAACCCCGATTTAATCAATCACTCAAACTGGTGACTTGTATTCCTGTATTGACAAACATGCGAATTATGATATTGTTTCTACGGTATATTATCCATCGCAGTTCACAATGGAGTGCCCGTGCGGAAGATCAGGACTCCCGAGGGAACTCTCCCTGAGAACCAGCAGCCTCGATTCAGAATTCGAGATTTTAGGGGGGGTTGAACGGTTTCCCCACTTCGAGAGGCGCACAAAATGAGTCGTGTTTAAAGACCTATTGTAGAAAATGTTGAGATATGTGTTGAGATATGATCCTCCCGGCGTAGCTACGAGAGATGTGCTTAAGGCTTCCTACTCACTATTGCGTATGAGAGGCCGTACGCGGATGTGTGTATTCTACATCATGGGTTGCGTCATCACGATAGGGCATGCTTATACCGTTTATGTTCCACTTAGCTAGCTAGAGAACTTAATCAACGATCTTCCGCTGCACAACAAAACAGTCCACTTCTTGACAGAAAAAAGCGGGGGGGGATGTGAGTGACAGAGGGTGACCAAGTAGGTTTAAGGAAACTGTGAGGCATAGAGTTTTGGACTGAGGGCCTCAACGCATCTGGTGGTGGCATGGTATTTCTGCTCCCAAAATTATCTACTGTGCTAGTACATAAAATGCTCTCGTCAACATCCTCCAGGACAAATGTACCATCGCCGGGGATTGCCAGTCCAAGTCACGGAGAGGGGGGGTGCCCTCGTGCCGAACACGAGTGGTCGAGTGAAGGACGAGTTTCACCCCGGGCACGGAGCCCCCAAGCCCGGTGGAAGGAATTTAGCAGGGGGGAGGTGACGCTACAGCAGTTACTAGGAACAGATATGGCCTCTGGCGACAGAAAGAGATGATGAATGCAAGGTGGGATGGTGAATCGTGGGCCTTTCTCCTGACCAATCCTACCGTTGCACTGCGAGCAAGATGACTGAGTGCACGATCTCGGGAGGAGATGAGGAACAGGAGCTATCGATAATAGAGCTAAAATCCTAGCTGAAACACCGGAACATAGAACAGAACACAACCACGGCCGCTGGTAAACGGAACTATGCTATCCTACCCATAGGTTAAAAACGATACTTCTGGGCCCGTCACTGAATGGATCTGGCATGAAGGGTGGTCGTGCAAACACAGGCTCCAGCAATAGGATGCCCGAAATCCGAACAAATTTCCACAGAGTGCCTTCCGAGTGAGATGTTGTGAATATATTATAAAAGTTTACAGGCATATATCATGGAACCCAAACACTTCAGTCCGAGTTTTGTATGGGCGGTCAGATACGCATAGATAATTTACCATATAAAAGGCTTATCGCTGTCCTTTCCTGTACCAAAGAATAGTTACATCAGGGGACACTAGCCGTGGAATTCGGGGAACATTTGTCCTCAGACAAAGGAACCAGGCGTTTTGAAGGTAGGGAATAGGTACAGACCGGAACCCCCTCACCCCCGCGCTCCTTATTCTATCAATATTATGAGAGAGAGTACTACTATGATTGGATACTAATGTCCTTTTTAGATGAAAGTATCAGGCGCCTGAAGTGTATATTTTCTGAAAAATCAAGGAGAAAGAGTATTATCGGCCAGTTCCTATGGCCTAATGGCTTAGGAGACTGGTAGGCTAATTTTAAACAGGGGCCATCATAAGTTTGAATCCGGGGCTGACAGTGTTGCTTTTGCAATTAATATTAGGGCAACCGTGGACATCTTCGAGAACACGGCGGCCGCATGTATTGGTCGATTTCTCCGTTCCTTCCTTTTGATGGAGTAAACCCACCGAGGAGTGCCATGTTAGGGCATACCGGTATTAGTTAGCAGGCGAGTGGGAGTGTCACCATGTCGAGGGTGACTGGTGTTTCTGGGGTTTATTCGATAGAGGGCCCACTGTGCGAGTGGCTACCACAAACAGTATTTAGTCGAAGGTGCGGGCTCTTCTCCCTGAATGATAACCATCATCGCTCTACACATCGAATAACGAACACACTGCAGTTTTCCTACCACCTTCATTCCGGGTCACTTCTCACGACGCTCGCCTCACAGCAGCCTCCTAGCGGTGCTTGGACTGCGGCAGTTGTCCCGGGGCACGACCAGACCTCCATAACCCTCACCCTTTTCTATTCTTGCCAGAGGCAGCCTATTTGACCAACCCCCCACGATCACGAATCCCTCAAGTGGGTGGTTTTCTATTTCCTCAAAGACGTCGATTGCCTACATTTCCTTCAAGTGGCTGAGGCTTTCCAATCAGTGTTTTATCTTTCACGGGCCTTTTCCGCCCTTTGAGTACTGAAACTGCAGTTGGAAAGTGAGGACAACGCCAACATCATTATGGAATACAATTTGGGACGAACGCCACTCTCATGGGCCGCTGGGGAGGGGCATGATGAAGTAGTGAAGCTACTGTTAAGGTGTCGAAATGTCAACCCCAATATCGCCGATGACGATGGCCGAACACCGCTCTTGTGGGCTGCCGAGAGAGGCCATCATAGAGTAGTGCGGCTACTACTAGAACACGAAGATGTCAACCCCAATATCCCGGACGATTCTGACCGAACACCGCTCTTGTGCGCTGCTGGGGAGGGGCACGATGAAGTAGTGAAGCTACTGTTAAAATGCCAAAACATCCAGCCTGATATAACTAATGACATTTGCGAAACGCCACTATGGTTGGCTGCTGAGAGAGGCCATTTTGGAGTAGTTCAACTACTGCTAGAACGCGAAGATGTCAACCCCGATATCCCCGACATTATGGGCCAAACATCGCTCTCGTGGGCTGCTAGGAAGGGGCATGATGAAGCAGTGAAGCTACTGTTAAGAAGCCGAAATGTCAACCCTAATATGACCGATGAGGTTGGCCGAACACCCCTCTCGTGGGCTGCCTATGAAGGCCATTTTGAAGTAGTTCAACTACTGATACAACACGAAGATCTCAACCCCAATATCACGGATGATTATGGCCAAACACCGTTCTGGTGGGCTGCTTGGCGGGGGCATGATGAAATAGTGAACCTACTATTAAAATGCCAAAAGGTCAATCCTAATATGGCCAATCATGGTGGCCAAAGACCCCTATCGTGGGCTGCCGGGAGGGGCGATTTTGGAGTAGTTCAACTACTGCTAGAACGCGAAGATGTCAACCCCAATATCGCGGATATTTCTGGCCGAACACCGCTCTTGTGCGCTGCTGGGGAGGGGCATGATGAAATAGTGAAGCTACTGTTAAAATGCGGAAAGGTCAACCCTAATATCACCGGTTGGGCTGGCCGAACGCCGCTCTGGCGGGCTGCCGACAGAGGCCATTTTAGAGTAGTTCAACTGCTACTAGAACGCGAAGATGTCGACACCAATATCCCGGACAATAATGGGCAAACACCACTCGCGCGGGCTGCTGCGGAGGGGCATGATGAAGTAGTGAAGCTACTGGTAAAATGCCAAAACATCCACCCTGAAAGAACGAATCTCATTCGCCGAAAACGGCATAGGTGGGCTTCCCGCATCCTAAAAAGAGCGATGAATCTACTGCGAGCCCGCAAATCTGCGAATCCCAATGCCGTTTGACCCCAACAGAGCAAAATCTTGACTACTCTCGCTCTTAAAAACACAAATGTACTCGAGTACTCATTTTTAGGCATTTATATGAATATATACTGCCATCCGCTTATCACTCCTTGCCTATCTCTCCTTTAAACCGGCTCCGAATCCCTCTCCGGAGCATCCAACAAAAATTCAACATCCTTGTCTTTGGTTTCTGTTCCTCCTTCTCCTTTGCTTGCTTCCTCATTCCTCTTTAAATTCTCCATTGCGAATAATCATCCCGGATCAAAGCTTGTATTCTAGCATACACATCCCCGTATGAGCATTTATGGGTATTGATTGTTAGTTGAGTGGGTATTCCTAACCCCATCCTGCTAGTGTAGGGAAGTCGGAGGGGGGGGGCATGTACTAGTGCTATTCATGCAGTTGTTATCCGAACTTTTAGTCTTTGTTTTTGGCTATGTTTTAGCCCTTCCATACTCTATTACATCTCTGCGTTCAGAACATGATTGGTCATTACTTTCTAGTCTATTATGTACTGTAAGTCGCTAACTAAAAAGTACTATCTCAGAATTTAATCCAATTTGATCTGTGGAAATTTTTGTGAATCGATTACGGAGGGATCAAGTCGCAAACTCACCGATAATCTTCAATTTGGGTTTAGCTCACCGCAAGAAGGGGGGGCGCTATCATTGGGGGAGGGCCCTATTTGAGGGGCCGCTATTCCTAAATGTTGAGGTAACATAATACACACGAGGGTAAGTAGGAAGACTCGAGGTCTCGAGTGGAGAGTTGCTAATTGCTTGTACTGAGTAAGTCATTTTTAGTTAGGTTTCTATAGTTAGTAAATGTTACTGCTCTGCAGAGGTCCTAGGCGGTTATATAAGCTCGATTTCCAGGGCTTCTCTGCAGCACTGACAGTATTGCTAGACTATTACAATTAAGATCAGGGCATGTGGACATCTCCGAGAACAGAACCACCACATTTATTGGTCGATTTCTCCATTGCTTCCTTTTCATGGAGTAACCCCACAGGAGGATGCCATGTTATGATATACTGGTATTAGTTAGCATGCGAGTGGGGCCTTCACCATGTAGAGGGTGACTGGTGTTTCTAGGGTTTATTCGATTGAGGGCCCACTGTGCGAGTTGGCTACCACAAACAGTATTTAGTCGAAGGTGCGGGCTCTTCTCCCTGAATGATAATCATCACTCTACACATCGAATAACAAACACACTTCAGTTTTCCTACCACCGTCATTCCGGGTCACTTCTCACGACGCTCGCTCCACAGCAGCCTCCTAGCGGTGCTTGGACTGCGGCAGTTGTCCCTGCGCACGACCAGACCTCCATCGCCTTCACCCTTTTCTATTCTTGCCAGAGGCGGGCTATTTGAACCCCCCACGATCGCGAATCCCTCAAGTGGGTGGTTTTCTATTCCCCAAAAGGCGTCGATTACCTACATTTCCTTCAAGTGGCTGAGGCTTTCCAATCAGTGTTTTATCTTTCACGGGCCTTTTCCGCCCTTTGAGTACTGAAACTACAGTTGGAAAGTGAGGACAACGCCAACATCATTATGGAATACAATTTGGGACGAACACCGCTCTCATGGGCCGCTGGGGAGGGGCATGATGAAGTAGTGAAGCTACTGTTAAGATGCCGAAATGTCAACCCTAATATGACCGATGAGATTGGCCGAACACCCCTCTTGTTGGCTGCCGAGAGAGGCCATCATAGAGTAGTGCGACTGCTACTAGAACACGAAGATGTCAAGCCCAATATCCCGGACGATTCTGACCGAACACCGCTCTTGTGCGCTGCTGGGGAGGGGCATGATGAAGTAGTGAAGCTACTGTTAAAATGCCAAAACATCCAGCCTGATATAACTAATTACATTTGCCAAACGCCGCTATGGTTGGCTGCTCAGAGAGGCCATTTTGGAGTAGTTCAACTACTGCTAGAACGCGAAGATGTCAACCCCGATATCGGGGACATTTTTGGTCGAACACCGCTCTCGTGGGCTGCTAGGAAGGGGCATGATGAAGTAGTGAAGCTACTGTTAAGATGCCGAAATGTCAACCCTAATATGACCGATGAGGTTGGCCGGACACCCCTCTCGTGGGCTGCCTATAAAGGCCATTTTGAAGTAGTTCAACTACTGATACAACACGAAGATCTCAACCCCAATATCACGGATTATTATAGCCAAACACCGCTCTGGTGGGCTGCTAGGGAGGGGCATGATGAAGTACTGAGGCTACTGTTAAAATGCCAAAAGGTCAATCCTAATATGGCCGGTCATGCTGGCCAAAGGCCCCTATCGTGGGCTGCCGGGAGGGGCGATTTTAGAGTAGTTCAATTGCTACTAGAACGCGAAGATATCAACCCCAATATCGCGGATATTTCTGGCCGAACACCGCTCTTGTGCGCTGCTGGGGAGGGGCATGATGAAATAGTGAATCTACTGTTAAAATGCGGAAAGGTCAACCCTAATATGACCGGTTGGGCTGACCGAACGCCGCTCTGGTGGGCTGCCGACAGAGGCCATTTTAGAGTAGTTCAACTGCTACTAGAACGCGAAGATGTCAACCCCAATATCCCGGACGATAATGGCCAAACACCGCTAGCGCAGGCTGCTGCAGAGGGGCATGATGAAGTAGTCAAGCTACTGGTAAAATGCCAAAACATCCACCCTGAAAGAACGAATCTCATTCGCCGAACACCGCATCGGTGGGCTTCCCGCATCCTAAAAAGAGCAGTGAATCTACTGCGCCGCAAATCTGCGAATCCCAATGCCGTTTGACCCTAACGGGGCAAAATCTTGACTACTATCGCCCTTAAAAACACAAATGTACTCGAGTACTCCTTTTTAGGCATTTATATCCTGCCATCCGCTTATCACTTCTTGCCTATCTCTCCTTTAAACCGGCTCTGAATCCCTCTCCGGAGCATCCAACAAACATTCAACATCCCTGTCTTTTTGTTTCTGTTCCTCCCCCTTCGCTTGCTTCCAGATTCCACTTTAAATTCTCCCTTGCGAATCATCATCCCGGATCAAAGCTTGTAATCTAGTATACACATCCCTGTATGAGCATTTATGGGTATTAACTGTTGGTTGAGTGGGAATTCCTAACTCCATCCTCCTAGTGTCGGGAAGTCGGAGGGGGGGGCAAGTACAAGTACTATTCATGCAGTTATTATGCGAATTTTTAGTCCCTCTTTTTGGCTATGTTCTAGTCCTTCCTTACTCTATTACAACTCTGCGTTTAGAACATACTTGGTTATTAATTCCTGGTTTATTATTCTATCATGGGCTATATCATACTTCGCCAGCTAAAAAGTACTATCTCAGAATTTAATCCAATTTGACCTGTTGATATGTTTGTGAACCGATTACGGAGGGATCAAGTGGCAAACTCACTGATAATCCTCAATTTGTGTTTAGCTCAGAGCAAGAAGGGGGGGCGCTATCATTGGGGGAGGGCCCTATTTGAGGGGCCGCTATTCCTAAATGTTGAGGTATCATAATACACACGAGGGTAAGTAGGAAGACTCGAGGTCTGGAGTGGAGGGTTGCTAGTTGCTTGTACTGAGTAAGTCATTTTTAGTTAGGTTTCTATAGTGGGTAAATGTATCATAACTACTCTACAGAGGTCCTAGGCGGTTATATAAGTTCGATTTCCAGGGCTTCTCTGCAGCACTGACAGTATTGCTATTACAATTAAGATCAGGGCATGTGGACATCTTCGAGAACAGAACCACCACATTTATGATATTGGTCGATTTTTCCATTCCTTCCTTTTGATGGAGTAACCCCATCGTGGGATGTCTTTTTAGGGCATACCGGTATTAGTTAGCAAGACGAGTGGGACTATCCCCATGTCGAGGGTGACTGGTGTTTCTGGGGTTTATGCGATAGAGGGCCCACTGTGCGAGTGGCTACCACAAACAGTATTTAGTCGAAGGTGCGGGCTCTTCTCCCTGAATGATAACCATCATCACTCTACACATCAAATAACGAACACACTTCAGTTTTCCTACCACCGTCATTCCGGGTCACTTCTCACGACGCTTATTCACGGCAACCTCCTAGCGGTGCTTGGACTACGGCAACTATCCCTGGGCACGACCAGACCTCCACCATCTTTACCATTTTCTACTTTTGCCAGAGGCATCACATTTGACCAACCCCTACGATCACGAATCCTTCAAGGGGGTGGCTTTCTATTTCCTCAAAGGCCTCGATTACCTACATTTCCTTCAAGTGACCGAGGCTTGCCAATTCTTTGTTTGCTCTTTCACGGCCCTTTTCCGCGCTTTGAGTACCGAAACCGCAGTTGGAGAGTTAGGACAACGCCAACTCCATACTCCATTATGACAGACAACTGGAGACGAACACCGCTCTCGTGGGCTGCTGCGGAGGGGCGTTATGCAGTAGTGAAGCTGCTGTTAGGATGCCGAAATGTCAACCCTAATATCACCGATGACGATGGCCGAACACCGCTCTCGTGGGCTGCCGAGGAAGGCCATTATGGAGTAGTTCAACTACTGATAGGACGCGAAGATATCAACCCCAACATCCCGGACAATTATGGCCAAACACCACTCATGTGGGCTGCCGCGAATGGGGATGATGGAGTCTTAAAGCTACTGTTAAGATGCCGAAATGTCAACCCTAATATGACCACAGGGGCTGGTCGAACGCCGCTCTGGTGGGCTGCCTATAGGGGCCATTTTGAAGTAGTTGAACTACTGCTAGAACACAAAGATGTGAACCCCAATACCCCTGACGATAATGGCCGAACACCGCTCTGGTGCGCTGTTGCGGAGGGGCATGATGAAGTAGTGAAGCTATTTTTAAAATGCCAAAAGGTCAACCCCAATATAACCAATCAGGCCGGCCGAACGCCGCTCTTGCGGGCTGCCGTGAGAGGCCAGTTTGGAGTAGTTCAACTGCTGCTAGAACGCGAAGATGTCAACCCCAATATCCCGGACAATTATGGTTACACACCGCTCTCGTGGGCTGCTCTCCTGGGGGATGATGAAGTAGTGAAGCTACTGTTAAAATGCCAAAAGGTCAACCCTAATATGACCGGTTGTGCTGACCGAACGGCTCTCTTGTGTGCTGCCCACGAAGGCAATTTTGGGGTAGTTCAACTACTGCTAGGACGCGAAGATGTCAACCCCAATATCCCGGATGATTATGGCCGAACACCGCTCTGGTTGGCTGCCGAGAGAGGCCATTTTGCAGTAGCTCAATTGCTACTAGAACGCGAGGATGTCGACCCGGATATTCCAGGCAATAATGGCCGAACACTACTTTCGTGGGTTTCCCGCATCCTAAACAGAGTGGTGAATCTACTGTAAACTGGCCAATCTACGAATCCCAATGCCGTTTGACCCCAACAGGGCAAAATCCTGACTACTATCGCTCTTAAAAACACAAATGTACTCCTTTTCAGGCATTTATATCAATATATACTGCCATCCGCTTATCACTTCTTGCCTATCTCTCCTTTAAACCAATTTCGAATCTCTCTCCGGAGCGTCCAACAAAAATTCAACATCCCTGTCTTTTGCTTCCGTTCCTCCCCTTTCGCTTGCTTCCAGATTCCACTTTAAATTCTCCCTTGCGAATAATCATCCCGGGTCAAAGCTTGTAATCTAGCATACACATCCCTCTATGAGCATTTATGGGTATTGACTGTTAGTTGAGTGGGTATTCCTAACTACATTCTGCTAGTGTAGGGAAGTGGGGGGGGGGGGGGTATGTACTATTCACGCACTTATTATCCGAATTTTTAGTCTTTGTTGTTGGATACTATTATGTACTCTACGCCGCTTACTAAATTGTCCTCTCTCAAAATATAATCTGATCTGTTGAAATCTTTATGGACCAATTATTAATACTGCCATACCAAGTAATGTTTCAATTCCAAGACCTATTATACGGCTTGTCAAGACTTTGATTTCTAATACCGGTATCATATGTGATGTATCATATCACAGACCGAGCAGAAGACTGCAATGAGATAAGAGATAGGGGAGCAAGTAGGCTCGAGGCATCGAGTGAAGCTTTGTTAGTTGTATGAAGTGAGTAAGTTATGTTTAGTTAACTATTCCGCAGCGGTACTAGAAGTTATATAAGCTCGATTTCCCGAGATTCTTTGCAGCACTGATACTGCTTTTGAAATTAAGATTAGGGCAACGGTAGGCATCTTTAAGAACAGGACCGCCACATCTATTGGTCGATTTCTCCATTCCTTCTTTTGATGGAGTAACCCCACCGTGGGATGCCATATTAGGGCATACCGGTATCAGTTAGCAGGCGAGTGGGAGTGTCACAATCGAGGGTGACTGGTGGTTCTGGTGTTTATGCGATAGAGAGCCCACTGTACAAGTGGCTACCACAAACTGGATTTAGTCGAAGCCGCGTTCTATCCTCCCTGAATGATAACCACCATCACTCTACACATCCAATAGCGAACACACTTCATCTTTCCTATCACCTTCATCCCAGGTCACTTCTCACGACGCTCATTCACGGAAACCTCCTAGCGGTGCTTGGACTGCGGCAGCTATCCCTGCGCACGACCAGACCTCCGTCACCTTTACCCTTATCAACTTTTGCCAGAGGGATCATATTTGACCAACCCTGCGATCACGAATCCCTCAAGGGGGCGGCTTTCTATTTTCACAGAGGCGTCGATTACCTACATTTCCTTCAAGTGACCGAGGCTCCCCAATCCTTTGTTTTATCTTTCCCGGCCCTTTTCCGCCCTCTGAGTACCGAAATTGCAGTTGGGAAGTTAGGACAACACCAACTCCATTATGACAGACAACTGGAGACGAACCCCGCTCTCGTGGGCCGCTGGGGAGGGGCGAGATGAAGTAGTGAAGCTATTGTTAGGATTCCGAAATGTCAACCCTAATATCACCGATGACGATGGCCGAACACCGCTCTTGTGGGCTGCCATGAACCGCCATTATGCAGTAGTGCGACTACTGGTAGGATGTGAAGATGTCAACCCCAACATCCCGGACAATTATGGCCGAACACCACTCATGTGGGCTGCTGCGAGTGGGGATGACCGAGTCGTAAAGCTGCTGTTGGAAGGGAAAGAAATCACCCCCGATATCCAAGACACATTTGGCGATACACCTCTCTTGAGGGCTGCGAAGTTGGGTTATGATGGAGTAGTGAAGCTACTGCTAGAACACGAAGATGTGAACCCCGATATCCCTGATGATAATGGCCGAACACCGCTCTGGTGGGCTGCTGGGGAGGGGCGTGATGAAGTAGTGAAGCTACTTTTAAAATGCCAAAAGGTCAACCCCAATATAACCAATCAGGCTGGCCGAACGCCGCTCTTGTGGGCTGCCGTCAGAGGCCATTTTGGAGTAGTTCAACTACTGCTAGGATGCGAAGATGTCAACCCCGATATCCCGGACTATTCAGGTTTCACACCGCTCTCGGGGGCTGCTCTCCTGGGGGATGATGAAGTAGTGAAGCTACTGTTAAAATGCGAAAAGGTCAACCCTAATATGACCGGTTGTGCTGACCGAACGGCTCTCTTGTGTGCTGCCCACGAAGGCAATTTTGGGGTAGTTCAACTACTGCTAGGACGCGAAGATGTCAACCCCAATATCCCGGATGATTATGGCCGAACACCGCTCTGGCTGGCTGCCGAGAGAGGCCATTTTGCAGTAGTTCAATTGCTACTAGAACGCGAAGATGCCAACCCCAATATGCCGGGCAATAGTGGCCGAGCATTTCTTTGGTGGGCTTCCCGCATCCTAAAAAGAGCGGTGAATCTACTGCAACCCCGCCAATCTGGGAATCCCAATGCCGTTTGACTCTAACAGGGCAAAATATTGACTACTATCGCTCTTAAAAACACAAATGTACTCGAGTACTCCTTTTTAGGCATTAATATATACTGCCATCCGCTTATCACTCCTTGCCTATTTCTCCTTTAAACCGGCTCCGAATCCCTCTCCGGAGCATCCAACAAAAATTCAACATCCCTGTCTTTCTTTCCTGTTCCTCCCCTTCGCTTGCTTCCTGATTCCACGTTAAATACTCCCTTGCGAATCATCATCCCCGATCACAGCTGCTAATCTAGCATAAACTTCCTGTATGAGAGTTTATGGGTATTAACTGTGAGTTGAGTGGGTATTCCTAACTCCATCCTGCTAGTGTAGGGAAGTCGGAGGGGGGGTCATGTACAAGTACTATTCATCCAGTTATTATCCGAATTTTTAGTCTTTGTTTTTGGCTATGTTTTAGTCCTTCCCTACTCCATTACAGCTCTGCGTTTAGAACATGATTCATTACTTCCTAGTCTATTATGTACTGTAAGTCGCTGACTAAAAAGTACTATCTCGGACTTTAATCCAATTTGATCTGTTGATATCTTTGTGAACCGATTACCGCGGGATTGAGTGGCAAATTCACACCCTTAATCCTCCATTTGTGTTTAACTCACAGCAAGAAGGGCGGGCGGGGGGTGCTATCCTTGCAGAGGGGCCCTATTTGAGGGGCCGCTATTCCTAAATTTTTCGGTATCATAATACACATGAGAGTGAGTAGGAAGACTTGAGGTCTCACGTGGAAGGCTGCTAGTTGTTTGTGCTGAGTAACTCATTTTTAGTTAGGTTTCTATAGTTAGTAAATGTGAGTGTTCTGCAGAGGTCCTAGAAAGTTATATGCTCGCTCCCCCCCCTCTGTGTAGGACTAACAGTCCTGCTTTTGCAATTAAGATTGGGGCAACAGTGAACACCTTGGAGAACACAGCGAGTCCATTGGTTGAGTACTTCCTGTAGGAATCTGGAAGAGATTTAGAAGTACTACTAGTAGTTTTCGTATAGTATAGTTTCAAGCTAAAATCTAGATTCTCAATTTCTAAATTCTAAATTTTCTAAAATCTGAACCACCCCCTCCCCCCTGGTTCAAATTTGAAAAGTTTCCTAATCTGGAAACTTGCATTAAGCATTGGTCAATTTTCTCCAATACTACAATTTTTGACATCTCACATCCCATATCCAAGTTCCATGCATAAAATGAAACGGTAACAACCTACTACCACAGGACAAAACTAGAGTTCGTTATGGGGTGGGACGGGGTGGGGCGGCCCGCGGGAGGCTTTTCACTCGCCAGGCCCCGCCCTTACAAACGTCCTGGGGGGTTATTTTGTGGGTAATCCCCGCCCCGTGCCCGTCCGGGGCGAGTTCCAGCTCATTCTGGTGATGGGGCCCTGTTTCTCCCCACCTGTTTCAACAGTGGCCCGTTCCCCACGGGGTCGGGGACAGGGGCAGGGCACCCTAAAAAATTATGCCCTGCCCGGGGCTGTTCCGCAGGGTGGGGCAGGGAATTGTGCCTGGGGCCGGGTTGTTCGGGGCCCCGGAGGCCCCTTAACGAACGCTAGACAAAACCCTATGAAAAAGTACATTCCTACTTGAATCCATCCGACTTCATATATATGGTTTCAATTTTCCACGATGACCATGATCTTGCCATTTGGAAAGTCATTTTTTCCCACAGGAACACCCCGATCTCCTAATTCTTCTACATTCCTGTGGGGAAGTCCTCCATTTATTTGTCAATTTCTCTGTTCCTTCATAGTGATAGAGTGGAGGACTTTCAGTAGGAATCTGGAAAAATCCAAAGCTTGGACTTGGAGCAAGAATCTAGATTGCAGGTTGTTCCTATAGAAAGAAATCACTTTTCAGATTTCCAGATCAAAATCATTGCACAAAATTGCAACAACACACAGATGTAAAGCCGCATAGATACAAGTAGGAAATTATTTTTCATAGGATTGTGTCCTGTAGTAAGCTGTTAGCCCTTCATTTTGTCCATTGGGAACTGGGGCATAATGTGTCAAGAATTGTAGTCTTGGGGCTGTTTGACAAATTGTATGTAAGATTCTTGATTCTAAACCCTTTGAAGACTGAACCAGGGGGGTGGGGTAGTTCCCATTTTGGAAAATTTAGAATTTCAAAGTCGATACTCTAGATTTTAGTGTGATAATATACCAAGACCGCCCCTAAACCTCTTCCAGATTTCTACAGGAAGTCCTACACAGTAACCTCATCGTGGGATGCCATATTAGGGCACACCGGTATTAGTTAGCAGGCGAGTGGGACTGTCACCGTGTCGAGGGCGACTGGTGTTTCTAGTGTTTGTGTGATAGAGAGCGCACTGTGCGAGTGGTTACCACAAACTGTATTTCGTCTCAACTGCGTTCTCTTCTCCCTATATGATAACCATCATCACTCTATACATCGAATAGCGAACACACTTCAGTTTTGCTACCACCTCCGTTCTGGGCCTCTTCTCACGACGCTCGCCTCACACCAGCCTCCCAACTGTGCTTGTACGCCTGCAGTTCTCCCTGTGCACAACCAGACCTCCATCACCTTCACCCTTTACCACTTTCGCCAGTGGCAGGCTATTTTACCAACCCTCCGCGATCACAAATACCTCAAGGGGGGAGTTTTCTATTTCCTCCAAGTCGTCGGTTGCTTACATTTCCTTCAAGTGACTGAGGCTTTCCAATCCTTTGTTGTATCTTTCCCAGCCCTTTTCCGCCCTTTGAGTACACAAACTGCAGTTGGAAAGTTAGGACAACGCCAACTCCATTATGACAGACGATTGGAAACGAACACCACTCTCGTGGGCCGCTGGGGAGGGACATGATGAAGTAGTGAAGCTACTGTTAAAATGCCCAGATGTCAACCCTAATATGACCGATGAGGTTGACCGAACACCGCTCTTGTGGGCTGCCATGAATAACCATCATGGAGTAGTGCGTCTACTGCTAGGCCGCGAAGATGTCAACCCCAATATCCCAAACCGTAATGGCCGAACACCGCTCTCGTGGGCCGCTGGGGAGGGGCATGATGAAGTGGTGAAGCTACTGTTAAAATGCCCAGATGTCAACCCTAATATGACCAATAGGGCTGACAGAACACCGCTCTTATGGGCTTTCCTGAATGCAAAACATGGAGCAGTGCGACTACTGCTAGAACATGAAAATGTTGACCCTAATATACCGGATACCTTTGACCGAACACCCCTCGCATGGGCTGCCACAAGTGGGAATGATCGAGTCATAAAGCTACTGTTGGAACGGAAAAACATCATCCCCGATATCAAAGACACGGGCGACGATACACCTCTCTCGAGGGCTGCGGGGTTTGGTCGTGATGTAGTAGTGAAGCTACTCTTGCAATGCCAAAATGTCAACCCTAATACGACAAATTTCGATGGCCAAACGCCGCTCTGGCGGGCTGCCGAGAGAGGCCATCTTGGAGTAGTTCAACTGCTGCTGGGACACGAAGATGTCAATCCCAATATCCCGGACAATCGTGGGCGAGCACCCTTCTCGTTGGCCGCTGGTGAGGGGCATGATGAAGTAGTGAAGCTACTGTTAAAATGCAAAAACGTCAACCCTGATATGACTGATATCGCTCGCCGAACGCCGCTCTCGTGGGCTGCCGACAGTGGCCATTTTGGAGTAGTTCAACTGCTTCTAGGACGCGAAGATGTCAACCCCAATATCCGGGACAATTATGGCCGAACACCGCTCTGGTGGGCTGCTAGGGGCGGGCATGATGAAGTAGTGAAGCTACTGTTAAAATGCCAAAATGCCCACCCTGATATGACTGATATCGTTCGTCAAACGCCACTCTCGCGAGCTGCCGAGAGAGGCCATTACAGAGTTGTTCATCTGCTGCTAGGACGCGAAGATGTCAACCCCAATTCCCCGGACTATTATGGCCAAACGCCGCTCTCGTGGGCTGCCATGCATAACCATCATGGAGTAGTGCGTCTACTGCTAGGACGCGAAGATGTCAACCCCAATATCCCGAATGATGATGGCGGAACACCGCTATCGTTGGCTGCTAGGGAGGGGTATGTTGAAGTAGTGAAGCTACTGTTAAAATGCCAAACCATCCACCCTGATATTACTGATATCATTCGCCGAACACTGCTCTCTTGGGCTGCTGGGGACGGGCATGATGAAGTAGTGAAGCTACTGTTAAAATGCCAAAACATTCACCTTGATATTACTGATATCATTCGCCGAACGCTGCTCTCGTGGGCTAACAGAGGCCATTTTGGAGTAGTTCAACAATTGCTGGGACGCGAAGATCTCAACCCCAATATCCCGGACAATAATGGCCTAACACCGTTCTCATGGGCTGCCGTGAACGGCAACGATGAAGTAGTGCAACTACCGCCAGCACAGGAAGGTGCCAACCCCAATATCCCAGATGATAATGGCCGAACACCGGCTCGGTGGGCTTCCCTCATCCTTAAGAGAGCGGTGAATCTACTACAAGCCCACCAACCTACGAACCCCAATGCGGCTTAACCCCAACAGGGTCAAATCTTGGCTATCGCTCTTAAAAACGCAAATGTATCATACTCGAGTACTCCTTTACTTGCACTTCTCCTTTAAACCGGCTTCGAATCCCTCTCCGGAGTGTCCAACAAACATTCAACATCCTTGCCTTTTGCTTCCGTTCCTCTCCCTTCACTTTCCTCCTAATTCCACTTTAATTTCTCCCTTGCGCATCATCATCCCGGAATAATTAGATACCCCCCCCACGCTTCCCTACACTAGCAGAATGGAGTTAGGACTACCCACTCCACTAGCAGTTAATACCCATAACTCCTCATATAGTATTGTGTATACTAGATTACCGGCTTTGATCATTCGCTTATTATCCGAACTTTTAGTCTTTGTTGTCGAATAATCTATTATGTACTCGTATTCTACTCTACTCCGCTCACTAAAAAGTCAAACAGATTCTTAATACTACCATATCAAGTAATATTTCAGTGCCAAGACCTAGTATAAGGCTTGGCAAATATTTTGATTTCTAATACGTGATGTGTGGTATCATACCGTAAGAACTGGAATAATTGGACCTGACTCTAGGACGTTGGAGTTGCCTTTGTTAGTATGGTCTGGCTCTTTTTTCTTTTTTTTCTGTCTTAAGCTCGGTCTCAGGAGGTCACTTTTCGCTGTGCGCTCGCCCCCCTGTCCAAGAGAGGGGATTTCGAACGTCTTAGCGAGAGGTCCAATTATTCCAGTTTCTACGGTATCTAGCAATAATAATACATAGTATGATACTAGAACCTCCATTACGAGGCGCGGAATCAGTATGGGGACTACGCCGGATTAGGAAATTCGAGTGATAGCCTGTGAGGGTTTCTTTGGTGGCGGCAAAAAGTCGGGACCGGTGACACAAGCACTTTCGCTGTGTTTTCTCGAGCAATACGCTGCGCGAGTGTGTTCGTTGTTACCGGGCCCCAATTACCCTCGTACCCGAGTACATGCTTGCTGGGACGGATCCCCCCTGCCCGGCAATAATATGGCATCCTCTGGAAAGCCGAGCGGAATTCCTGCCAGAATGATAGAGAGAAAAGAAAAAGAAGGAAAAAAAACACAAAAGAAAAAAAACAAACACTACGAGTAGATCGAACAGAAGACTACAGTGAGCTAACACATGGGAGCAAGTACCGTATCCCTTACATCGTAATCATGGCCAGCGCTAGATACTGTACTAGTACTACGAGTGAGGCCGATAGATATATCCGTCACGTGCTTTATCAGGACACACTGCAACAACAAAGTTCACCAAAGTTTTCTTATCATACCCACGTGACGGATATATCTATCGGCCGCACTCGTACTATTAGCTTATGATAGGCAAAACATTGTTTGAGAAGTGGTGTGGTGCTCAGAATACCACATGTCGAGTATTGTTCAGCATTGCCATGACGGAAACAAGTTGATGTTCAACATCCAGAACAAGGCTAGCTAGGAGATAAACAAATTTGTGATGGGCACCGGAAAAATACCCCGCCGCGCACCGACCTCACTTCGCAGCACGCTACGCAGCTATGAATTTTGACAAGGTAAGGGATTCACTCGCTAAATCCACCATCAGGAATCTGGACAGAAACCACTATCTAAACCAGAATAGGCTTAGCAGAGCAGGTTAGCGGGATTACGAATAGCAGTTAATAAGATCCAACAGGCCCAGTTTAAATAAGCTATACCGTGTCAGGAAAACACTATTCCTTCCTGCGGTGTTTTGCCTCGGATTGCGAGGGCGAGGGGCCCGACCGCCGATGGTGGATCTAGTGGGTAAATACTGCAACCACTACTCGAGTAATGTGTATAGAGACCGTTGCCAAGGGGGTCTCTCAAGAATACTCGAGTACGCCATTTTAGGACCACCTGAACAGCCCGACACAGCTTGCTAGTCAATTAGAAAGAGAAATCAGGTTTGATTCCTGTTCGCTTTGATGTTTTTTCGTCTTTTTCTTGCGCTTATCATAACTCGGTGCCACCTCGACTTCGGCAACGGTCCCCATATACTCGAGTACCGAAAAAATTGAGGAAATTCCGCACCAGGATTTGCTATTTCCGGTCCAATTGAAGGGTGGGATTCGGCTTCAGATCGCATCTCTCATTGGTTGCCTCGAACCAACGCGAACCAGCCAACTACAATCCATTGTAGAAGCCACAATCTAAAGCAATACTATATCTTACTAGGCCGGAAATAACATATCCTGAGGCGGACTTAGCGAATTTCCTCAATTTTTTCGGTTCACAGTGGCTACGGTACGGGGAGGCTCGAAGTCTCGAGTGAGACTTTGCTAGTTGCATGTGCTTGTACTCGTACTGAGTAAGTGATTTTTAGTTAGGTTTCTATCCCTTCTTTTGATGCCGAATTTCAGGGTTTTTTTTTAGCGTTGCAGTAGTGTTGCGATCGGCAATGAGCAGTCAGTGATCAGCAAAGTATCTTAAACCGGGTGGGTGTCAAAGGGTTTGAGGGTAATTGTCTATTGCATTGTCAATGATACCCTTATCGCCTTCGCGCACATACAAGTGCTGTTGCCACACCACCCTTACAGTACGAGCCAGGTGACAAAAGAAGCCGACCACCCCCCCCACGTTTTACACTAAAAATGGGCATTTTCACCTCATAAAACCACGCCTAGTTGTTTTGCGAAAAAATATTAAAATTCCTCAGAATCTTTGGAAGCATCTCTATATTATCATTTATATGTGACAAGCTCTGTTAGTTAATACCCATAGTGCAATACGAGAGATTGTGATGGCGGCCAAAAGGTACCTTAAATTTTGTATGAGTGTCCCATACAAAAGGTACATTGCAACCACCTCTGATGACAATCCCAAGCCCTCGACCTCTGTAGGAGAATGGGAAAATTCTCATAATTTTTACCCAGAAAGTTTCAACAACTGCCTCCACTATAACTTGGTTTCATTAAATCTATTCAACTTTGGAATGGGTTGTGAATGTCCAAAGTCAGCCATTTTTGGTGTAAAACGTAGGAGGGGTCGGTTTCTTTTGTCGCCAAGATCGTACTCGGGGCACGTAGACTAGCGAAATCAAACGAAGAGATACTCAGGATTGGTCTAAAGATGAACGTGCAAAGTTCATATTTTAGTGTGAATTAGTGCGAACTTCAGAATGTAAACAGCCTACAGAAGCTCTTTTCTCCACACACTGCTGAACATCCCTGATGACGAACACCATCGACAACACGGCCGCCACATTTATTGGAATTCCTTGCTTTTGATGTAGTAACCCATGGTGGGATGCCATGTTAGCATACCGGTATTGGTTAGCAGGCGAGTGGGAGTGTCACCATGTCGATGTCGACTAGTGTTTCTGGTGTTTGTGTGATAGAGAGCCCACTGTGCGAGTGGCTACTACAAACTGAATTTAGTCGAAGCTGCGTTCTATTCGCCCTGTATAATAACCATCATCACTCGACACACCGAATAGCGAACACACTTCCTTTTTCCTACCACCTTCATTCCGGGTCACTTCTCACGACGCTCGCCTCACAACAGCCTCCTAGCGGTGCTTGTACGGCGGCAGTAGTCCCTGCACACGACCAGACCTTCATCACCTTTGCCCTTATCTACTTTTGCCAGAGGCAGCCTATTTGACCAACCCCCCGCGATCACGAATCCCTCAAGTGGGTGATTTTCTATTTCCTCAAAAGCGTCGATTGCCTACATTTCCTTCAAGTAACCTACCCTTGCCAATCCTTTGTTTTCTCTTTCCTGGCCCTTTTCCGCGCTTTGAGTACTGAAACTGCAGTTGGAAAGTTAGGACAACGCCAATACCATTATGGCAGAGAAATGGAAACGAACACCTCTCTCGTGGGCCGCTGTGGAGGGGTACGATGAAATAGTGAAGCTACTGTTGAGATGCCCAAATGTCAACCCTAATATCGCCGATATCGATGGCCGAACACCGCTCTTGTCGGCTGCCCTCAATAGCCATCATGAAGTAGTGCGACTACTGCTAGCACGTGAAGATGTTAACCCCAACATCCCGGACAATTATCGCCGAACATCACTCATGTGGGCTTCCGTGGGTGGGGATGATGGAATCATAAGGCTACTGTTAAGCGGCAGAAATCTCAACCCTAATATGACCAGTGAGGGTGGCCGAACGGCGCTCTGGTGGGCTGCTGAGAGAGGCCATTTGGAAATAGTGCGACTACTGCTAGGACGTGAAGACGTCGACCCCAATATCTTGGACAATATTAACCGAACACCGCTCTTGTGTGCTGCTCGGGAGGGGCATGATGAAGTAGTGAAGCTACTGTTAGAACGCCGAGACGTCCACCCTGATACGACTGATATCATTCGCCGAACGCCACTCTTGTGGGCTGCCGAGAGAGGCCATTTCAGAGTTGTTCGACTACTGCTAGAGCGCGAAGATGTTAACCCTAATACAGCCGATCTCTTGGACCGAACACCTCTCCTATGGGCTGCCAAGCGTGGGGATAAACGAGTCGCAAAGTTACTATTGCAAAGGAAAGACATCACCCCCGATATCCGTGATCCATTTGGCGACACGCCGCTCTCGTGGGCCGCTCGGGACGGGCGTGATGAAGTAGTGATGCTACTGTTAAACTGCCAAAAGGTCAACCCTAATACGACCAATGAGGCCGGCCGAACACCGCTCTGGTTGGCTGCCGAGAGAGGCCATTTTGGAGTAGTTCAACTGCTGCTAGGGCGCGCAAATGTCAACCCCAATATCCCGGATGATATTGGCCGAACGCCGCTCTCGCTGGCCGTTGTGGAGAGGCATTATGGAGTAGTGAACCTACTGTTAAACCGCCAAAACGTTCACCCTGATATGACCAATATCGCTCGCCGAACGCCACTCCAGTGGGCTGCCGACCGAGGCCATTTTGGAGCATTTCAGCTACTGCTGCGACGTGAAGATGTCAACCCCAATGCGGTTTGACCCCAAAATCTTGGCTATCACTCTTAAAAAGCACAAATGTACTCGAGTACTCCTTTTTCGGTATTTGCATAAGTATACGGCCAGCCGCTTATCTCTCCTTTAAGCCGGCTTCGAATCCCTCTCCAGAGCGCCCAACCGACATTCAACACCTCTCTCATTTGTTTCTATTCCTCACCTCTCGCATTTGTTTCTGTTCTCACCTCTCTCATTTGTTTCCGTTCCCCACCCCCCATCCGTTCCCGTTCCCCACCCCCACCCCAAGCCGACCCCGAATCCCCCCCCCAGAGCGTCCAACCAACATTCAACACCTCTCTCATTTGTTCCTGTTCCTCCCCCTTCTCTTTCTTCCGAATTCTTCTTTACATTCTCCCTCGCGAATCATCACCCCGGATCAAAGCTTGTGATCTAGCATACACATCCCTGTATCAGCATTTATGGGTATCAACCGTTGGTTGAGCGGGTATTCCTAACTCCATTCCGCTAGTGCAAGGCAGTGGGGCGGGGGGGGGGTATGTACTATTCATGCAGTTATTTATCGCAATTTTAAGTCTTTGTTTTTGGATAATCGATTATGCACTCTACGCTGCTTACTAAAAAGTGCTCTCTCAAAATATAATCCGATCCGATCCATACTCGGGCGCAAATTAAAGATCCGGAAAAAGTGACAATCAAATTGTATGGTCGCATCATAGATATTTCAAGTCACTTTTTCCGGATCTTTGATTTGCTCCCGGAGTATTATCAAGTAATATTTCCATGCCAAGACCTCGTACAAGGCGTGGCACATTTTGATTTCTAATCAGTAATGTATGGTACCGTATCTAGAAATATTATAATAATGATAATACTTATGATACTTGCCTGCTAGACGGATCCCTCCTACCTGGCAATAATAAGGCATCCCTCGAAAGCCGGGCGGAACGCCGTCCAGCAAGAGAGAAACAAGAAAAGGAAACGAAAAGAAGAAGAAAACGAAAAAGAAAAGAAAAAGAACACAAAAGAAAAAAGCCCTCACAAAACACTAGATCGAGCAGAAGACTACAGTGAGATAGATTAGGAGGGGGTCAACGAACAATACACTAAAAGTGCATTGACCGCTGAACCCCCGTGTTCGTTGACCCCCCTCCTAGTCTAACAGATGGGAGCAAGTAGGGATGCTCGAGGCCTCAAGTCAGGTTTTGCTAGTTGTATGTACTGAGTGATTTTTGGTCAGGTTTCTATCCCTTCTCTTGATGCCGAATTTTAGAGTTTCAGTAGTGGTGTGATCGGCAATGAGCAGTCAGTGATCAGCAAAGTACGGTATCTTAAACAATGATGTTTGGGCCCTTTCATATTGTTAGGAACCAGTCTACCGATAGTGTTCAGAATGGAGCGAAATCAGGAGCACTCAACAGGCCCATAATGAACACAAGATTGTCTGCGTATATTTGCTCCCATCACTCAAACCGGCTGGGGTCCACAATTTTAAATCAGGGTGGGTGTCAAAGGGTTTGAGGGTAATTGTCTATTGCATTGTCAATGATAACTTTATCGCCTTCGCGCACATGCAAGTGCTGTTGCCACACCACCATCACTCGGGGCACGTAGCGAAATCAAACGAAGGGATAGTTAGTAAATATGACTATTCTGCAAAGGTCCTAGAAAGTTATATAGGCTCTCTTTCCTCCGCTTCTGTTTAGCACTAACAGTGCTGCTTTTTCAATTAAGATTAGGGCAATGACGAACACCATCGACAGCACAGCCCCCACATTTATTAGCCGATTTCTCCATTCCTTCCTTTCGATGGAGTATCATATGATAACCCATCGTGGGTGGGGTGCCATGTTAGGGCATACCGGTATTAGTTAGCAGGCGAGTGGGAGTGTCACCATGTCGATGTCGAGGGCGACTACTCGAGTTGTGTTTCTAGTGTGTGTGTGTGATAGAGAGCCCACTGTGCGAGTTGCTACCACAAACTGAATTTAGTCGAAGCTGCGTTCTCTTCTCCCTGTATAATAACCATCATCACTCTACACATCGAATAGCGAACACTTCAGCTTTCCTACCACATTCATTCCGGATCTCTTCCCACGACGCTCGCAACGGCAGCCTCCTAGCGGTGCTTCCACGGCGGCAGTTGTCCTCCGCACGACCAGACCTCCATCACCTTTACCCTTATCTACTTTTGCCAGAGGCAGCCCATTTGACCAACCCCCCACGATCACGAATCCCTCAAGGGGCTGGTTTTCTATTGCTTCAAAGGCGTCGATTGCCTACATTTCCTTCAAGTAACTTACCCTTGCCAATCCTTTGTTCCCTCTTTCCCGGCCCTTTTCCGCGCTTTGAGTACTAAAACTGCAGCTGGAAAGTTAGGACAACGCCAACTCCATTATGACAGACGACCAGAAACAAACACCGCTCACGTGGGCCGCTGGGGAGGGGCACGATGAAATAGTGAAGCTACTGTTAAGATTCCCAAATGTCAACCCTAATATCGCCGATGTCGATGGCCGAACAGACGACTGGAAACGAACACCGCTCACGTGGGCCGCTAGGGAGGGGCACGATGAAATAGTGAAGCTACTGTTGAGATGCCCAAATGTCAACCCTAATGTCGCCGATGTCGATGGCCGAACACCTCTCTTGTTGGCTGTCATGAATAGCCATCATAGAGTAGTGCGACTACTGCTAGCACGCGAAGATGTTAACCCCAACATCCCGGACAATTATCGCCGAACATCGCTCATGTGTGCTTCCGCGAGTGGGGATGATGAAGTCGTAAAGCTACTGTTGGGATGCAGAAATATCAACCCTAATATGACCAGTGAGGGTGGCCGAACGGCGCTCTGGTGGGCTGCTGAGAGAGGCCATTTGGAAATAGTGCGACTACTGCTAGGACGCGAAGACCTCGACCCCAATATCTTGGACAATAGTAACCGAACACCGCTCTTGTGGGCAGCTCGGGAGGGGCATGATGAAGTAGTGGAGCTACTGTTAAAATGCCGAGACGTCCACCCCGATACGATTGATATCATTCGCCGAACGCCACTCCTGTGGGCTGCCGAGAGAGGCCATTTCAGAGTTGTTCGACTACTGCTACGGCGCAACGATGTTTACCCTAATACACCCGATCTCTTGGACCGAACACCTCTCCTATGGGCTGCCAAGCGTGGGGATAAACGAGTCGTAAGGTTACTATTGCAAAGGAAAGACATCATCCCCGATATCCGTGATCCATTTGGCGACACGCCGCTCTCGTGGGCCGCTCGGGAGGGGCGTGATGAAGCAGTGATGCTACTGTTAAAATGCCGAAAGGTCAACCCTAATACGACCAATGAGGCCGGCCGAACGCCGCTCTGGTTGGCTGCCGAGAGAGGCCATTTTGGAGTGGTTCAACTGCTGCTAGGGCGCGCAAGTGTCAACCCCAATATCCCGGATGATATTGGCCGAACGCCGCTCGCGCGGGCCGTTGTGGAGGGGCATGATGGAGTAGTGAACCTACTGTTAAACCGCCAAAACGTTGACCCTGATATGACCGATATCGCTCTCCGAATGCCGCTCTGGTGGGCTGCCGACTGAGGCCATTTTGGAGTAGTTCAGCTACTGCTGCGACGTGAAGATGTCAACCCCAATGCGGTTTGACCCCAACACGCCAAAATCTTGACTATCGTTCTTAAAAGCACAAGTGTACTCGAGTACTCCTTTTTCGGTATTTGCATTAAGTATACGGCCTGCCGCTCATCTCCTTTAAGCCGACTTCGAATCCCTCTTCAGAACGCCCAACATTCAACACCTCTCTCATTTGTTTCTGTTCCTCACCTCTCTCGTTTGTTTCTGTTCCTCACCTCTCTCGTTTGTTTCTGTTCCTCCCCCTTCTCCTTCTTCCGAATTCTTCTTTACATTCTCCCTCGCGAATCATCACCCCGGATCAAAGCTTGTGATCTAGCATACACATCCCTGTATCAGCATTTATGGGTATCAACCGTTGGTCGAGTGGGTATTCCTAACTCCATTCTGCTAGTGTAGGGCAGTGGGGCGGGGGGGGGTATGTACTACCGTATTCATGCAGTTATTTATCGCAATTTTAAAGTCTTTGTTTTTGGATAATCTATTATGTACTCAACGCCGCTTACTAAAAAGTGCTTTCTCAATATGATCTGATCTGTTGAACCAATTATTAATACCGCCATATCAAGCAATATTCCAATGCCAAGACCTCGTACAAGGCGAGGCAAATTTTGATTTCTAATAAGTGATACAGTATATGGTATGATACCCTATCTACCGTACTCGTAGCAATATCAAAATAATAATAATACCTATGATACTTGCCTGCTAGACGGATCCCCCCTACCCGGCAATAATAAGGCATCTCTGAAAAGCCCCGCGGAACGCCGTCCAGAAAGATGGAACGAAAAGAAAAGAAAAGAAAAAAGTCCTCACAAAACACTAGATCGAGCAGAAGACTACAGTGAGATAGATTAGGAGGGGGGTCAACGAACACGAGAGCTCAACGAACAATACACTGAAAGTGCATTGACCGCTGAACCCCCGTGTTCGTTGACCCCTCCTAGTCAAACAGGTGGGAGCAAGTAGGGGATGCTCGAGGTCTCGAGTCAGGTTTTGCTAGTTGTGTGTATGATACTGTGATTTTTTAGTTAGGTTTCTATCCCTTCTTTTGATGCTGAATTTCAGGCTTTTCAGCGTTGCAGTAGTGTTGCAATCAGCAATGAGCAGTCAGTGATCAGCAAAGTATCTTAAACCGCCATGATGTTTAGGCCCCTTCATATTGTTAGGAACCAGTCTATTTTGGGCAATCGTGATATAGAGAAAACTTTGTATTAAGAAGCAATAGTGCTCAGAATGGAGCGAAATCACAAGCACTCAGCAGGCCCATCCCTTACCTTGTGGCAGAAATCCATGGCTGCGTAGCGCGTTCGGCTCACGGCTGACAAGCTATTTCTCCGATGCCCCATCACAACCAATTTGGTTTACCTCCTAGCCAGCCCCGTTTACAGTGTTGAACATTAACCTATTTTAGTACCCGGAAACAAATCTCCGCGGCCACTCTCGTTTCCGTCATGGCAATGCTGAGCAGTACTGATCCTGCGGGGTGGTGAGCACTACACACCACTTCTGAGGCACAACGTTTTTCCTATCACGAGTACTCGGATATGGAAGTACAAGTAAAAATCGAGCATGACAAGATAGGACCTGAATCTCGGGAATCTCACAGATTAGGTATTAGAAGATACAGGGGGGGACTAGGAGGTTAGAACCCAGAGCAGTTGCATTCAAGTGATCCCTTAATACAAGGTACTTGTGCAGAAAAATTGCGCAGGCCTTAGCATCTCAAAATAGCGTACGCCAACTACTTAATACCCATACCACCAATGGTGTGGTGGGTTACGTCTGCCAAGTCTTGGTCCGGGTTCTTCTTTACCTGAGTTTTGCCGATCTCTTCTGTTATTCTGGCCAGCTCAATACCTTTCCTCAAAACAGGATTCTTTGCATACTCGATTTTTACTTTCATATCCGAGTACCGTACGCAAATACGGCAGGTTAGTATTGGTATCTAGCGCTGGCCATGATTACGAGGTAAGGGATAATGATCACAAGATTGTCTGCGTATATTTTCTCCCATCATCACTCAAACCGGCTGGGGTCCACAATTTTAAATCAGGGTGGGTGTCAAAGGGTTTGAGGGTAATTGTCTATTGCATTGTCAATGATAACATTATCGCCTTCGCGCACATGCAAGTGCTGTTGCCACACCACCATCACTCGGGGCACGTAGACTAGCGAAATCAAACGAAGGGATAGTTAGTAAATATGACTATTCTGTAAAGGTCCTAGAAAGTTATATAGGCTCTCTTTCCTCCGCTTCTGTTTAGCACTAACAGTGCTGCTTTTTCAATTAAGATTAGGGCAATGACGAACACCTTCGACAACACGGCCGCCACATTTATTAGTCGATTTCTCCATTCCTTCCTTTCGATGGAGTATCATATGATAACCCATCGTGGGTGGGGTGCCATGTTAGGGCATACCGGTATTAGTTAGCAGGCGAGTGGGAGTGTCACCATGTCGAGGGCGACTACTCGAGTAGTGTTTCTGGTGTGTGTGCGATAGAGAGCCCGCTGTGCGAGTGGCTACCACAAACTGGATCGAGTCTCAGCTGCGTTCTCTTCTCCCTGTATAATAACCATCGTCACTCTACACATATCGAATAGCAAACACTTCAGTTTTCCTACCACACTCATTCCGGATCTCTCCCCACGACGCTCGCAACGTCAGCCTCCTAGGGGTGCTTGCACGGCGGCAGTTGTCCTCCGCACGACCAGACCTCCATCACCTTTACCCTTATCTACTTTTGCCAGAGGCAGCCCATTTGACCAACCCCCCGCGATCACGAATCCCTCAAGTCGATGGTTTTCTATTTCATCACAGGCGTTGAACGCCTACCCCCCCCTCAAGTAACACCTCAAGTAACATACCCTTGCCAATCCTTTGTTTTCTCTTTCCCGGCCCTTTTCCGCGCTTTGAGTACTGAAACGGCAGTTGGAGAGTTAGAACAACGCCAACACCATCACGGCAGAGAAATGGAAACGAACACCTCTCTCGTGGGCCGCTGAGGGGGGGCACGTTGAAATAGTGAAGCAACTGTTAAGATGCCCAAATATCAAGCCTAATAAGAGCGATAAGGTTGGCCGAACACCGCTCTTGTTCGCTGCCAAGAACGGACATTTGGCAATAGTTCAACTACTGCTAGGACGCGAAGATATCATCCCCAATATCGCTGATCAGTATAACCGAACATCGCTCTCGTGGGCCGCTGAGGGGGGGCACGATGAAATAGTGAAGCTACTGTTAGAACACCCAAAGGTCGACCCTAATAGAGCCAATGAGGTTGGCCAAACGCCGCTCTGGTTCGCTACCGAAAAAGGCCATTTGGGAGTAATTCAACTACTACTAGGGTGCGAAGATCTCGATCCCAATATCCGGGACTATTCTGCCCGATCACCGCTATCGTGGGTTGCTAGGGAGGGGTATGATGAAATAGCGAGCCTACTGTTAAAATGCCCAAACGTCAACCCTAACTCGGCCAATCATGCTGGACGAACGGCACTCTGGTGGGCTGCCAGGAACGGCCATTCTGGAATAGTTCGACTGCTGCTAGGACGCGAGGACCTCAACCCCAATTATCCCGACCAGTTTGGCCGAACCCCGCTCTCGTGGGCTGCTGAGTGGGGCCATGACGACGTAGTGGAACTACTGTTAGCACATAAAGGTGTCGACCCCGATATCCCAGACGCGAGTGGCCTAACACCGCTTTCGTGGTCTTGCTTCGCCCCGAACAAGAGAGCGGCGGATCTACTGCAAGCCAATGTGGTTTGACCCCAACAGGGCAAAATCTTTGCCATCGTTCTTAAAAATGCAATATACCACCAGCCGCTTTTCTCTCCTTCAAACCGACTTCGAATCCCTCTCCGGAGCGTCCAACATTCAACGTCCCTGTCCCTCCGTTTCTGTTCCTCCCCCTTCGCTTGCTTCCTGATTCCTTTTTTGTTTCTGTTCCTCCTCCTTCGCTTGCTTCCTGATTCCTTTCTTGTTTCTGTTCCTCCCCCTTCGCTTGCCTCCTGATTCCTTTTTTGTTTCTGTTCCTCCCCCTTCGCTTGCTTCCTAATTCCACTTTGGATTCTCCCTTACGAATCATCATCCAGGACCAAAGCTGGTAATCTAGTATACGCATCCCTGCATGAGCATTTACGGGCATTAACTGTTAGTTGAGTAGGTTTTCCTAACTCCATTCTACTAGTGTAGAGTGGCGGGGGGAGGGGGGTGTATGTACCATACTATTCATGCAGTTATTGTCGGAATTTTTAGTCTTTGTTTTTGGATATAATCTATCTTGTATGTACTGTACGGTGCTTGCCAAAAAAAAGTGCTATTTCAGAATGCAATCCAATCTGATCTGCTGAGCTTTTTGTGGACCGATTATACACTGCCATATCAGGTACGGTACCGTATAATCCGGCGAAAGTCGGATTGACGCTATATCAAATTTCGTACTAAGTACAGGAAGCACGTAGCTAGTGATGATTTTCTTGAACCTGTCCAACCACCGCTGCCTATCTGTTTAAGCTGTGGCAAATTCGCCTTCCCCGCGCCTCAGTTTCGCTTCAGCTCCAATCCGACTTTCGCGGGATTATATACGGTATCATACTATTTCAATGCCAAGACCTATTATAAGGCTTGGCAAAGGGTTTATCTCTAATACGTGATGTATGGTAGCGTTGTTGGCACTTGAAGTGCCTTGTGCCATGCCAATGTGCCTGGCACGGCACAACGATGTGCCAGAGTGTGGTGAGATTGGCCGATGGCACAACCTTGAACAATTCTATTGTCGTAGACCAGTTTGTGCAATTGAGGAAGCAAATATTGGACTTCTTCAGCCCAGCGAGAAATTACAAGGAACCAAATGGGGTATATTCACTGTGAATTGGGCTTGTAGAGAGTATCTCCTTTTTTTCTTCTTACAAAGTCATTTTATTGGTACATATATTGCCTGGGCACTACGTTGTGCAGTGCCGGGCACATCGATTTGGAGGGTTGTGCCATGGCACAAACTCTGGTAACTTCGTGCCAACAACGCTAATTATGGTACATGCTCGCTGGGACGGATCCCTCCTGCCCGGCAATAATAAGGCACGCCAGGAAAGCCGGGCAGAATGCAAGCAAGAAAGCATGAAAAGAAAAGAAATCAAATCAAATGAAAAAAAGCTTGCACAAAACACTAGAATGAGCACGTAGATTATACTTTAGTTCATTAGAGCACTCGAGAGATCAGTGGCCTAAGTCTCGGCTCAGAATGCTAGCAATCCACTTGCAGTTAAGGAAAGATACTTTTTCCAGATTTTACTGTACTCGAGTACACTATTCGAGTATCATACCGTTCACTAAGTTCTAGCACCCCACTGTTTATTTGATGCAGTGCTGTGGCTGGTATAAATGTACCCGAGTACTGGTACATGTACTCGAGCACGGGTACCTTCGCAACCAAAGATCGCTGCAGAAGGTACACCCTTCCAGCCGCAGCACTGCAACAAATACACAGGCGGGTGCTAGAACTTAGTGAACAGTAGTAGTAGTGTACCGTAAATGAGCAGCGCGAGAGTGCTGCATGTACGCGCAGGCGTTGTGTAGTGCTGTGCAGGAGGGTAACCCTGGACCTTTTCTCTGGGCGACCGGCATTCTCCACCACAATACAAAAATGTTCTTTTGCATCGCACGGCGGATGGTCTAGGCAAAAAAAACAATAACCGTCTTCCAATATCCAGCGCCCTTGCTGAGCACCTGTCGCCTTCTATCCCTAAGTTCTAATCAACACCCATCGACCCACCCCCCCCCCCCTGCCGGGCCCCCAAGCTCAAAAGTCGCAAAGTCCAATCTTCCGCTCCTGCTACAGGATGACCTCCGATCAATATCACGAGTCAGTGCATTCCCTCCACAGCAACCCAGGGGGTCATCCTCCACCTGCAAACACATCGCTACATTATTCAAACAAAGGCGAGAGTGAAGACATGCCGGCACTTTCACCAGCATCTCAATCCCCAGCTGAGCAGGAGAAGCTTCGAAAGATCGACGAAATTCTGCACTCAGACGTAAGCGCTTATCTGTCCAGAATCTCGTTCAGGTGCTAATTAAATGACAGATTGGCGTCTCATCGCTTCTCACCAGATTAAAGCAGAGCATTGCGGCTTGTAGAGTAAGGCTTTTGACTGTCAAGCGCGTAGCACCTATCTAACCGTGGTGTCAGGATTTCGCTTTATTTCTCAAGAGACGAGCAAGTTTGGAGGAAGAACATGCGCAAGGTTGATAAGCCCCCCTCGCTCCCTAGCGCGTTAATTGATCTAATGGCTTGCAGGTCTCAGAAAGATATGCCGAATGACCCACGAGAGCATCAGGCGGCCCGAAAACCGACAGGGAACCTATGCGCGCTCGTTCGAAGAAACTACACAAATCCATGAGCGTATTGCTGATAATGGTATCCAGTTTTCTCTTGCCCTCTACCAGATGCATGAGGACCTTACCGAATTGTCAAACAACATGGAGAGGGGTAGAAAACACTGGAAACAAGTTGGGTTGACAGTTGAAAAGAAACTCCATGAAGCGGAATTGCTTGTGGACAAGGTTCTCCCCCCCGAAATCCGCCATCCTGATGCTGTCGCTGATCCCCACAGGCCAAGATTAAGTATGATACTGCCGCAGAGGAGTGGGATAGGGCTCGATCTGGCGATCGCCGCTCCGGAAAACCATTCAGTTTGAGGGGTAGCAGGAATGGGCAACGGCATGAGGAGGACCTCCAGCGTAAGGTCGCAACTGCGGACAGTGAATATCAGAGTAGAGTCCAGCTTGCCAACACGCACAGACATGAGGCAGTCAATTCTCTTCGTCCACAGGCCGTGCGGGCCCTGCGCGAGATGGTTGCGGAATGTGACGCTGGTTTGACTATTCAGCTTCAACGATTCGGTGCGTCTGTGTGCATTGGGTTTTCGATAGAGTTCACATGCTGACTGTGTTTAGCTCAATTCAATGAGAAGCTTCTCCTCCACAACGGCCTGAGCGTGAGCCCTATCAAAACAGATGGTGCAGATTCAGGTGGCGCTCACAGCATGCGCGATGTCATCAACATGATCAACAACGATAAGGACTTTGAGGGTTTTGTTTTGGACCTAGCGAACAAAGTTCCCCCTCAAGCCATGAATCAGGAAGTTAGATATGAGCGACATCCAGTATGAATGCCCCTCCCAAAGATCGCCCCATTGACTAACCATAGCGAGCAGAGTTTAAACCAGCAAGCACCCAGTACGGTGATGTCATCCAGCTCCTCCTCGGCCATTCCCATGCAGTCTCAAAACTACCAGGCCAACCAACCTCAAGGTATGCATGGACACCAGCCAGATCACCGTGACATGATGGGCCAAGGACAAGGCTTACAGCAGCAACCCCAAGGATTCGGAGCTGTTGTTCAACAAGCGGCAATCTTGCCCGCCCAACACTCGATGCCCAATGCTGAATATCCTCACTCTCAATATGGCATGGATTACCCTCGACTCAAGCCGGTTTTTGGAGTTCCCCTTGAAATGCTTCTCACCCGCGACGAATCCGTTGTCCCAATTGTAGTGTTGCAATGCGTCCAAGCAGTAGACCTTTATGGGCTAGATGTTGAAGGAATCTACAGACTTTCCGGTGAAAGAAAGCATGTTGAGCGGATAAAACAGATTTTTGACAATGGTAAGTCGCTTATGAGGCCACACATATGTGATACTGACATTACGGATAGACTCTTCATCCTTAGATTTTAGAAAACGAGAAGACTTTTTCTACGATGTCAATAGTGTCGCCAGTATCCTAAAACAGTTTTTCCGTGACTTACCAGAACCTCTCCTCACGGACGCCCTATATCAAGATTTTATCAATGCATCACGTAGGTCATTTCTCGCCTTTTAAGCTTTAGACTAATCGCTTTCCGGAACTGGAGGTGCTTCTACTAATGCAATCGACAGACATCGATGACGAGACCATGCGCCGAGACTCCTTACATGAGCTGATTAACAGATTGCCAGACCCTAATTACGCCACCTTGCGAATCCTAATCCTGGTGGGTTAATGTCGTCGAATATGAGGATACCTCCTGGGCTAATTTCTGACACGCATATACAGCATTTGCATAGGATACAGGCAAACTCTAATATCAACCGAATGAGTTCAAACAATCTCGCTATCTGCTTTGGGTGCGCTCGGTCCTCTGTATAATCAAGGTGGATAACGACAACTGACAAGTTACAGACCGACCCTAATGGGCTCCAACGCCTCCCCCAATCTCGCGGATGCCACCTGGCAGGTCCGTGTCATTGATACTATCTTACAACACTGCTTCTCAATCTTCGTAAGTCCCCATGCCCCCCCACCCTTTCTCGAATATTGTTAACACGCTGCCGCAGGACGATGATTGAACATTGAGTTATTAAACTTGATTGCTTGCGTTTCTATACCTTCCTTGCTTGCCTCACTTTGTACCTCGGGGATGTCCACTACCAAAATTTGTATCACTTTGCGCCCATTTCCTATGTTTAACCTACTATTACCTTGCTCAACCTGGTTCTTTTTAATTCCTCCCATCGAGGATTATTTCGAGTTTCCCTCCTACGGGTAGGTAACTTTTGCACTTCACGTGCAAATCGGAAAGCCTTTGTACCGTAGTTCATTATACCTGAGCCTGCTATGCCCAGTGCACAGATCGCCTCACCAAAATTTGCAATAGGGACCCTCAAGGTGGGATCGCAAAAGTCGCCCCTCAATCTAGCGGGATTTGAATCCGGCCAATTATGTCTGGAATCTCTAGTCGGACTCTGAGTACGAGTACAGTACGGTAGACTAAATCTACCCCCTTCAAAGGTCGTCAAGCAACGGTCTGGGCCAAGCCAAGAAAGGGGGCGGTGCAGTGTTTAGGAGGCTCCGGCTTTGGATATGATCGCCGTTTTTTCAGCATCTACTACAGTAATTAAACTTTTAAGCTTCTTTAGTGCCAGAGAACTTGAGGGGGGTGGGGGGGGGGGGGATGGAAATCGCCCCCTCAGGCTCCTCGCCACCATCTTGACCTCCTTTTATAGCCAATCGTTTCCCCTTGCGATCCCACCCCGAGGACCCCCATGATGGTCGTATTTTAACAAAAAAGCCTGACTTTCTAGGCTGGTAATATCTGTTGTTGTTTTTACCTCGCGTGGTTTTTTCAACCCTGCGTAAATTCGCACAACCCCACGAGGAAAAAACAACAACAGATATTACTAGCATGGCAGTCAGGCCTTTTTGTTAAAAAGTACGACCATCATGACATTGTATCTCTTGGAATGCTGAAGCAGTAGAATATTCGCTCTCTGCCACCGAGGAAGCATCTTAGTAACCTCAGTCTCAGACACTCAGAGGGGTGGTGGCAGAGAGTGAATATTCCACCGTTTCAGCAGTCCAAGAGCTACAAGTACTATAATATCGAGGTTAGTTAATTAAGCACCAGCGTGGTGGGTGAAGAAAGCGAGGTTAAGGACGACAGTGTTCTTATGGCGGTCGCTTTTGAAGGTCGGTAGTGGAGAACCCCAGTATGAATACTCCCTCATCTTTTTTGCCGCTAAGAATACCTCCGTGAGCCGAAAATTTGGTGAGAACTCCCAGCAAAAAAATATCGGCTGGTGGAGGTATTCTTGGGCAAAGACGAGCGAGTAACGTAAGTGGTAAGAGTTGTTCTCACTCTCCCTACATAAAACCTGATCTCGTCATAAGCACGAACGAGTTTTTTTTTCTTTCTTTTCCGTTCTTACAATAAAATGCAACGAGAGAAGGTTGTTTGTTGCAGTGCTTGTGTGTCTCCAAAAATGGGTTAGCAAGTGAGGTTTATTATGGTGGTTGCCGTGGTGATTTAGGAAGGCACGGCGGTGCTTAACCTCGATAATAACTTGTAGGACGGTTGCAAAAGCCTTTTATCATAATTATTTGCTAGTTTGTTGACACAAAAATTTACCACTTTTTTCATTTATTTTCACTGTCACCCATCAACTCGGAAAATAAAAAATGTCGTGCCCCAAAGCCAGCAGGATTAACATGTGAGAAAGCTTTTTACTATGATATTTGCTTCTTGGTGTGATGTTCGGCTCAGTCGGGCTTGTGGGGGGGGGCGCTGGGGGTGGTTGCAGATGCGCAGTTGTTGGTAGACTAAAGTTAACTTTTCTTGAAAAAGTCCACTGTCGTGACACCGAACTATGCCAAGATTTAAGCACAGTTCTGGCAACCACCTTCGTTTATCGTGACACACAGCGCTCTCATCTTTCGTCTTCAATTTAACTTTATTAGTTTGTCGTCGATAGTCAAGATTGCCGATCCCCCCACAAAAGAACGGCTTAGGTGGAGGATCGACAACAATATGGTACTAGCCTGGAGCAAAAAGTGATCGGAAAACGGCTGCTCTGCTGTTGCATCAACCACTTTTTTTCCGATCACTTGCCCTCACACCCAAGTACGAGTGCGGCCGATAGATATATCCGTCACGTGGGTATGATAAGAAAACTTTGGTGAACTTTGTTGTTGCAGTGTGTCCTGATAAAGCACGTGACGGATATATCTATCGGCCGCACTCGTACTAGCGTGGCCGAATTGAAGCCGGACACTTGAGGTATGATATGATAGCAACCCCCATACAAAGTGTCCGGCTTCAATCCGGCCGCACCAGTACATTGTTAGGGTTTGGAGCTCCGGCTTGAAGTCCTAGTCATATGCGTTAAATGGTGAGGAAGACACATGCTGACAGTTGTCTTTGGTTAAAACTATGACATCGAGTGCCTCAAGCCGTCATCCGGCTTGCAGACATCCGCGGTAAAACCTGCTTGCTCGTTTGACCGTTTACCGTTATTACACTCTACCGTAGACCAATGCTATATTCGCAACAGTGTGGCACTCACTAGACCCACCGTGCCCTGAGCGAGGTGGTGCCCTCAGCGAGGCGCGGCGCTCATACTCCAAGAAGGACTCTTACCAAACACCGGTTCCGCCACAGCAACTCTACCGTGCCTCGCTGAGGGCATCACCTCGCTCAGGACACGGTGGGTCTGCAAGAGACAATACAATATTGCTAAAGTGCACTTTACACTTCAGTTTCTGGCACAGCCTCTAAAAATATCACGGGGTTTTATTATTATTATTTTCTCTTGCGTGTGAAAAAAAGTCCTCCCTCCACCGGCAGCAGGGAACACATGTGGGCAAACCTTGTTTGCATGAGCCGCCTACCACATCCACCAAAAGCCTCATTAGCGTCTACCAAACCCCGCCGTCCCTGCATCCTTGCTGTACGGGTACTCCAAGCAACGTACCGGTATTGTACCCACGAGCGAGGCACACACCGTATCGAGTCAACAATGCAGATACCGAACAATACCGTGCCCTGCAGCACCACCACCAGTCAGTCAATGAAATCCGCAGAAAAAGCCTTGGAAGGGCTATTGTCGACGTACCATGAGCTCAACAATGCCTTTGTGCCCCGGGTGCCGGGACCTCCGACACCACTGGAGTTCCTCCAGTACGTGCGGAGGAATCAACCGGTTGTGTTTACCGGGCTTATGGAGGGATGGGGAGCGCTGGAGCGGTGGGACGACATGTATCTCAGGGAAAAGATGCAGGGATGCAATATTGATGTTGCGGTTACACCTTTGGGGTTTGTTCCCTTTGTCATGGTACTTACTTGTACTACGATACTTCCAATCTCATATCCTACCGTGGTTAACCGATACTCAATTCGGTGAGAGCAAAAAAATAAATATAGGAATGCGGATTCAATCGTGAATGTTGACGGAGTGGAACACTTTGTCAAGCCTTGCACGAGCTCGGAGCCCTTCTCCTCGTTCATGGACTACTTGCGATCCCGTCATATGAGCGCCTCGTCGACACCCCCTCCAGCAATCAAGTATGCGCAGTCACAGGACGGGAACCTGAGCAAAGAATTCGCCGCGCTGGCACCCGATCTCCCGCCTTCCCTTGCCTTCGCGGACTCTGCTCTCCTGTCGGCACCCGACGCGGTGAACGTGTGGATAGGCAATTCCGATTCCACATCCGCACTTCACAAGGACAACTACGAGAATTTGTACTGTCAGGTGCTGGGCAAGAAGAGGTTTGTTCTACTCTCGCCGTTGGAGGGAATATGCGTGCGGGAAAAGTCTCTCCCCGTCGCCTCCTATGACCAGCAGGGGGAAATCATTGTGGAGGAGGGGCAGAGCATAAACGGCTGGCCGAGCGTTGACCCCGATGTGGGTGATCCTGGGAAATGGTGGGGGAAGGCCAGGCCGATGAGGGTGGAATTGCATAGAGGCGAGGTTCTGTATCTACCCGCCTTGTGGTACCATAAAGTTTCTCAGGAGGAGGGGGATGAAGGGATATGTTGCGCGGTTAATTACTGGTGAGTCGGCTACATGCTTTTTGGGTCGGTTTTTTAGTTGCTAAGTGGTAGATAAGGTATGATATGGATTTTGAAGGCCCTTTTTACTCCACGGTTCAATTTGTGAGGGACTGTGCGCAGGATTGGGAAAGATTGGAGGGACGAGATGAACAGGAGAAGCACGTCTCCTGATAATTAATCCCGTTTGATACTGTATCTCGGTTTTTAGAGCAAGTAGATTGCTAGTAGAGTTAGCTCTGTTTGTTAGACGGTAGGACTCGAGATCACTATTTATGCGGCGACTATTCATTCGTTAGATTTCATTGGGATTCACGTCCAACGCCACAGGCGACTTTGACGGTACAGGAAGGAGCGCGTACCGTGCCTAAGGTCGAAAATGTTATTAACTTGATTCTCGGCACAGTTGAAGACTTTTTAACCAGGGTTATGTTGCGTTAACGGTTGGTTTCTCGCTTCCAGACTGGTTGGTTTAGCCGAACCACATCATCTGTCACCAACTGCAGCAGCACCTTTCCCATTTCACCTCCCATCTACACGGCCAACCAACTCCTCCACCCCCAGTTTAGAGTAGGTCTGCCACCACCACAAACTACACTACTCACCAACATTCTCCACACCCAACCTTCCTAGTATCATACTACGGGTGAAAAATTTCCTGAATCTCATCATTCGTTCTTTTTCCCTGATTGTCAGAGTTGCCAAAATATCTGTATGTCTAACCCCCCCCTCTTGGAGGAAGAACTCCTCCTATTTCTTTCCCAATAGCTATGTCTTTGGGAACTCTCTCGCTAACCTGGAGCCCTAAGGTTTCCTTCATTTACAGCGAAAATATTCATTACGGTAGGCACGTTCTGGCTCTTTCCACTTGCCGTACCCTGCCCTCCTCTCCCTCTCTCTCCAACTTTAAGCGCTCTCCCAGCCGCAGTCCCCCCCCCCCTCCCCGCCGTCCTCTCGCGGAAAAAGAACTGAACGGGATAGATAATATCTAACTTGCCACTAACTCTTTCCCCCTTTCCGTGTAGTAGTTCCTAGTTTATCTACAACATTGGCATTATGGCAGCTGCGACAAAGTCTCTTAAGGTTAGATCTTTCCAATCACGGTTTTTGAGCCGCATCTTAGGCCCCTTCCGCGATGGCTTTTGTTGTACATGTAATAGTTTTGCTGACCTTAGCTATGGGGTTAATCCGAATAGTGTGTGGTTACCGGTGATGGAGCAGTCGGAAAGGTACAATTTTTCTCCTCCCACCCCCCCCTCGCTGGCAATTGCGGTTTTTTAAAAAAATCTAATACCGATTGCAGACTTGTCTCCTTATTAGTTATACTACCAATGCTTTTCCCGGGGAGTATATTCCAACTGTGTAAGTAGCGGTTTAGAATTGTTTTAATCACTTCTTGAATCACGAGCTAATGTTTACCTCCTTCCGTTTGTGGATGTCTGCAGCTTCGATAACTATTCCGCGAACGTGATGGTCGACGGAAAGCCTATCAGCTTGGGTCTTTGGGATACTGCGGGTCAGGAAGATTACGATCGCCTGCGGCCCCTCTCTTATCCCCAGACCGATGTTTTCTTGGTTTGTTTCAGTATCGTGAGCCCTCCGTCCTTCGACAATGTTTTATCTAAGGTTGGTCGCTGTTATGCCTTTCCTGACCCCCCCCCCCCGGGGAACGGGGGCCCTGGGATTAACCTTTTGAACAGTGGTACCCGGAAATCTCACACCATGCTCCTAATATTCCAATTATTCTGGTCGGCACTAAGCTTGATTTGCGTGACGACCCCAAGACTGTCCAGGGGCTTCGTGAGAAGCGCATGGGGCCCATCAGCTACCCTCAGGGAATCCAAAGAGCCAAGGAGATCAATGCCGTGAGGTGAGTACTCGACTGACTGCTTGCGGGCGATTTTTCTGGTATTAACCTGCTCCTGTTCTGTTAGGTACCTTGAATGCTCCGCCCTTACACAAAAAGGACTAAAAAATGTTTTCGACGAAGCTATTAGGGCCGTTCTCATGCCCGCAGCGAAATTAGGCAAGAAAAAAACATGTGTCCTCCTATAAGTGTCCGATTGGAGTATCGATGCGAGATGTCTTTCATTTTTTTCATATATTTTTTGTCGAATTACAGTACGGTACCTTATGATTGTGTGTTTGCATTAAACTGTGGTCGAATGTGCCTGCCATCTTCTACATTTGGGAGCTTGTCCAAGTCTACTTTTTATGTCTTAAATTTCCATGTGGGCAATGGTGTTCATCTTTATGTATCTTCTTTTTTTATTCCCCTTCTACCACGAGACTATTTTGTCTTGTTTTTTTCTTTCTTTCTTCTTTTTCCGAGATTTATTTTCCCACAGCGTGCGAGAGATGTGTACGGTAAAGAAGGGGGGCTACGACTGTGAAATGCGCTTTCCTTTGGTTGCTGGATTAAAGTACCGTCCCATATCATATCATATAAGCTTTTTTGTATCTATCTACGCAGTTCAAGCCCACATGCGCGACACTGGGGCGTATCATATTATACACGATTTCTCGACTTTGATTCAACCTTTGACGTTCCCGCGCCTACTCGGATGAACACCTCGCTCGCTGCCATCTCCACTACCACCACCTTCACCTTCAACAGCCCTCTTGGCTCTCTTCTCCTCTTTGAGCTTTCCCTCCTCCTCAACCCTCCTCTTCCGCTGGCCATCCAACCGCTCATTCTTTGCGCGCAGCTTTTCCCTCCGGCCTTTACTCTTTGCCCCACCACCGCCGGCACTGTACTTCATCAGCCAATCCCACCGGACTCTTCCGCTATTCACAGCAGGGGGGGGGGGGGCAGGGAAAGAAAGAAAAAACATACGTAAGCTCAACATTAATCTTCCTATCCAAGAAGATGCTATGATGGTACTTGGCCAGACAGGACTTCATCCGGTCGTAGGAAGTGAATTCCAGGAAGGCGAAGCCCCTGCACGTCTGCGACGGCGCCTTCTGGCACATGACCCGCACGCTCGAGGGTTGCAGGGAGGAGAAGTGCGCCTGGAGCTGCGGCTGGGTGGTGGTGTAGGGCAGGTTTCCGACGAATACTATGAAGCGGTGGGCCGGCTTTGATGAAGTTTCTTCTTCTTTTGCCTTCTCTTTGGTGGTGGTGGTGGTGGGTTCGTCGGTGGTGGTGGACGTCTTGGACTTTTTCTGTTTCTTTTTTTTTGAGTTAGGCTCCTCCTTCTTCTCCTGCTCCTGATCCTCTTTGGACTTGGATTCGGTGGTGGCAGGTGGGATCGCGAGGGCTGGTTGTTCTTGAATTTCTGCTTCTTGAGACTTCTTGTTTTTCTTCTTCTTCTTGGTAGATTCGTCGGTAGTAGTGGTGGTGGACGTTTTGGGCTTTTTCTGTTTCTTTTCCTTTGAGTTAGGCTCCTCCTTCTCCTTCTCCTTCTCCGCCGCCTCCTCCACCTCCTGCCCCTCTTTGGACTTGGATTCGGTGGTAGTAGGTGGGATCGCGAGGGTTGTTTGTTCCTCAATTTCTGCTTCTTGAGACTTCTTCTTTTTCTTCTTCTTCTTGGTAGATTCGTCGGCAGTAGTGGTGGTGGTGGATCCTTTCTGCTTTTTCGGTTTAGGCTCCCCCTCCTCCCCCTCCCCCTCCGCCTCCTTGGGCTCGGCGGTGGGTGGGATTGTGAAGAGTGCTTCTTGCTCTTCGACTTCGGCCTCGATGTCCAGGTCAGAAATCTTGCGCTTCGGTTTGCGCTTCTTCCCGCTGTCCTTTTTGGTGTGCTTGTCCGGGCGGGTTGCGGAGTCGCGCTTTTTGCGGTGGGGTTCTTTGATTGTGGGCATTGTGGTGGTGGTGGTGGTGGTGGGTCCTGTCTATTGTTCTGGTCTGCTCGAGGGATGTGATAAAATTCGAAATGTGCTTTGGAAATGGCGGGCTTGGCGGTGCTAAGGGATAGGGTCTTGCTTACTATTCGGGTACCGTACTCGAGTACGGTAGGCTTGGTGGGGCTATCTTACCAGTGTCGGCCTGATACGGTAAGGGGGATAGAGTTAGGTTATCAGGGTCTATGTTACATCTATCAAATCGTAAAGAGATTACCACACGGCTTTCTAGTAAAACATTATTCTCCCTTCACCACTCTCGAACCGAGCCTTCACTCTGGCGAACGTGAGAATCTCCATCACACCCTTCTGCGTCTCCCGAACGTCAAACACCCCGAACCCCTTTTTATCAACATGTGACGCATCGATAACCACGTTCTTCAATTCGTCCGCCTTCAACACACCCTCTTTCAGCAAGTCCAGGATCCTCCCGGGCGTGCCAACGCCAATGCCCATCCGGCTGGTCTGACACGTTGTTATGGAGTCCTTTAATTTGATGTGCTTTGCAAACAGCTTGGCGACCAGGCTGTCCTTTGTTTGGTACTTGCGGACCGCACGCGCAAGGTCCGTCGCTCGGAGGGCCGCCGAACTCAGGATCAATGTGTGGGGAGTTCCCGGCGCGGCCGGCGATTTAACAAGAGCGAATTTGGAGACTGTAGCATTAGCCAGAGAAAATCGCAAGATGGGAGAAGGGGGATGAACATGATTCCAGATACGCTGGGAGATTCCGCAGCGTCCTGGGAGAGGTGAACGACGTAGTATCGAAAAACGCAGACTCTATAATAACCAAGAAAGTTCAGCAAACGGATCCCATCGCGTGCGCGCGTGAATTCTATAGAGTAGAGTATATAAGGGCCAGCCAACCAGATATGTAGCGATCCTCCAATTCCACAGAGCTCAAATCCTTCTGGAACCGTCTCAATCGCTGGGCAACATAGTCCGCCAGTAATTTCGGGTCCATCCTTGCCATATCCTCGTTCACGGGCTCGGCTTCTCCGCCCGGGGCATCCGTCGCTGTAGACTTACCTTCCTGACCCTTCCCTGCGCCCTTCTTGCTCCAATCCTTGGAGACCTGGGGGGCGGTTTCGTCGTCCTCCGACTTTTTGCTCTTGCGCTTGTTGAGTTTTTCCCTTTCTCGCTTGCGCTTGCGCTTGTCGGCCATGCTGGGGGCGGGTTTCGCATCTGTGCTGAAGTCTAGATTTTCGGCGCCGGCGAGGACCACGCCGCCGTCGTAATCGTCTTCGCTGTCCATTGCGGTAGTCTATCTCGTTAGAGAAATAGGGTGAGCGGTTTTCCAGGAAAATGGGAAGAAAAAAAAGAGAAGCCGCACTTGCATTGGCTGGGTTGGATTAAGGCCGGGTAATAGGGCTTATCATCACGTGAGCAAACACGCCATGCATCGCGGTTCTTTAGACTTTTCTTCTTTGTTTGCGCGTTCGAGTTGCTGGGGATCTCCGTGGCGCATTGTAAGGCGCAGTGCCGGGAGGAAAGCAACAACACCGATTACAACCAACTGAACCAACAAATACAACAGACACATATACACGATGGAGAATAAAGATGACGATGCTAGTGGTCCTAGTGAGTTGCCCAGAATTACTCCTAGGAATTCACTGCCTGGGGGATTAGCTACGGAGGAAACGGATAACGAAACTCCACAAGCTACAGTTTGTTTCCCTCTTCCACTCCAACTTCTCGGTTTTCCATTAATCCGCAGCACAGCTCGTACAACTGGCGAAAGTGGTCAACAGGCCCGTCACACCTCCGCAGCAAACATCTACTTCAGCAGGGGTCGTATCACAGAGGAAATCGGTAAGGAGAACCCCCGGTGCGGGAAGGCTTGCGCCATTGCCGAGTAAGCTCGCCGCCAGATCTCCGCATGCCGTCCGCGCCTTCGAGCAACGTAGGGCGGCAACGCCGGGGCGTGAACGCAGAAAGAGCGGGAGGTATCCGGCTGCGAGGGAAACGCCGAGGGATCTGTTGAGAGCTTTGAGTCGGCGTGCGTATTTCTTCCCTCCTTCTCTTCCTCTTTTTTCACAAACCGGTTGAGTGCTGAAATAAACTAGAACTCGCAACAACGTCCACCCAATACGTCCCCTCCCCGGCAGAGCCGACCCCACGCCCCGCGCCCCGCCTCTCATACTCTGACCGCCGCGCCTCGGATGTCATGTTCTACAGTGACCCTGGACACAACTCTGATGATGAAGACGAGGAGCTCCCACCCGCACCGAGGCTAAGTATGAACTTGAACGAATTCGAACAAGCGGAGGACGAAGAAGACGCCCGTCTTCCGGTCCCGAGGTGTTCATTGCCGCTGGAGAATCTTGAAGATATGGATTACACGCACACCTCAATCGAATTTGGGCGCAGGGCGGTTACGGAGAGGCCATATCGACCAAGCTTTGGTATCAGGCTTAGCGATCGGTTCGCAGACTTTAACGGGGTTCCCGGGGGGAGTTCGCCGAGGACTGGGGCGTACGAGGATGAAGGTCATGAGGAGGAAGAGGAAGAGATGGGGGTGGGAATTGTGTGAGTTTGAGCTTTTCTTGTCTGCTTTCGCTATTAGAGGTGGCTAATTTGGGTCGTAGCGGTGATGAGAGCTTTGCTAGCAGAATATCGGTTGTGAATGATGGTGATGGGGACGTTACTGGTGATATCACTGGGGGTTTGGATGGGCCTCTAGATTTGGATGCGGATGAGCCGTCCTTTTTCTTACCTGTTCCAGAAGAGGAGGAGGGAGAGAGGTTTGCTCAAACGCCTAATGGGGGAGAGAATGTGAATGGGACACTTCTCAACGGGCATGCGTACGAAGAAAATGAGGAGGTGGAGGAGGTGGAGGAGGAATATGACCCCTCGGAAGTCACTTCGGCACAAGCAGCTTCCTCCTCCACAGTACCCAAGCCGGTTGCGGTTAAGAAGAAACGCAAACCTCTTCCGCTGTCTCGACATGGAATACCATATCCACCCTTCCCTCGACAGGTCATCAAGAAAATGGCTACAAAGTTCTCTGGATCCGCCATATCCGCCGATACCCTCGACGCTCTAGCCGCTGCCAGCGACGCGTTCTTCCAACAGGCGTCGGAAGACCTGGCGGCCTATTCAAAGCACGCAGGCCGAAAGGTCATTCAAGATTCAGATGTTGTTCAGTTACTGCGAAGGTATGTGCCCCCTCCACCCCATTTATCTTTATAAATAAATATTTACAATGCAACAGACAGCGCCAGCTCAACTCCCACACCACAGTGTTCTCCCTGGCCCAACGCCATTTACCCAGAGAACTGCTTCAGGAGATTCGCATGCCTGTGAGTAAAGTTCAACCCCGCCGGCGGCAGCGGCAAAGACCGAGCTTGCAAGCTGTCGAAGAGGAAGAAGAAGGCGAAGAAGTGGAGGTGGAGGGAGGACCTTAATGTCTAATAACGGAATGGGGCTCCAATGTACATTATTATTTTTTCTTCTTATTTTTTCTTCTCTTTTTTTATATCGTCATTCAAGCCCAATCTGTGCTGTGCCGGACTCTCTTTGCAATGTCTGGTGGGGGCCGGCGAACGAGGACGTAAAACATTACTGAGGTGGCGAGGGCGAGGCCGTACCTATAATTGTATCATTAGCATCGCCCATCTCACTCCCGAGAGGGGGGGGGTATACCAAGTAATGATATACTGCATATGATTATTTCTCAAGTTCACCTCCGCAGCTCTAGCAATGGGCACCCCCTTCTCAATATTCCCCATCGCAACCACAAAATCCGGCTCCACCGTCTCCTCTATCCAAACCGGCTGAGCGGCAACCAACCCCGCCATCCCCTCCACATCCGGGAAATAGAACTCCCCCTTCTCCGGCACGTTGTCCGGCGTGAACATATTCCTCTTCCACGGACTCCTCAGCAACCCCTCCACCGTGACCTCCCCCTCCGGCAGACCCGCCGGATCGCGATCCCTGTGCAGCCTCTTCTCCTTCGCTATCCACCCCCGATTCACCAACACCTTGGTCCCCCCCCCCTCCGCACCACCACCACCACCACCACGCTCCAGCGGGGTGACCACCTGGTACCCATTCTGCCCCTCGTGTATCCGCGGCCCGATCAGCATCTCCTGGTCGTGCCGGAAGCGCCCGGTGGCGAGGACGCGGCGGTAGTCGAAGGAGGGGATCTGCTCCACGTCCACCCTTGGCGGCAGCGGCAGCGGCGGGGCCAGGAGACGGCCGGTGTGGGCGGTTATGAGGTCGGTTTTCCACTGCAGTCGCTGGACCTGCCAGGTTCCGAGGGCGAAGGCGGTTATTGGGATCGCGGCGAGGAGGAGGAGGCCTGGGCCGTGTTGCTTCCGGCCGGCGCGGACGAGGGTTGGGGGTTGGTCGAGGATTGAGGTGAAGTTTGGGTTGTCGGCGGGGTTGTGGGCGCTTCGATGGATGGGCGGGAAGGGGGGTTTTGGGAGGTGGCGGGTTAGGAGGGGGAATTGGCGGAGGAGGGGGCGCATTGTTGGTTCTATGTTGGTTCTGTGGGAGTTGTGTGTATGGGAGTTGGGGGTGGAGGTTGGTTGGTTGTGGGGGATATTATGGAGTTATTATCGGTAAATTTAAGTTGCTGCAGAGTGCAGTGATTACCCCTCCAAAGCCCTAACCCACATATGAGGTCAGAACTTACAGGTACTTTTGTGGCGGGGAAGCCACATTACGGTTAAGGTGTGGAGGCTGAGCGCCCCTTTCTGGAGGAATATACCGTAGTATCATATCATACGTCAGGCTCCTGGTTGGTAGACTACTACCTTTCCCTAACATCTCCTTTACACTTCCACACTCACTTTATTCCTCCTATTCTCAAGTTGGATATGTTCTTTTCAGGCACCCTCCAAGAAGCCGTTGCACTCGCAATCGAGCAGAACCGCTCTCTTGCTTGTTTTGTCACGGGTACGCTAACTATCAGCATATTTCCCTCCCTCCCTCCCTGACTGGCCGACGCATCTGTTATAAATTGTCATACTGACTCAAAGGCATAGACGACGGCGACGAAAGCACGACCTGGGAGAGTACATATTTCACAGACGAGGAGGTTTGTTCCTTCCCAGAATTCTCTCTCTTTTTTTTTGTTCTCCGGCGGCTGTTGCTGACTCGGTCTTGCTCATGTATAGGCGGCGCCGCTGCTAGCACAATGCGTGCTCGTAAGATTGCAAGCTGGTTCAGTTGATGCGGGGTTCTTGGCGGCGTTTTGTCCGATACAGGATGTTCCGTATTTCACTGTTATCAAGTATGTTTTTGCTCTTCGGAGTAGTTGGGGGGGAGGATTGCTAACGGATCGCCGGGTGAAGACATGGGGCTCTAGTCGCGAATATGAAGGCGGGTGATTCGAAGGAGGAGTTCGTGAGGCTGTTGAAAGGGGGGGTTGTGGAGCCGCAGGATGCACCACAAGCAGCAGCAGCAGCAGTCGAACTTCCAGCTCCTCCCGCGCCGGCACCGGCGCCCGCTACACCTCCGAGAGTGCCGGCAGCTTCGTCGGAAGTGCCAGGAAGAGCGGATAATTCGTCGTTTTTGCTACAGCAGAGGAAGAGGCAACAGGAAGCTAGTGAAGAGAGACAGCGGATATTGCAATTGTTAGAGAACGACAAGAAGGAGCGAGAAGCACGACAAAGGAAGGTGGCGGAAGATAAAGCTTCCTCGACCTCAACTACTGAGCCCAGAGAACAGAAGACACCAAGGTCGCATTCGTCCAGTGAAACAGCAATATCATTCCGCATGCTCGACGGCCTGAGCCTGAAAGCAAAATTCCCCTCATCCGCAATTCTAGCAACCGACGTTCGCGAGTTTGTCGACGAACACCGTACAGACAGCGACCACCCCTACAACTTTCTGCAAATCCTTACGCCGCTGCCAAACAAGCAGATCACCATCTCCGAAGAGAACTCCACGCTGAGCGAATTGGGCCTCTCACCAACATGCACGCTTGTCCTCGTCCCCACATCCTCGTCACCGGCGTCAGCTTATAGCGGTGGTGGAGGATCCACGGAAGCGGGGGGGATATTTTCGAGGATCTACGGATTGCTCTACTCTATTGTAACTACCATCCTCGGGCATTACCCGCCTGTTCCTGTCCCTGCGAATGCTGAATTGGGGCAGAGTCAGAGCCTGCCGACGGCATCTTTGCTATCCTTGGATGCACCGACTCCGCCGTCGTCGTCGGGGCAAGCGTCACCGAGGGAGGAAATGGCGGGTACAAGGATTAGGACTTTGTATGATGGGAGGGGGGATGACGAGGACGCGGATAGGAAGTATTATAATGGGAATCAGGTGTGCCGTCTTTATTTCTCCCATGAGGGGTGACTCGCGAGCTAATGGTTGGATAGCTCGACTTTGAACCCAATATGGATGAGGGCTCTGGCGATGACAATTGATTGGTGTATTGTTGGTCCACCCTTTTAATATCACATCTTTAACTAGACACCTATTAGCACTAGCTATTTCGCGTTTTTCCCAACACCCATCTTGTCTTTTTTCCTTTTCCCCTTTGCTTTTTTTTCCTACTCCTCTTGGAATACTCTGCGGTACCGGTGGTATATTTATTCTGTTATTTCCTCCTTTAGAATGGAAATCATGCTTTAGCCAGACGATATCTGTACCAGTCCGAACACCGGCCGTATGACTGAACCTTTTCTGAAAAAGAGAGAGAGAGAAGGAAAGAAGTTCCGGCGTGACACTCATTGAGGTATTTTTCCCATTACCATACGGGCATCTTGCCGTGCCTAACCCAAACATCCGAAGCCAGAGAGGGCCGATGCCACTCTCTCCACAGGGCGCTTTTTCGAACCTATGATACTAGCACAGTATGGTCACTTTTTCTTCCAACCCGACTTGCCGCTGATTACATTTGAGCGTTCTTAGTGGTATGCCAAGATGTATTTGTACGATAGAGTTTAGTTTCCATCGTGGCTGCCGTACCTGCAGGGATACCCGGTGTTGAGCTACAATAACTAGTAACTTGATATCGTAATGGAGAGGCTTTTCCCCCTGCACTCGAATGTGCTAGTATTGCCAGGGTGCTGGGCTAGTTTAGCTTGAATATTCGCTCCCGGGTACGATGTTGTAAAAGTCTTTTCACCTATTATCGCATAATTTGTTTGGCTGGAAATGGCGCTCGGGCCTGAAGGGGGACGAAAGCCGGCTTGCTGCGATACTTGTACTTGTGCTCGTAGATGTAGGGGAGTGTCGGTCTACTCCAGTACCGGTACTAGTAGCACTAACTGAAAATTGGATTGACAAGTTCCCTTGAGCTTTCTGTAAAGAAGGAGTGAGAAGAAAGGATCTGGAAGTAGGATGACCTTGTGAGAGGGGAATAACGGTAGATTGGTCGGTCCGACCTCTCTCCCTCTCTCTCTCTCTTTCCAAACTATCATACTTGAACTCGGTACTCCTGCATCTTATCCCATCACTTGGCAAGCTTAGCGCATTCGCTAAGTCTTCCTCTTCCCCCCACGTGGTGGTCACTGGTCACGCACACTTATTGGTAGCGGTATCGAGTTATTGACTACTGTATATGCCGCTACGGTGCCGGTACTCCCACTCTTTTCTGGCTATTGTTTTGTGGGAATGGACAATCATAGGCATTGTTCCTCGTGACACCCGATAGGTGCTCAAAGATTGCGGTAGTCGGGTAGAGTATGATACAGTACAGCAGGCTGGACATGCAAGTAAGATGTTCTCTCGTTATCACGGCTTGGGGATACGATACTTGCTTGGACTCGGTGAGAGTACTAGCACAAGAGAGACGAAGGTCACTCCCATGTAACGCCGACAAAACTAGTTGGGAGCGAAACCCACACGCTTACCTCAACGGGGTAAGTATGTGTGACGGAATCGTATTGTGCGACCGCCGTAGCGCAATTATTCCGCCAACATACTATCTGCAGGGATGCCGCATCTTTAACGCTGTCTCTCTCGCGCTGTGGGTGTTCATAATTAAAAAGTCTCGGAAAGAGGAGGGGGGGGATCGTATATATTCTCTCTCTTCCCCCTGATCCCTCGCCGCTCTCTCACGATTCTTCTTCCTTCTCCACGCTTTTGCTGTTCACCATCCTGCAGAGAATCATTCCTCAACAACTATTACATCCAGGATGGGTATGCCACCGCAACCAGTTTCTAATGGGCTCATATATGCTACTTATGCTGTCTTCTTGTATGCCTTTTTTTCCTTCCCCTCCTCATCGTTGTGGAGCTGACATGGTTCAAATCAGAATAATCGGTGTCACTCTCTCCTGGCGATTCCGCGGTCAATCGAAATTGGAGTTTATTCATTCGGGTCGCACCCAGACTGGTTTGCCTTTTTTCCGCTTTCCTCCCTCCCCCTTTGGGCTCTAGAATGCTGATGGGTTATAGCGATTCCCGTGGCACTCAACTTCATAGCCTCTGGTGAGTGCTGCGCGTCTTTGGACAGAAAGGCGGCAGCGGCAAGCATTCGTACCATGTCATTGATTTCTTGAAAGAAATAAAACATGACATCGTCTCAGTGGCCCTCGTTGTGCGATGGGTCGCTCGAGTAATCCAGGTTCGTAACCATTTGAGGGTGTTGCACTCTCCCTCGGGCTTTGGATCGTTTCTCGACTGGGCGTCAGTATCTTTAACTACTCGAAAAAAAGCTTTGAGCGGAGAGTGTAGCTGGCTTCACTACGGGTGCCTGTTTGCTGTGGACCTCTTTGCCCGATCCAACCCCCTCACCTGAGTGGGAGATTGGGCAAACTTGGAAAACTGACCTTATGGGCTGAGATTGACCGTTTGCACTCGATCAAGTTAAGACTTGCGTGGGAAATGTGTTGCCGCTACCGTCCCCTCTTCTCCATTATTCCTTTCCCTTTAGAAAATGCCCCCAAAGGTACTGATATTTTCTAGCAATGGGATCTGCCGTCTTGTTTTCCTATCCGGAAATTGGAACTATCGCTGGTGTGCAGGGAGCTATCACTTATGCTGCTTGCTCGGCCTTGCCCATCATGTCGTTTGCTTTTTTGGTGCCAAAGCTGAGGAGAAAATTGCCCGGAGGGTTCATCCTTACCATGTGGGTGAAGGAGAGGTACGGGCCGTATGCGGCGCTTTACTTGAGCTTTCTGAGGTGAGCGATTGAGAATTCCCGGAGGTGGTTGTTATATAGCTGACGAGTGTAGTGTCGCTACCATGTTCTTGTATATGGTTGCGGAATTGTCTTCTCTCCAACAGGTCATCAATGCTCTTACCAATCTCAATGGCCTCCCGGTGGTTATTGTTGAAGTTGTCATCACTACAATATACACTTGTACGCCCGACGTATACCCCCCATACGAGAGTGTACTAATCCATTCTAGCTCTTGGCGGGTTTCGCATCTCCTTCCTGACCGACAATATCCAAGGGGTAATGATTGGGATCCTAATCATCATCTGCACCATTGCAGTCGGCACATCAGTAGAAATTGACCGCTCCAAAATCGACCCGTCGGGGCTCACCCACAGCACCGTACTCGGCTATCAGTTAATCTATATTCTGTTCATTGGGATACTCTTCAGTTTCATGTTTGTATCCGGCTTTTGGATGCGCGCATTCGCATCAAAGACTGACAAAGATTTGTGGATCGGGGCATCGATCGCCGCGATTGTACTCTTCATCGCCCTCCTCCTCGTCTCTTCTACGGGTTTCATCGCTGCATGGGCAGGAGTCTGGGAGCCGGGTGCGTACGGCGGTCTTGCATTCTTCCTGTTACTCGCGGAACTCCCCTCCTGGGTCGTTGGATTTACCCTCGTGATGGTGGTAGCGCTCAGCTGCGCCGTCTTCGACAGTCTACAATCGGCAATGGTGTCTACAATCTCCAATGACGTCTTCAAGAACAAGCTGCCTCTGCTCTGGGTCCGTGTCTTTGTCCTCCTCGTCTCTATCCCGGTAGTTGTCGTCGCCCTCAAGTCCCCTTCCATCCTTCGTATCTTCCTAATTTCAAACATCTTTGCCTGCGCCGCCATGCCTCCAATCCTCCTCGGACTCTTTGACGCAATGTACTTCCTTCGAGGTGTGGATATTATCGTCGCAGGCTTCGGCGGTCTCTTCTCGGTATTCCTGTTCGGATGCGCATTCTATGGTGATGCCAAGAAGGCTGCCGAGTTGATAATCTTGACGTCGGGATTGTACGCCGATGACTGGAGCGTGTTTGGGGTGTTTGTTGCTGCGCCCGTGGGTTCATTGATATTCTTGATGCTGGCTGTCACGTGCCGAATGGGTTGTGTTTGGGTACGTTGTAAAGTTCAAGGAGGCAGGTTTGACTGCCTTGATAAGCCATTGCCCAGGGAGGATGCGGTTGGTGAGAGAGATGAAAGTCCTAGTAGGAGTTTGGGGGATGCGGATGGGAGGAAGGTTGTGAGGTAGATGGATTTTTAATAGTAGTTGCAGTTTTGGTTATGTGAAGTTGATTGGATCGTTGGGTAGAGTAGGCGAAATTGACCAATCAATTCCCAGTACTATTATTTCTACTTGTTGTGTAATACAGTGGCACGAATTTCAATCATTTCAACTTTGTCTCATACGAAGCCATTCCAAGATGCGGTCGGATTAAAGCAGTTGAACTAGGGTTTCAAACGCTACGAATGCAATAAAACCATAGGTGTTCGTGTGCAGTTGCGTTATCATACCCGCAAACCACGTATAGCGTCGTCCCCACCGCTCCAACGCAATACAGTTCGAGCATCCAATCTTAGACCTATAAGTACAGGTACTGTATCCCCCTCCTCTCTCTCTCTCTCTCTCTCTCTCTCTCCACCATATACCAACCCCACGCCCTCCACATCCACAATAATTACCTATTAATCATGCTATCTATATTTATACCGATAATTTCTTTCATCTTAACACTCATCCTCCTCCTCATATTAGATTGTCTATCACGGTACCACACGCCCCCCGCAACTCCACCCACGACATCTACGCAAGCTATGACAGCTAACAATCTTCCCCCCGCCGAAAAAAGTCGTAGAGGGCACATATTATTATTACCTCACGCCCATCCGACCTTGGCACTAAAAAACTCCGCAACCCTCGCAATCTCCGAACTGGCCCACGCAATCTCGACTCTGATTGCCCGGTACTGCTACATGTCCGACTGTTTGGGCGCCCCCAACCCACGCACCCAGGGCCTGGGCCCCATCGAGAGCGAGCTCACAACCTTCCACATCAAAGAGAGGGCGACGCTGGACCTGGTGGATCGCATGCTTGTGGTGCTCCGCTCAGCGCACAACGACCTAAAGGAATACGAAGCCGTCGTCGAGGCTTTCTGGGAGCAGTGCGAACGATCCGGCGGTCACATGCCCCAGGACAAGGTGGCCAGCGGCGTCGAGATGTTGACCGAGTGGCGCGATCGCAAGAGGGGCGGCATCCAGAAGGAGGTGGTCGCCGAGGCGCAGAAGTACTTTGGTATCGATGATGGAATCGTCCCCACGCCGGAGCCGACGCCGCAGGAGATTTCGGATGAGGCGGTCGTCGGTACGACTGGTGGGGAGGTGAGCGGCAGCGGGAGCGGTGGGAGTAGGAAGAAGAAAAAGAGAAGGAATAGGAGGAGGAGGAGGTGAATGGTTGGGGTGGTACTTTGTGTGTGTGTGTACACTAGTATTGTACCGTTGTATGCTGTATGATCGAGTGTGTGGCTGGTCTTATTTACTGTATTACGGGTTTTACCGATGTTTCTATGTCTTCTGGATGGGATTGTTACCTATCCAATGAATGAAATCCAACACTATCACTACTCTATGAAAAGTCTTTCGTTCGGCGCACACAAGTACTCGTAGTCAGCAATGCTAGGTAAACGTTCTTCAAGACGAAATAGTCGTAAAAAAGACCCCGCCCGTTTAGGGAGCGAATATATGAATCTAGCACCCTTCTTGCTGAGAGCTACTGTAAACACAAATTGAGGATTCCCCTTCTTTCCTTAATATATCTCGCCCCGGGTGACATTATTTACAAAATTTGCGGTATTTTTCACTATACCTTAGCCACCGCCGAGGAGATTCGGTCGAGAAAAATAACCGTAAATTCTGGCCAAACTCGACCCCCCCGCCACTATTATTACCTGTATGGCAGTTACCATCCCTAGAAGAGCGAATTCGCCACGGGGGTTAAGTTAGTCCCTTGGGGGGGTGGTGGCTATGATACCTTAAGGAGTATGGCGGCGGGTCGAGTTTTACCCAAAATCTACGGTAATGAGATGTGAAAAGTATCCTCCTTAACCGGAAGTTCCAGACCGAGAACTTGTGCCCATTAATCTCTTGAGTTGCTCTGACAAACAAACTAAATTGTAATCTCTGTTGCTCTTTCTAACTTGGTGCTTTGTGGAGGATTTTTCTTCTTTTCTTTTCGTTTCTTTTCATTTCATGCATTCTCACTCGCCCGGCTTTTGCAGGGATGGCCCTATTATTATTGCCGGACGGGGGGGGGATCTGTCCCAGCAAGCAAGTACTCGTCCCAGGCAAGAATTATCCGGAAACAGGGGATTAAAAATATATAATATTATACGGTAATTAAAACCCCTGCGATCGTCTGAGCGCCCATACAAACTCAAAAAAACCGTATTTTCGAATACTTCTTCCCTGGGACGAGTAAGTATCGTTCGTTATTGGTATCATATATAACACCCCATACATTACGGATCGGTTCACAAAAGAAATTTCAACAGATCGAATTGGATTATGTTCTGGGATAGTACAGTACATTTTAGTTGGCGACGTACAGGACGAGTACATAAGACTAATAGACCAGGAAGTAATGACCAATCATGTTGTAAACGCAGAGTTGTAATACAGTAAGGAAGGACAAAAACAAAGAGTAAAAATTCAGAAAATAACTGGCATGAATAGCTAGTAGTAGTACATGCCCCCCCCTTGCTCCCGCTTCCCTACACTAGCAGGATGGAGTTAGGTATACCGGCTCAACTAACAGTGAATAGTAGTGCCCATACAGGGAAGTGTATGCTGGGTTACCAACTTTGATCCGGGATGATGATTTGCGGGGGAGAATTTAAAGAGGAATCAGGAAGCAAGCAAAGGAAGGAGAAGGAGGAACAGAAACGAAAGACAGGGATGTTGAATGTTTGTTTGTTGGACGCTCCGGAGAGGGTTTCGAAGTCGGTTTAAAGGAGAGATAAGCGGCTGGCGGTATATATGTGAATATTTGGAGGAGTACATTGGTGTGTTTAAGAGCGATGGTCTAGATCTCCCTGCCGGGGTCAAACCGCATTGGGGTTCGCAGATTGGCGGGCTTGCAGTAGATCCGCCGCCCTCGGGGAGAGGTAAGCCCGCCAACGCTGTGTACGGCCATTATCTTCTGGGATATCGGGGTTGACACGTTCATGTGATAGCAGTAGTTGCACTACTTCATCATTGAGGATCTCGGCAGCCCGCGAGAGCGGTGTTTGGCCATAATGGTCAGGGATATTGGGGTTGACATCTTCGTGTCCTAGCAGTAGTTGAACTACTCCAGTATGGTCTCGCTCGGCAGCCCACCAGAGCGGCGTTCGGCCAGCCTGATTGGCCATGTTAGGGTTGACCTTTTGGCATTTTAACAGTAGCTCCACTACTTCGCCATGGCCCGCGCCAGCAGCCAGCGCGAGCGGCGTTTGGCCATAATCATCGGGGATATTGGGGTCGACATCTGCGTGTTCTAACAGTAGTTGAACTACCTCAAGGATGCCTCCCAGAGCAGCAAGCGAGAGAGCCGTTTTGTGAGCCCAACCGGTCATATTAGGGTTGACCTTTTGGCATTTTAACAGCAGCTTCACTATTCCACAATAACCAAACGCCGCAGCCCTCGAGAGAGGTGTGTTGCCAAGTATGTCTGGGATATCGGGGGCGATGTCTTTCGCTTTCAATAGTAGCTTTACGGCTCGACCATCCGCACGCTTGGCAGCCAACAAGAGAGCCGTTTCGCCAGCCTGATTGGTCATATTGGGGTTGACCTTTCCGCATTTGAACAGTCGCCTCACTGTTTTATCATGCCCCCCAGCAGCAGCCATCGAGAGCGGTGTTCGGCCAGAACTGTCCGGGATATTGGGGTTGACATCTTCGCGTGCTAGCAGTAGGCGAACTGCTCCAGAATTGCCTCGCTCGGCAGCCCGCCAGAGCGGTGTTTGGCCAGCATGATCGCGCACATCAGGGTTGACCTCTTGGAATTTTAACAGTAGCTTCATTACTTCATCACGCCCCTCCTCAGCAGCCCACCAGAGCGGTGTTCGGCCATAATGGTTAGGGATATTGAGGTTGATATCTTCGTGTTCTAACAGTAGTCGAACTACTGGAAAATGGTCTCTCTCGGCAGCCCGCCAGAGCGGTGTTTGGAGAGAAAGATCGGTGAGATTGGGGTTGACATTTCGGCATCTTAATAGTAGCTTCACTACTTCAACATGCCCCCGCCCAGCAGCCCGCAAGAGCGGTGTTCGGCCAGAAATATCCGGGATATTGGGGTTGATATCTTCGTGTTCGAGAAGTAGTTGAACTACTTTATGATGGCCATTCCTGGCAGCATATGAGAGGGGTGATCGGCCGGCCTCATCGGTCATATTAGGGTTGACCTTTTGGTGTCTTAATAGTAGCTTCACTACTTCATCATGCCCCTCCCCAGCGGCCCATGAGAGCGGTGTTCGTCCCGCATTGGCTGTCATAATGGTGTTGGCGTTGTCCTCACTTTCCAACTGTAGTTTCAGTACTCAAAGCGGAGGAAAGGGCCGGGAAAGAGAAAACAACGGATTGCCAAGTCTCAGTAACTTGAAGGAGATGTAGGTAATTGACGGCTTTGAGGAAATAGAAAACCACCCCCTTGAGGGATTCGTGATCGCGGAGGGTTGGTCAAATAGCCTGCCTCTGGCAAAAGTAGAAAAGGGTAAAGGTGATGGAGATCTGGTCGTGCGCAGGGACAGCTGCCGCCACAGAAGCACCGCTAGGATGCTGCTGTGAGGCGAGCCTTGTGAGAAGAGACGCGGATTGAAGGTGGCAGGAAAAAAGAAGTGTGTTCGCTATTCGATGTGTAGGGTGATGATGGTTATCATTTCGGGAGAAGAAGAGAATGCAGCTGAGACTGAATACAGTTTGTGTGGTAGCCACTCGCACAGTGGGCTCTCTACCACCAGTCACCCTCGACATGGTGACTGTCCCACTCGTCTTACCAGTATGCCCTAATATGGCATCCCACGATGGGGTTACTCCATCAAAAGGAAGCAAGCGGGAGGGCGAACAATAAGTGTGGCCGCTGTATTCTCGAAGATGTGCACCGTTGCCCTAATCTTGTTCTTAATTGCAAAAGCAACACTGTCAGTGCTGCAAAGAAGCGTGGGAAATAGAGCTTAAGTTATATAACTTTCTAGGACCTCTGCAGAACAGTTACATTTAATAACTATAGAAACCTAACTAAAAGTAACTTATCATACTCACTATAAACAACTAGTAGCCCCCTCGAGTCTTCCTACTCACTCCCATGTGTATTATGATGCCGCAAAGTTTGGGAATAGAGGCCCCTCAGGTGGGGCCCTCCTCCGATGTAGCCCCGGCCCTTCTTGCCGGGAGCTAAACACAAATTGAGGATTATCAGTGTGAGTTTGCCACTTGATCCCTCAGTAATCGGTTTACAAAGATTTCAACCGATCAAATTGGATTATATTTTGAGATAGTACATTTTGGTTGGCGACGTATAGTACGAGTACACAATAGACAAGGAAGTAATGACCAATCATGTTCTAAACACAGAGTTGTAATAGAGTAGGGAAGGACTAAAACGTAGCCGAAAGGAAAGACTAAAATTCAGATAATAACTGCATGAATAGTAGTAGTACATGCCTCCCCCCCCTCCCACTTCCCGACACTAGGAGGATGGAGTTAGGGATACCCAGTCAACTAACAGTTAATACCCATAAATGCTCATACGGGAAGTGTATGCTAGATTAGCAGCTGTGATCGGGGATGATGATTCACAAGGGAGAATTTAACGTGGAATCTGGAAGCAAGCGAAGGGGGAGGAACAGGAACGAAAGACAGGGATGTTGAATGTTTGCTGGATGCTCCGGAGAGGGATTCGGAGCCGGTTTAAAGGAGAGATAGGCAAGGAGAGATAAGCGGATGGCAGTATATATTTATATAAATGCCTAAAAAGGAGTACTCGGGTACATTTGTGTTTTTGGGAGCGATAGTAGTCAATATTTTGCCCTGTTGGGGTCAAACGGCATTGGGATTCGCAGATTGGCTGGCTTGCAGTAGATTCACCGCTCTTTTTAGGATGCGGGAAGCCCACCAAAGCAGTGCTCGGCCACGATTGCCCGGCATATTGGGGTTGACATCTTCGCGTTCTAGTAGCAATTGAACTACTGCAAAACGGCCTCTCTCGGCAGCCAGCCAGAGCGGCGTTCGGCCAGCCTGATTGGTTATATTAGGGTTGACGTTTGGGCATCTTAACAGTAGCTTCACTACTTCATCATTCCCCTCCCCAGCAGCCCACCAGAGCGGTGTTCGGCCGCCATCATCCGGGATATTGGGGTTGACATCTTCACGTCCTAGCAGTAGTTGAACTACTCCAAGCTGGCCTCTCTCCGCAGCCCACGAGAGCGGCGTTCGGCCAGCCCAACCGGTCAGATTAGGGTTGACCTTTTGGCATTTTAACAGTAGCTTCACTACTTCATCATCCCCCTGTACAGCAGCCCACGAGAGGGGTGTTTGGTCATAATCGTCCGGGATATTGGGGTTGACATCTTCGCGTCCTAGCAGTAGTTGAACTACTCCAAACTGGCCTCTCTCGGCAGCCCACCAGAGCAGCGTTCGGTCATCCTCATCGGTTATATTAGGGTTGACCTTTTGGCATTTTAACAGGAGCCTCACTAGTTCATCATGCCCCTCCCGAGCAGCCCATAAGAGCGGTGTTCGGTCATGATCGTCCGGGATATTGGGGTTGACATCTTCGTGTTCTAGCAGCAGTTGAACTACTCCAAAATGGCCACTCTCGGCAGCCCACCGGAGCGGCGTTCGGCCACCCTCATTGGTCATATTGGGGTTGACCTTTTGGCATTTTAACAATAGCTTCACTACTTCATCATGCCCCTCCTCAGCAGCCCACGAGAGCGGTGTGTAACCGCCATCATCCGGGATATCGGGGTTGACATCTTCGCGTCCTAGCAGTAGTTGAACTACTCCAAACTGGCCTCTCTCGGCAGCCCACGAGAGCGGCGTTCGGCCACCCTCATTGGTCATATTAGGGTTGACCTTTTGGCATTTTAACAATAGCTTCACTACTTCATCATGCCCCTCCTCAGCGGCCCACCAGAGCAGTGTTCGACCATTATCATCCGGTATATTGGGGTTGACATCTTCGCGTTCTAGTAGCAATTGAACTACAGCAAAATGGTCTCTCTCGGCAGCCAACCAGAGCGGCGTTCGTCCAGCCTCATTGGTTATATTAGGGTTGACATTTGGGCATCCTAACAGTAGCTTCACCACTTCATCACGCCCCTCCCCAGCAGCCCAGCATAGCGGTGTTCGGCCATTATCATCCGGAATATTGGGGTTGACATCTTCGTGTTCTAGCAGTAGTTGAGCTACCCCAAAATGGCCTCTCTCAGTGGCGCACCGGAGCAGCGTTCGGCCAGCCACTCTGGTGATATTAGGGTGGACATTTGGACATCTTAACAGTAGCTTTACGACTCCATCGTCCCCACTCGCGGCAGCCCACATGAGTGGTGTTCGGCCATAATTGTCCGAGATGTTGGTGTCGACATCTTCGCGTCCTAGCAGTAGTCGCACTACTCCGTAATGGCGTCTCATGGTAGCCCACAAGAGCGGTGTTCGGCCATCGTCATCCATGATATTAGGGTTGACATTTCGGCATCCTAACAGTAGCTTCACTACTTCATCATGCCCCTCCCCAGCAGCCCACGAGAGCGGTGTTCGTCCCCAATTGTATAGCATAATGGCGTTTGCGCTGTCCTCACTTTCTAACTGTAGTTTCTGTACTCAAAGGACGGAAAAGGGCAGGGAAAGAGAAAGGAAATGATTGGCAAGCCTCAGTCACTTGAAGGAATGTAGGTAATCGACGGCTTTGAGGAAATAGAAAACCACCCCCTTGAGGGATTCTAGATCGCGGAGGGTTGGTCAAATAGCCTGCCCCTGGCAAAAGTAGAAAGGGTGAAGGTGATAGAGGTCTGGTGGTGCGCAGAGAGAACTGCCGCCGTACAAGCACCGCTAGGAGGCTGCCGTAAGGTAAGCGTTGTGAGAAGAGACCCGGAGTGAAGCTGGTAAGAAACCAGGAGTGTGTTCGCTATTCGATGTGTAGAGTGATGATGGTTATCATTTCGGGAGAAGAGCCTAGATACAGTTTGTGGTATAGTAGCCACTCGCACAGTGGGCTCTCTCTATGTCGCAAACACGGTGACAGTCCCATTCGCCTTGCTAGCTAATACCAGTATGCCCTAATATGGCATCCCCAGATGGGGTTACTCCGTCAAAAGGAAGCAATCGAGAAAGCGAACAATAAGTGTGGCCGCTGTATTCTCGAAGATGTGCACCGTTGCCCTAATCTTGATCTTAATTGCGAAAGCAACATTGTCAGTTCAGTGCTGTAAAGAAGTCCGGGAAATAGAGCTTTAGTTATATAACTTTCTAGGACCTCTGCAGAACAGTCACATTTACTAAATAGAAACCTAACTAAAAATGACTTACTGATTACGAGTATCATACAAACAACTAGCAGCCCTCTGGAGACCTCTTGTCTTCCTACTCACCCCCATATATATTATGATACCTCGGAATTTAGGAATAGCGGCCCCTCAAATAAGCCCCTCCCCCAATGATAGCTCCCCCCCTTCTTACCGAGAGCTAAACACAAATCGAGGATTATCAGTGTGAGTTTGCCACTTGATCCTTCAGTAATCGGTTCACGAAAATTTCAACAGATCAAATTGGATTATATTCTGAGATAGTACTTTTTAGTTGGCGGCGTACAGTACATAATGAGATAATAGACTAGGAAGTAATGAGCAACCACGTTCCAAACGCGGAGCCGCAACAGAGTAGAGAAGGACCAAAAGATAGCCAAAAACAAACAAAAAATTGGGATAATAACTGCATGAGTAGGACAAGTACATGCCCGCCCCCTCCTACCTCCCGACACTAGCGTGATGTAGTTAGGGATACTCACTCAAATAACAGTCAATACCCATACAGGGAAGTGTATGCTGGATTGCCAGCTTTGAGCCGGGATGATTCGGTAGGGAGAATTTAAAGTGGAATAAGGAATCAAGAGAAGGGGGAAGAAGAGAAACGAAAGAGAGGGATGTTGAATGTTTGTTGGGCACTCCGGAGAGGGATTCAAAGTCGGTTTAAAGAAGAGATAAGCGGCTGACGGAATATAGGTGCATATTTATGGAAATAAATAAAAAGGAGCAGATTTGCATTTTTAAGAACGATCGCAAAGATTGTGCGCTGTTAAGGTCAAAAGGCATTCGGGTTCGCAGATTGGCTGGCTTGCAGTAGATTCGCCACTCTCTTGTTCGGGGTGAGGGAAGCCCACCAAAGCGGTGTTCGGCCATTATTGTCTCGGATATTGGGGTTGTGCTAGCAGTACTTGCACTAGGTCATCATTGCTGTTCGCGGCAGCCCACGAGAGCAGTGTTTGGCCATTACAGTTTGGGATATTGGGGTTAACATCTTCGTGTTCTAGCAGTAGTTGAACTACTCCAAAATGGCCTCCCTCGGCAGCCAGCCAGAGCGGCGTTCTGCCAGCGCGATTGGTTATATTAGGGTTGACCTTTTGGCATTTTAACAGTAGCTTCACTACTCCATCATAACCAAACGTTGCAGCCATCGAGAGAGGTGTATTGCCAAATATATCTTGGATATCGGGGGTGATGTCTTTCCCTTCCAAGAGTAGCTTTACGGCTCGATCATCCCCTTTCTGGGCAGCACACAGGAGAGCCGTTCGGCCACCCCAACCGGTGATATTAGGGTTGACATTTTGGCATTTTAACAGTAGCTTCACTACTTCATCATGCCCCTCCCTAGCAGCCCACGAGAGCGGGGTTTCGCCATAATCGTCCGGGATATTGGGATTGACATCTTGGCGTCCTAGCAGTAGTTGAACTACTCCGAAACGGCCACTTTCAGCAGCCCAGGAGAGCGGTGTTCGGCTAAAGATATCAGTAATATCAGAGTGGACGTTTTGGCATTTTAGCAGTAGCTTCACTACTTCATCATGCCCCTCCTCAGCAGCCCACGAGAACGGTGTTCGGCCAGAACTGTCCTGGATATTGGGGTTGACATCTTCGTGTTCTAGCAGCAGTTGAACTACTCCAAAATGGCCTCTCTCTGCAGCCCACGAGAGCGGCGTTCGGCCATCGTCATCCATGATATTAGGGTTGACCTTTTGGCATTTTAACAGTAGCTTCACTACTTCATCATGCCCCTTCCCAGCAGCCCACGAGAGCGGCGTTCGGCCAGAATTGTCCGGGATATTGGGGTTGACATCTTCGTGCTCTAGCAGTAGTTGAACTACTTCATGACGTCTATTTAAGGCAGCCCACAAGAGCGGTGTTCGGGCAGCCTCGCCTATCATATTAGGGTTGACATTTCGGCATCTTAATAGTAGCTTCACTACTTCATCATGCCCCGCCCCAGCGGCCCATGAGAGCGGTGTTCGCTTCCAATTGTTTGGCATAATAGTGTTGGTGTTGTCCTGACTTTCCAACTGTAATTTCAGGACTTAAAGGGCGGGAAGGGGCCGGGAAAGAGAAAACAAAGGACTGGCAAGCCTCGGTTACTTGGAGGAAATGTAGGCAATCGACGCCTTTGGGGGAATAGAAAACCACCCCCTTGAGGGATTCGTGATCGCGGGGGGTTGGTCAAATAGACTGCCTCTAGCAAAAGTAGAAAAGGGCGAAGTGATGGAGGTCTGGTGGGAGGTAGGGACAATTGCCGCAGTACATGCACCGCTAGGAGGCTGGCGTGAGGTGAGCGTTGTGAGAAGTGACCCGGAACGGAGGTGGTAGGAAAAGCTGAAGTGTGTTCGCTACTCGATGTGTAGAGTGATGATGATTATCATTTCGGGAGAAGAGAACGCAGCTCAGACTAAATACAGTTTGTTGTAGCCACTCGAACAGTGGGCTCTCTATCGGATAAACACCGGAAATACCAGTCATCCTCGACATGGTAACAGTCCCACTCGCCTTGCTAACCAATACCGGTATGCCCTAACATGGCATGCCACGATGGGGTTACTCCATCAAAAGGAAGGAAAGGAGAAATCGACCAATAAATGTGGCGGCGCGGCCGTGTTCTCGAAGATGTCCGTCGTTGCCCTGATCTTAATTGCAAAGGCAGCACGGTCAGTCAGTGCTGCAAAGAAGCATAGGAAAGGGAGCTTATATAACTTTCTAGGACCTCTGCGGGGCCACGTTCACTAGCTACAGGAACCTAACTAAAAATAACTTACTCGGTATGGTACAAACAACTAGCAGCCCTCCACTCGAGACCTCGAGTCTTCCTACTCACTCCCATGTGTATTATAATACCACAAAATTTACGAATAGCCGCCCCTCAAATAGGGCCCCCCCCCAATGATAGCCCCCCCTTCTTGCTGCGAGCTAAACACAAATTGAGGATTATCAGTGTGAGTTTGCCACTTGATCCCTCAGTAATCGGTTCACAAAGATTTCAACAGATCAAATTGGATTATATTCTGGGATAGTACATTTTGGTTGGCGACGTACAGTACAGTACATAATAGACTAGGAAGTAATGGCCAATCATGTTCTAAACGCAGAGTTGTAATACAGTAGGGAAAGACTAAAACATAGCCGAAAGGAAAGGCTAAAAATTCGGATAATAACTGCATGAATAGTAGTAGTACATACCCCCCCCTCCGGCTTCCCTACACTAGCAGGATGGAGTTAGGGATACCCACTCAACTAACAGTTACCCATAGAGGGAAGTGTATGCTAGGTTACCAACTTTGATCCGGGATGATGGTTCGCAAGGGAGAATTTAAAGAGGAATCAGGAAGCAAGCACAGGAGCAGTGTTAATTATGTACGATTTCCTATTTCTAAGCGAGAAACATCATGTATGTTCTGGTGGATTCTAGGGGTTTCCTTGGGTATGAGTCAGCACCGTGTAACCTCAAATGTCTATATAAGGAGGAGGG
>Ga0307513_10000266_pt1 | contig 75947 bp, 51 predicted proteins | sample 15_EM_MG_FD_202174 | JGI IMG/M metagenome (GOLD analysis project Ga0307513, IMG submission 202174) | Populus trichocarpa ectomycorrhiza microbial communities from riparian zone in the Pacific Northwest, United States - 15_EM | ecosystem: Host-associated > Plants > Roots > Unclassified | place...
CACACTCAGCCCAAAAAGGAGAAAACCAAGAACTTATCCACATCGTGAGCACCTTCTGCTCACAAAGAGTGTGGGTCAAAATTCGATGGAAAACTCGGGTCAGACTTCAGCGGAATTCAACACTCCCCGCTTGCCCCCGTGCATCAATGATGATGTTGCCCGACTGTCCCCGCGCATTCATGATCGTGCTCGACAGCGATTTAGACAAACCAAGGTTTCCAAGTTGGTACTGATTAAGCTCATTACCTGCTTGATATTGTTTCGCTCCTCGGGCGTAAAGCCTGTATAGCCTTTACTTTTATCGCCACCGGCAGCTCGCAAGTCAAGCATGTCGTTGCTCATTTGCTCAACGTTGGCCTTGCAATACTCGGGCCCGCTAACCACATCAGGATAACTGGTTGTTGAATTGCGCTAAGGTTTTATCCAATCTTTCCATCAACTCTTGACCCAGACTTATTGGTCACGATGTAGACGCCTTCCTGGATTTCTCTGCTTTCAAAGCTAGCAAGTTAGGACCTAGGTGGGTGAAGACTGAATGAAAATTAATGCTTTAACCGGATCAGATTTCGACGGAGTTCAACATCATGGCTTCATGTAACGCTGGAAGAAGACCAAATACAACTCAATTCGGCGACGGCCGTGTGGTCTAAATTTTCCCAATTGGCTAATCTAATATTTTCCATCTTGCCTCCAGGATTTTCCTTAGTGGCAACTTCGCAGACAAACAAAACATCACCTATGTCAGAAACTTCCATGCAAATGACGCATTCATTTATCAGGTCATATGCAGTTGGCTTCACATAAAAATTGGTCGGAAGTTTGTATATCGATAATGAATTTATTATCTTGCCGGAGAAATTTGATTCGCCTGGCAAATCAATCGCACTTTTTATGCTGGTTCGAAAGCCCATCTGATCTTGATTTTCGAGAGTCTCGAAAAATAAATCCTCGTCAACGTCACGCTCGATCGCTCTTAGGACTATTGAACCTAAAAATTCATCGTAATAGAGAACGACTGTTTCCCTGTTGTCGAAAACTAGAAAATACGGTTGGCCATGAAATCCATCAGGAAGGTTCCACTCTTTGTACTGAGCTTTCTCTTTCAAAATGTCATCTATCGATGTATATCTTGTGCCAGACTTAAATTTGGTAATACGTGCCCCAACCATTCGATTAAGGACTGGTAAAGCTTCTGATGGAAGCGAGTAATTTTTTCGCTGTCGTCTAATTGCGCTGTTTGTAGTCATTTTCGACCTTTTGCGGTGTCTAACATGTCTTGGATGAGTTGCAAAGTTTGAATGTTACTCGTGGGCTTTGCAATCAAACCGGAGGGGTCGTTTAAGAGTACGCGCCCTTGTGGTGTGACCATGACTTGAAAATCACCTATCGTATTTTTCTGCAAATACGTTTGAATCTTTTGTAAATCAGGAATACTGTTTGAGTTCAAGCTTGAAAAAGCTTTGACCTCTAACACTGAATCATTAAAAGTCGGCTTAAGGGTCATTCCTCCGGAGATGTTATCCATAATCAATCCCGGTTGCCCATTAACAGTGACGACTCCATAATTCTTAACCACTGGTAGGCCAGCGCTACTCAGTTGATTAAGCTGTTGGGCCTCGGATAGAAGTTCAGCCACTGAGCCACTATTGGCTATGGCGACTACCTTTGTAGGATCACCAGAGACTAGATAAACCGTTTTATTGGCGCCAGCACCAATTTGAGTGCCTACATTAACGGATCCGGCACCGATGCCTATGGCAAGGGGTCCTCCGGAATTTTGCGTTGCCACGGGTGGCGCAGATAGCCCTGAATCGCTTAAGACCACTCTCCCAGTTACTGGATCGATAGTTCCAATGACCGGCCCGCTACCTCCTGATCCGCGTGCAAATCCCGGTGGCAAATCGTCTCCCGCCGCTATCTTGGCGACTAGTGCCTTGGCCTCGGCAATCGCCGCAGTTGAGGCGGACTCAGCCCTCATCGCCTGAATGATTATTCGAGCTTCATTTAGGTAGGCGCCGATTGCCCCGGCCGCCAGATAGCCACCTATCTGTGGAAACGCAAACTCTTTAAAACTGTCCAGCAAAGTTTGCGTCGCAAGATTTGGGTCACTACCGAGAGCGAGGGTCTGATTCATCGCGGCTCTGACAGCCTTATTTCCCTGCAACGTCAGGCGCGGGTCATTCATCGAGGTGGGCAATAAATAAGTCGCCAAAGCTGCATTCAAGCCGCGTCTCGCAAGGTCACAAGCGTCCCCTTGCGTCTTACACGCATCTCGAACCATAAGATCTCTGGCCACATCCAGAATTTCTAGATTTTCTAGTTCGGTTTTTTCTGCTGCTGACAAAGTCTCACCGCGTCGCTTCTTGTCGTTGAGCATCTCGCGCTTTGTCGCCTCGGCGTGGTTAAGGTAGTTATTCACCACCTCATTACCCGCAGCCGCGCCACCCGCAGTGCCGCCCGCAGCAGCACCCACAGCTGTTGAAGCAATTGCAGTCAGCGTCTGAGCCAATGGACCGCTGATGCCCGCGTCAGCAAGCGCCTGCGCCACCAACGGCGCAGTCAGCGTTCCGGCTGCTGCGCCAGCCGCGCCGCCAGAACCGCCCGTCAGGCCACCGATAACCGTATGCAAAGCCAATCGCAGAATACCGCTGTTGCCCCAGTTGTCTTCAAGCTCCGTGGCCTGCGCCTTCAGCGCATTCTTGCGTTCTTCATTGGGTTCGTTGTTGGCTTGGTCTCTTAGGGCTGCGGCTTCGTTCAGCTTGGTCTGGGCATAGTCACCCACAGCCTTGGTTGCCTGCTGCCCAAACGCGGCCGTGATAGCCATTTGCGCATCAATCTCCTTTCGCACTCTTTCGGCGTCAAAGATCTTCTGAATGCCGGTTTCAGCGTCGCCTGTCCTGACCGCTGTGTTTCCTGCAATACCCGAGATGCCTGATGAGGAAGTGCTGCTGGCATTGCCCTCAGCGCTGCCGATACCGGCCCCGCCGCCAGGCGAGTAAATGGTGTCTTTCTTGGCGTCCAGGCCTGAGCCCATGCTCAGAGAAACGCTGTAACCACTGCCTTTGTATTCCGCGTTGTTCTGGATATCGCTGATGGTGAGCGTGCCGCCCGTATTGAAACTGTTCTTGCCTTGCTCCACCGCTGCTTGCGTACTGGCAATCACACTACCCTTGAGGTCGGTGTTGCCCGCCACATTCACCTGGAAGCCGCCATCCCCCGCCTTGATGCCGCTTTGCTGCACGACCGAGGCGTAACTGCTGTCGATGTTGCTGTTGGAGGCGCTGATTCCGCCGCCCGTGACGCTGCCCTTGCCAAAGCTGATGCTTGCGCCAATTGAGCTTTGCTCACTGGTGTAGGTGCTGGTGTCTTGCAGGCTCTGGATGTTGAGGTTGCCGCCTACGTTGGCTTTGACGGTGTTGGCCGCCACCACGGCGCCAATCAGGTTGGTGTCGCCGCCGCTGATGATGCTGGCGGTGTTGCCGGCCGTGACCTGGGTGTTGGTGTAGCGGGTCTCGCTCCCGTTGCTATTCCCCTGGCTGCTGCTGGCGCTGGCACTGAAGCCGAAACTCTGCGAGACGATTCCGTAGCTCACACCCACGCTGCTGGAGCTTGAGCTGTTGCTGCTTTCCTGGCTGGCGTTGCTCTGGCTGGCCAGCATATTGACATTGTTGTCTGCGAGCAGGGTGACGTTGTTGCCGGCCGTCAGGTTTGCGCCTTGGGCTGTGAGGTTGCTGGCCTGGCCTGCGCCTGTGGCGACGATGGTCAGGTTGTTGCCTGCGGCCGCCGTGCTGCCGGCGGCGCTGTTGCTTTGGCGGCTGCTTTTGCTTTCGCTTTCAGAGCTGCCGTAGCTGAGGTTGATGGTGATGTCGGTGGCTTTGTCTTTGTCGAAGTTGCCCGCGGCATCGGTCATGCCCTTGTAGGTGTTGTAGCCCTTGAAGGCCGTAGCCGCGCCGGCCAGTGCCTGCATGCGCCCATCGCTGGTGTTGCTGGCCGCGTCTGACATCTGCTGGCCGGTTTCCATGGCGCTGAGGAGGGGGCTGCTGACGCTGACAGTGAGGGCCGATTGTTTGAACTTGTCTTCAGTCTCGTAGCGGCTGGTTTCGCGGGCTTCAACAATATCGACCGTTTTAGCGAGGATGGTGATGTCGCCTGCCGGGGCGATCACGTCGCTGCCGACCTGTTTGTAGGCTTCACCGGCTTGCAGGGTGGTGCTGACCTTATTCGCTATTAGATTAATAGCTGCTTGCGCATGTTCCATCTGGGCTAGAGGGCTATTTGATGCATGAACACGGCTGCTGACAGCATAAGTAGGCTTTAGGTTATACGTCTCTTACTTGTTCGGAAAATCGGCGATTGTTTAAATTGCAACGCCACGATTGCTACCCGGTTTGTGAAAAAGTAGATCGTCAACTTCACGTTTTCTGCACCGAATAACAAACGCTAAGGCAACGTTCATATCACTCTGAAAGGAGTCAAATGAGTTTCGATCAATTTCATAAAATTCCTCGTAGTCAACGAGTCCATTGCTTACTGGAATTGATAGGTAAAACTTGCCTGTTTCCTCTTCTATACCAACAGAAAATCGCTCTTCTTTATTAACAAATGAATCTTTGAATTTCGTCATTTCAATAACGTATCTGTTGCCGCGTTGAAATGAGTTTTGGACTTGAAGGGTCAACGGCATAGGCCAGTTCTGGATAGTCTTGAGGAGTAGCCGCAATGAGCAACCCCATTTTTCCGTCAAACTTAACCGGCATGGAACCACTGTGGAAGGCATCAATCCGATACCAACCATCCTGCTCCAACTGGAATCGCAAGCTGCCGTCGGCATTAAAGACGGCCGCGTTATTTGGATACAGAAAATAGTCGGTGCCATCGGGTTTGAGATACTGACCCGGCTCGAAGATCGCCACCACACCTGTGCGATCAGGCAGGCGATATGACAGTCCACAAAAGGGCAGTACGACGCGTGCACCGTCTTCAAGAATAAGGAAAGACTCGATTTCTCGTTTGGGTTGTTGCAATCTCTTCAAGTCGGCCGAAGCCTCAATTGCATTGACCGAACTCCCATCCGTAATCCACGTTGCCCTTTCCTCATTGGCACCTTCCCAGAGTGTTCCTGTTTGGGCTATTAACGCAGTCATTTCAATCACCTACTTCACTCTAGGCAAAAGTCCTACGGAAGCATTCGTTCCTGAGGGCGTTGCAACTAGTTTCCAGAGCAAAAAATTGGCTGCATCAAATGGGCTTGTGAATATAGACAAACCTGACCTCCTACCTCTTTCTGAGTGGTAGACCAACCAATAGTCGTCTTCTCTATGAAAACACCAACCGCCGTCACTAAAAACATCTGGCGTTCCGAGTGCATGAACGTTGTAGTCAAGCTGCAATCGTAGTATTTCCGCCTTCAACTCATCGAAGGCCCATTGCTCGGCCTTGCTCTTGTCGAAAGGGCGTGTTTCATACTGCGGTCCAAGTTCTATTTTCATTTTGGCTCCAAATACTTGAATGTAATTAGGTCATCAACAGTCGCAAAACGATCTGGAATTTCCGGGATTTGGGCTCTGAGTTGTACCCCACCACCCGGTTGCCCAAAAGCTGGTGCGATGGTTTCTTTTACTACCTCAAATTCACGTTTCACTTGGTATTGGTTATAGGGGTCTGCTTGCTTTCCTGGTGGCAATGCTCGCGCCTCAAACGGCGTCTCGCCAGGGGACATGTATGCTCCTTTGGTTGACCCGTAACGATCTAAAGTATCCCCAACCCTTACTGACTCCTTGGTTGTTGTGCCAGGAACCGCACCTCCATTAGGAGCCTGCTTTTCCCAGTCCCACTCTTGTTTTACCGGATTGCGATACTGGTCATACTGCTGTGCATCATCCCGGCGAATGTTGCTCTCTAGTTTCGCACTATCAGCCGCCTTGGCTTCTGCTGCTGCAAGGCTCTTGGCTTCTGCTGAGGCCCCCTTCAACAAATCATCCGCCCCCCCAAGGCTCTTCACCACTCCATAGCCCGCCGCGCCAAAGGCCGCCCCTTTGGCGGTATCAATGGCGACTTCTTTGCCATCTATGTCCTTGCCATCAATGGCTTGGCCTGCCGCACTGCTGCCGCCGCCCACAATGGCGCCGGCCACGGTCGTTCCCGCCAAGGTAGCAGGCAACGTGCCGGCGGTAGCCACGGTCAGCCCGGCGACTACAGCAGCCTTGGCGTTCTGCTTGTCTAGCGCATCCTTGTAGGCGGCTATTGCGGCTTGGTCTTGGGGGTCGCTACTGGCCCATGCAATGGGTGAGCCGTTGGTGCAACTCACGGGGGGACAATCCGCCACGGGCAAGCTGAACGTCTGGCCATTTGCGCTGACAAGGCTGTGCTGGAAGGGTTTTTCACCATTGGCGCTGGCCGTCGCCGTGCTCGTGTCCCATTTGTACGGCGAGGCGGCCCCACCCGTATTCGCCAAAATGAAATCGACCAAGGCTGGGTCTACCCGGCCGCCGTTGGGTAGCTGCTGGACCAGCGTTGACCCTTCGCCCTTATTGAACACCGCGCCAGTATCAAAAATGGCTTTGGGGTCGCCGGGATCTTTGAGGATCATGTTTGCGGTGATGCTCTCACCCAGCGCACTGTTACCGCTGCTGCGCATGGCGTCTTCGATTTGCTTGACGGTGTATTTGCCTCGGCTAGTCGCCGCCAATTTCTGAGCCAGCGTGCGTTCTGTTTGATGCAGCTGCCGGTTATTAGCATCCACCGCAGCACCAAGCACCGCCCCTTGCGTCCCACCCACCGCCGCACCAATGCCTGCCGCGGTAATCGTGGCTAGGCTTTGTGCAATGGCTTTGGCCGCCCCGGCGCTCATTCCCGAATCCTCCAGGCTTTGCTGAATGCCGTCCTGAAAGTCGTTCATCAGGTTCGCCGCGCTGGCGCTTGCCGCTGCGCCTGCCGCCCCGCTGATGCCGCCGCCGAGCGCGCCCAGAAGAGCATGCAGCGCAACACGCGCGGTGCCATCCGCTTTCCACTTGTCGATCTCAGCCTGATCTCCGCTGGCTTCTGCTAGCTTGAGTTTTTCATCGGCATAGGTTCCGACCGCCTTGGGCGCCTCCTTGGTGAAGGCTTGCATGATCTGCACCTGTGCATTGATCTCCTTCTGCACCCGGTCTGCGTCAAATATCTTCGCGATGCCCGTCTCGGCATCTGTGCTTCGTACCGATGTGTTGCCCGCGATGCCGCTGATGCCACTGCTGGAGGTGCTGCTGGCCTCGCCCTTGTCGCTACCAATGCCAGCACCCACCCCACTCACCCCGAACTTGCCGGACTGCTGGCCCACGTCAATACTCAGGCCCACGGCCTTGCCTTCGTAGCTGGCCGTGTTCTGGATGTCGCTGATGGTGAGCGTGCCGCCGGTGCTGAAGCTGTTCTTGTTGTTGTCTACCGCCGCCTGCGTACTCGCAATCAAGCTACCCTTGAGGTCCGTATTGCCAGCCACATTCACCTGGAAGCCGCCATCCCCCGCCTTGATCCCGCTTTGCTGCACAACCGAGGCGTAGCTGCTATCGATGTTGCTCTTGCTGGCGCTGATGCCACCGCCCGTAACGCTACCCTGCCCAAAGCTGATGCTTGCGCCCATTGAGCTTTGCTCGCTGGTGTAGGTACTGGTGTCTTGCAAACTCTGGATGTTGAGGTTGCCGCCTACGTTGGCTTTGACGGTGTTGGCGGCCACCACAGCACCTATCAAATTGGTGTCGCCACCGCTGATGATGCTAGCGGTGTTGCCTGCCGTGACCTGGGTGTTGGTGTAGCTCGTGTCGCTTCCGCTGCTGTTGCCCTGGCTTTTGCTGGCGCTGGCGCTGAAGCCGAAACTCTGCGAGACGACGCCGTAGCTCACGCCCACGCTGCTGGAGCTTGAGCTGTTGCTGCTTTCCTGGCTGGCATTGCTTTGGCTGGCCAGCAGGTTGACGTTGTTGTCTGCGAGCAGGGTGACGTTGTTGCCGGCGGTCAGATTTGCGCCTTGCGCCGTCAGGTTGCTGGCCTGGCCTGCGCCTGTGGCGACGATGGTCAGGTTGTTGCCTGCGGCCACCGTGCTGCCGGCGGCGCTGTTGCTTTGGCTGCTGCTTTTGCTTTCGCTTTCAGAGCTACCGTAGCTGAGGTTGATGGTGATGTCGGTAGCGTTCTTCTCGCTGAAGTTGCCTGCGCCATCAGTCAAACCCTTGTAGGTGTTGTAGCCCTTGAAGGCCGCAGCCGCGCCGGCCAGTGCCTGCATGCGCCCGTCGCTGGTGTTGCTGGCCGCGTCCGCCATTTGCTGGCCGGTTTCCATGGCACTGAGAAGGGGACTGCTGACGCTGACAGTGAGGGCCGATTGTTTGAACTTGTCTTCACTCTCGTAGCGGCTGGTTTCACGGGCTTCCACAATATCGACCGTTTTGGCGAGGATGGTGATGTCGCCTGCCGGGGCGATCACGTCGCTGCCGACCTGTTTGTAGGCTTCACCGGCTTGCAGGGTGACGTTGCCGGCGATGCTGCCCACGGTGCTGGCTGCTGCGCTGGTGCCTCTTGCCTTCTGTTCGGTGGATCGCTCTTGCGTGCCAACGCTGATGCCGCCACCGTCATCGAGCATGCCGCTTTGTTTTCTTTCCTGGAAAGACGTCGAGCTGCTGGTGTTGGTGGCGGCCTCAATGGTGAGGTTGTTGCCGGCCACCAGCGTGGTACCGGCGTCGCTCACCACGCTGGAGCCTTTGACGCTGATGTCTTTGCCGGCTACCACGGTGACGGTGTTGCCGCTCAGGGAGGAGCCGGTGGCGGTGCTGGCGGAAGCGCTCTGGCGCACTTCGGTGCTGCCCGAGCTGAACGCGTCTGAGTCTTCCACGAAGGTAGCGGTCGCCAGTGAGGTCTCCTTCCTGCCCTCTTTGATGTTGACGTTGTTGCCTGCACTAACTACCAGCGCGCCTTGCTCACTGGTGATGCTGGCAGCCGTGGCGTTGATGTCTCTGCCGGCGATCAGGCTCACGTTGCCCGTGGCACTGATCTGGCTTCCGATGTCCTTACTTTGAGAGAAGCGGGTGTAGTTGCGCTCGTCGCGCGTGGCGTCGAAGCTATCGGTCTGGGTGACGGTGGCCAGGTTGAGGTTGTGGCCGGCTTGCAGCTGGGCGCTGCCCTGGCTTTGGATGATGCCAGCCACCAGATTCATGTCTCGCCCGGCGCTGGCAAGCAGGGTGCCGCCGGGGTTGGTGATGTAGAGCCCGGCCACGCGGTCTATGCCGCTGAAGCTGGAGACGGTTGGGCCCACCGTGCTGCCTGTGGTGGTCAGGGCGGTGGTGGTGCTGACGATGTTGAGGTCGCGCCCGGCCGCTACGTTGAGGCTGTTGGCGGCGTCTATCTGGCCGCCTATGTTGTTGAGGTCTGTGCGCGCCGTCACGGCCACGGCGTTGCCGCTGATGCGTCCGCCCAGGTTGTTCACGTTCTCTGCCGTGAGGGCCATGACGGTGCGGCCGGCCACGGTGCCGGTGTTGGTGAGGTCACCGTTCACGTTGAGGTTGATCTCGCGCCCGGCCAGCAGGGTGCCTGCGCCGTCGACATCACCGGCCTGCACGCGCACATAGACCTGGGGCACGAGCACGCGCTGGGTACTGCCGTCGGGCAAGGTCACGGTCTGCTCGACCAGCCAGACGATGTCGCTGGTGAGGGCGGCCATCTGTACGGCCGTGAGGGCGATGCCGGGGCGCAGGTTCATGGCTGCGGCATAGGTGATGCCGGCGTCCATCAGCGCTTTGTACTGGACCTCTTCACTGGTGTAGTTGCCCAGGAAGCGTTGGCCGGTGAGCTGGGCGATCTGTTCGTTGATGAGGCGCTGCTCGTAGAAGCCGTCGCCCAGGCGTTTCTGGGTGACTGACGGGTCCAGGCTGAGCTGGCCCAGCATGTAGTCGCTGCCCAGCCAGATGCGGTAGTTGGCAAAGCGCGGGTCGGTCTCGATCAGGAAGGCGCTGGCCGGGCCGGGGTTGGTGCGAAAGAGGCTGGTGTTGGGGATGCCGGTGTTGGGTGCGACGGTGCGCACGACCGGGACGTTGGCGGCCAGGCTGCCGACGGCGCCTACGCTGGAGGTGACCTGCACGATGCCGGCGCTACGGGCGGCGGCGCTGGGGGTGCCGATGGCGCCGGGCGTGGCGCTGACGCTGCCGGGCGTGAGACTGGCCAGCACGGTGCCGGTGCCAGGCACGGCCGCATTGGACTGCGACACGGCAATGCCGGTGGCGATGGTGTGCGGGATGTTTTGCGCATACGGGTCAACGATGAAACCATAGATATCGCTGCAAGAGCCCAGGAAGCAGTCCTGGCCGATGACCCCAAAGCGGGTGGCGCTGCCGGAGCGGCTTTGCACGGCGGTGATCTGCGTGGCCTGGTTGTTGACGGCCTGGGCGGTGGCGGTGAGCACACCGCCGGCGATGATGCGGCTGTTGTCGTTGAGCAGCGTGCCGCTGGCGTTGAGCGTCATGTTGCCGCCGCTCAATATTTGCGCGGGCTTGCCGGCGTTGACGGCGGCGCTCTGGTCGGTCTCGGTGTAATCGCGCCTGACCGGAAAGAACATGATGGTGCTTTGTGCCGCGGCGCGGAAATCATTGAGCTTGAGCTGCAGCGCCTGCCACGGGGCGGAGGCCGCTTCCCAGGCGGCGGTTTCGGCGGGGGTGGGGTCGACGAAGCTGCCCTGGTCCTGGCTGCCCACCCAGGTGCGCACGGGGCGTGGGCCGGGCGTGGTGTTGGCGGGCTGGGCCATGCCGAACAACGCCCAGACGGGGTCGGTGTTCTGGTAGTTCAGCACGTCGGGGTAATAAAAGCCGTTGTTGCTGTCGCCTGAGGGTGGCGTCTGGTAAGCCGCCTCAAAGGCATTGGGGCCTTCGAAGTACGTCTTGTAGATGAGCGCGGCGTAAGGACTGCCGGGCCGCTGGCCGCCGATGACGGCGAAAGCGATGTCCGTCGGGGTCATGAACTGGCTGTGCCGTCTGGTAGTGGTCCAGGCGAAATCGGTGCTGGCGTACACCGTGCCGTCGCCCGCCACCATGTCCATCTTGCTGACGGGGCCCGTGGTGGTGAGCGTGTAGCTGAAGGATGGGTTGGTGTTCTGGATGCTGGCGGCCGTGAGCGCCATGGCGCCCAGCGACTCGATGGTGGCGGAAGCGTTTTTGATCAGCGTGGCCTGGCCGGTGGCGCGGCGGGCGCCGTCCAGGCTACCGCCTATGGCCATATCGCCAGCGCTGAAGATGAGCGCGCCGTTGCTGTTGTTGATGGTCGTCGCGCCTATGTCCAGGCGCTGCCGCGCGGCGATGGTGCCGGCCGTGGTGACGCCGCCCACCGTTTCAGCATCGTTGTTGACGGTGGTGGCGGCGATGCTGAGGGTGCTGCCGTAAATGCGGCCAGTGCCGATGTTGTTGAGCGTGACCGCGTTGATTTGTGTGTCGACGCCGTCGATGAGGCCGCGGTTGATGAGGGTGTTGGCGGCGGTGGCGGTGATCTTGGTGGTGGTGCCGGTCATCTCGCCGGTGACGGTGTTGTCGATGGTCGCGGCCGTCACATCCAGCGTGGCGCCGGCTTGCAGCTTGCCGCTGTTGGTCAGGGTGCCGGCGACGCTGACGGTGTTATTGCCGGTGGCGCTGATGGTGCCGGTGTTGCTGAAGTCGCCGCTCAGCGAGAGGGACAAGTCTTGCTGCGACAGCAGGCTGCCTGCGCCGCTGAGGCTGGCCGCGCTGGCGGCGAGCGAACGGCCGGCCACAAAGGTGCCGCCGGTGTTGGTGATGGCCAAGGTGCGGGCGGCCGGGTTGACGGCGGTGTCTTGCACGGTGGCGGTGTTGCCCGCGCTGACCAGGCCCGCCGTGTTGTTGAGCGTGCCGCCGCTGGTCAAAGTGGCGTTGGTGCTGGTGCGGATCGCGCCGCTGTTGTTGCTGATGGCACCGGCCGTGATGGCGACGTTGTTGCCTTCAATGCCTTGATTCGCGCCGAGGGTGTTGCTGTTGATGACGCTGCCCGCGGCCAGCGTGGTGGTGCCAGCGCTGCGCAGCAGGCCGCCGGTGTTGTTGATGGCGCCCGCGCCGGCGTTGATGCCCGCGTCGCCCAGGGCCTGGACTTGCCCGCCCTGATTATCAAAACCCGTGCTGGTGAAGCTGAGGGACGACTCGCTGACGATCTGGCCCGCTGCGGTGTTGCTGACGGCGGCGGTGGTCGCGTTGAGCGCGGCTTTGGCGCCTATGAAGCCGGCGGCGTTGTTGAGATCGCCGGTGGTGAGCGTCATCACGCCTTGCGCGGTGATGCCGCCCGCGCCGCTGGCATAGCTTGCTGCATTGGTGTTGGTGAGCGCCTGGCCGTTGGTGTTGATGCCCAGCGCGGCGCCTGCCTGAATCAAGCCGGCGTTGTTGTTAAATGCGCCGGTTTGTAGCGTAGCGCCCTGCGTGGCGGCGATGGTGCCGAAGGCGTTGTTGAGGCTTTGGCCGCCGGTGTTGATGGCGATGGTGCGGCCCGTGATGCTGCCTGCGGCGGTCTGGCCTGCGGCCTGGGTATTGCTGAGGCCCGCGTTGACTAATGTGATATCGCCGGCGGCTTCGATGCGGCCGCTGTCGTTGACGGTGGCGCCTGTGGTGGTGACGCTGGCGTTGTTTTGCACGGAGGCGATGACGCCCCGGCTGTTGTCGACGCTGGCTGCTGTGAGCGTGGCCGCGCCGTTTGACGCGAGCAGGCCCTGAACGTTGGTAAGTGCGCCTGTGGCACTGACGCCAAGACTGCCGCCCGCCGTGATCTTGCCCAGGCTGTTGTCCAGAGTACCGGTGCTGAATGTGGCAGCACCGCCAGCGGCGATCTGGCCGTTGGCCGTGTTGTCGAGCAGCGCGGTGGTGGTGACGCCCAGGCTGGACGCACCGGTGGCCTGAACCACGCCGCCCTGGTTGTTGAGGCTTTGCGCGCTGACGGTGGTGTTGCCATTGCTGAGGATCTTGCCGGCGCTGTTGTCGATGGCGCCCGTGGCGGTGACGCTGGCCGCGCCCAGGCCGCTCTGGCTGATGGTGCCGCCGCGATTGGTGAGCGTGCCTGCCGAGATGTTGACACCTGCCGCGGACAGCGTGGCGTTGTTGTGGTTGAGTGTGGTGACCGACAGGCTGGCCGTGCCGGTGCTGGCGATGATGCCGCCGTCGCCGCTGAAGGTGGTGGCGTTGATGGCCAGCGTGCCGCTGCCGGCGTGCTCGATCTTGCCGCCGGTGTTGTTGAGGGTGGGCGCGGAGAGGGTCAGGTTCTGGCTGTTGGTGGCGATGCGGCCTGCGCTGTTGTTAAGGGTGCCGTTGGGCGACGCCAATGCAATGGTGGTGTTGCCCGTGCCGGTCTGCACGATCTCGCCGGCTGCGTTGGAAATGTCTTTGGCCGTGAGCGCGAGCTGGTTCGCCGAGACCACAGCGCCATCGGTGCGCAGGGTTTGCGCCGCGCTGGCGGTGAAGGTGCCCTGCGCGTTGACGGTGGCTCGGCTGGCGTCGATGCTGGCCGCGCTGGCGGCAACAGCAATGTTCTGGCCGCTGAGCTTGCCGTCTGCCAGGTTGACTTGCGTGCCTGAGATGCTGGCGTTGCCGCCGGCCACGGTCTGGCCGTTCAGCGCCACTGCACCTTGCGCCGTCACATTCAGGTCACCTGTGGCGTTAAGGCTGCCGTCGGAGTTCATGCCCGCCGCGACGACGGAGCCCGCCGCCGACGTGATGGCAGCGCCAGCGCCTGTAGCTTGCAGGCTGGTGTGGCCCAGCGCGGCAATGACGCCGGTGCCGCTGTTGCTAATGCCGCTCTGCGCGACCAGTGTGGTGCTGCCGTTGGCGTAGACCGTGCCGCTGTTGCTGATGACGCCTTGTGTGTTGGCCTGCACATTGCCCGCAGCCTGCAGGGTGCCGGTATTGGTCAGCCACCCGTTGGACTGCAGTACCAGTTCGCCACCTGTAGCCGCAATGACACCGGCGTTGCGCACGCCCAGGCCGGTTTCAGTGCCGATGAGGAAGATTTTGCCGGCGTACATGCCGCCCAGCTGGGCAACGTCGATGGCGTAGGCCGGTGCTGCGCCGGTGCCTGCGATGGGTGTGGCGCCGGTATGGTCGGCGCTGATCTCGTTGGCGCCGGTGACCACGCGCAGCTCTTTGGCCCAGATGCCGGCGTTGACCTGCACGGCGCGGGCGAGGATGCCGGTGTAGTCGGCGGTGCTGGTGTCCAGGCCCGCGCCGCCCACGGTGATGTTGCCGCCCTGCACACGAAAGCCGTCGAGTGCGCCGCCGTTGATGACGGGGCTGCCGGTGGTCAGCGTGACACGGCTGGCGTTGAGGAAACCGCCACCGTTGACATTGATGCCGGCCGGGTTGGCAATGATGACTTCGGCGCGCTGGCCGGCGACTTCGACATAGCCCCGGATCTGGCTGGGGTTGGCCGACTGCACTTCATTGAGGATGACGCGCGCCGGGCCTGTGGCCAGCCAGGGGTTGGCGCCGACGAAGCCGCCCAGCTGGGTTTGCACGTTGGTGCGGCTGTTGTTGAGGATGGCGCCGTTTTGCTGCACGTCAAACTGGCTGTAGGTGTTGCGGCTGACGCCTGCCGCGCTGGGCGTCTGGATATTGACCTGCGGCAGGCCGTTGGCGGTTTGCAGCACGGTGGGGCGCTGGTTGGCGGGGGCGCCCGGCGACGCGACGATTTGTGCATGAGCCGGCGTGAAGGCGGTGGGCTGCAGCCACAGCACCATGCCCAGCGCGGCGAGTACGGCAAAGCGCAGCGGCTGCAGCTGCAGCTGCGCCAGCATGTCCGGCGAAGCCGTCGCACCGGCCGTGTTGCCGCTCGCGGCCTTGCCTTGAGCGCTGGTGGTTTCAGCCACCACCATGCGTTGGCCGCGTTTGGCGTTGAAGACGATTCGGTGCAGGTGCTTGTTCATGGTGACGTTTGACGTGAATACTGAAAATTTGGAGCGTCAGAACGACGCACTCAGGCTGACCCCCAGCGTGCTGCTGGCGGTGCGGAAGAACTCGGGCTTTTTGACGGGTGCGCCGATAAAGATGTCGTACTGCAGCTTTTTGAAGCTGCCGCGCACGCCGATGACGGCGCCCGTGAGGTGCTTGCCGACCAGCAGCTCGCTGCTGGGGCCGCCGACTTCGCCGTGGTCCAGGCCGATGTAGACCTCTTGCCCGGTGGCGCCCAGCTGGGTGCTGAGTTCATTGCGCAGCAGCCAGCCGCGCTCGGCGCTGAGGGACGATTCGCCGTCGAAGCCGCGCACGGTGTAGCGCCCGCCGATGGCGAAGCGGTCTTGCGGGGTCAGCGGGGTGCGGTCGTGCTGCAGGCGCCAGGTGGCGCTGTAGCGCATGCCTTGCTCGGCGATCTTGAAGGGCACGGTCAGGTTGGCGTCTGCATTGATGACGGCAAAGCGCGAGGTGCCTTCGCCAAAGAACTCTTCCGGTGCGGGCAGCGAGCCGAAGGCGCCGGTGCCGCGTTTGTAGGCAAGGTTGCCTTCGAGCGTGGCCTGGCCGATGAATTCCTTGTGGCCGGCGGTCAACTCCCAGCCGCCGACGACGCGGCGCTGCACTTCGACTTCGGTGTCGTCGATAAAGTTGTTGGAGCGGCGCTGGAAGGCCTTGAGGCTGAGGGTGGTCTTGCGGCTGGCGTCGCGGTACACCAGGCGCGAAAGTTTGACTTCGGCGTTGCTGCTGGTGCCGCTGTAGACATAGTCCTGGCTGGCGCCGGCCACGCTCTGGAAGTAGCGGCTGTCGCTGACGGTGGCGGCCAGCGTCCAATAGCCCAGGGGCACCGAATAGTGCACGGTGGTGCCGCGCGTGCCGCGCCCGCCCGCATCGCCGCCGCCCAGGTCGGTGTTGAGCGAGACGTAAAACAGGTCGTTGAGCGTCCACCAGTTGTCATAAGACAGCGTGACGCCGCCCTGGTATTTGCCGGTGGCTTTGGAGCCGCTGTCGTCAGCAAAGAAAGAGGCGCGAAACGGCAGGGCCTGCTTGTAGCTGATGACGAGGTCGCTTTGGCCGGGCTGGGCGCCCTCGCCTTTGGCTTCTTCGATCTGGATGTCGGCTTCGGCGGTGGGCACGCGCTTGAAGTTCTCGAGCGCCTGCTCGACGTCGCGCAGGTTCAGGATGTCGCCGGGGCCGGCGGGCACGGCCGTCCAGGCGTTGCCGCGCGCGTCGCTGCCTTCTGAAAACCGGATGGCCCGGATGCGGCCCGGGATGACCGTGAGCGTGAGAACGCCGCTTTTGAGGTCTTGCGGCTCGGCCAGGATGCGGGTGGTGACGTAGCCGCGTGCGATGACGGCGTTTTGCACGCGCTTGATGACAATGGCGATGCCTTGCGCGCCCAGGCAGCGGCCGGTGGGCGCGTCACCGGCGTCCGGGCCTGCGGCTGCATTCAGCGCCCAAGTGAATTTCGACGCCACTGCGGGCGACTCACCAGCAACGGCGCGCAGCTGCAGCGTCTGGATGGGAAAGCATGGCGACTCGGTCGCGGGCAGCCTGACGGTGTCGGCGGCGGGCGCCGGCGTGCCGCGAACGTCGGGCGCTTTTTCCTGCTGCTCGCGCAGCAGGCGCTCGCGCTCCTGGGCGCGGCGCTGCTCTTGTTCGGCGCTGGTTTGCGGAGCCGGCTGGGCCCACACGTGGCCGGCCAGCATGGCCACGGCTATGCCGACGCAGATTTTGCGTGCGCCGCCGTGTGGTTTGACAGATTTTTTGGTGCGCTGCGGCACCGCCTCGAGTGATAAACCCAAGTCCTCGTGTGGCTTGGCCAATCACGCACTCCCTGATTCCGTTGTTCTTCTTGGCCCTGAGCCACTAGCCCAAGACAAGCCGGATTTTAAATTTGAGCGGGAGACTTGTAAGGAAAGTTACATGGATTTGACGGGAAAGTGTTGCATTCGTTGCTAATCGGAAAGGTCAGACAACCGACAGCCATTCCATTTGTGCTCATCAGCAAACATGATTTGCTATCAAATCAATAGCTATCTTTCAATGTGGGTATTGGGCTAGAGGCCGATTTGACTCATAAACCCGCCCGAAGTGTGGCTGGCCCGGAAATGGCGCGCCGCCTGCCTTGAAACTGTCCTTCTTCTGGGCATTACGGCCTGGCACCTATATATAAGGCGTGTTGCCGCAAGCCGCGCGCTCAAGAGGCGTCGAAAGCCGCGGGCAGCCATTCGATGGCGCCGCCTGCACCCGCGCCCAATGCGCCATTGACCAGCACGACGTCAAACCGGCAGGGCGGCGGGCTGGCGAAACGGGTCAGGTAGTGGCGCGCGGCGTGGATGATGCGCTGCTGCTTGACGGCGCCTATGCTGGCGGCCGCGCCGCCGTGCTGATCGCCGCTGCGCTGGCGCACTTCGACAAACACCAAGGTGCCGTCCCGCGCGCGCATGACGAGGTCGATCTCGCCGCCACCGCGGCCCGGCGTTCGATAATTGGTTTCTATCAGCTTGAGGCCGGCCTTGACCAGCCAGGCGAGCGCGGCGGCTTCGGCGGCGTCACCGCGGGACTTGGTGGTAACCTGCTCTGGCACGGCCTTGACCACCGCTTTGACATCACCGGCCGCACTGCCCGCAACCTGTTTTCTGGAAAACCACATTGAACGCTTCTTTCGACCTGGCACTGGATGCGGCACGCGCCGCAGCAGGCATGCAGCATTATCCGGAAAGCGCGCTGTATGTTGTGGCAACGCCCATCGGCAACCTGGCCGACATCAGCCTGCGCGCGCTGCAGGTGCTGCAGCTGGTGGACGCGATCGCCTGCGAAGACAAGCGCCACTCGCAGCCGCTGTTGCGCCAGTATGGCATCGACAAACCGCTGCTGGCGGTGCACGAACACAACGAAGCCCAAGCCGCCGGCCTGGTGATTGAACGGCTGCAACGCGGCGAGCGCGTAGCCTATGTGAGCGACGCGGGTACGCCGGCGGTGAGCGACCCGGGCGCGCGCCTGGTGGCTGCGGTGCGCGCGGCCGGCCTGGCGGTGATGCCGCTGCCGGGCGCGAGCAGCGTAACCACGGTGCTGAGCGTGGCCGGGCTGAGCAGCCCGGGCGGTGAAACGGGTTTTGTGTTTGCCGGCTTTTTGCCCAGCAAGGCGGGCGAGCGTGACCAGGCCATTGCCGCACTGCAGACCGATGCGCGGGCGGTGGTGATCCTGGAAGCCCCACACCGCATTGAAGCCCTGGCGCGCGCCATGGCGGTGCTAGGCGAACGGCTTGTCACGGTGGGCCGCGAGTTGACCAAGCAGTTTGAAGAGATTGCCACGGTGCCCGCGCAGGACTTTGCAGCCTGGCTGGCCGCCGGCCCGCAGCGCACGCGCGGTGAATTTGCGCTGGTGTTGCACCCTGCCGCCGTGCCCGAAAGCGCTGAAGACGGAACGCGCGTGCTGCAGCTGCTGCTGGCCGAGCTGCCGCTGAAAACCGCCGTGAAGCTTGCAGCCGACATCACCGGCGTGGGCCGCAACGAGCTGTATGACACCGCCCTGAAGCTGAAAAAGGAAGAATGAACCCCAACGCCGACGAACTCTGGCGCGCGCCCCGCTGGACACTGGCCGTGCTACTGGCGGTGCTCGGCATGCTGGGGCCGTTTTCCATCGACACCTACATCCCGGCGTTTTCGGGCATCGCGCGGTCGCTGGGCGCCACGCCGGTAGAAATGCAGCAGACGCTGTCGGCCTACCTCTTCGGCTTTGCCTTCATGAACCTGTTTCACGGCGCGCTGGCCGACAGCTTCGGCCGCCGGCCTGTGGTTCTATGGGGCATCGCGCTGTTCACACTGGCGTCGGCAGGGTGTGCGCTGTCGCAAAGCATCGGGCAGCTGGTGTTCTTCCGGGCGGTGCAGGGGCTGTCGACGGGTGCGGGCATTGTGGTGTCGCGCGCCGTGATACGCGACATGTACCCGCCGGCGCAGGCGCAACAGGTGATGAGCCAGGTGACGATTTATTTCGGCGTAGCACCGGCTCTCGCGCCCATCGTGGGCGGCTGGCTGTTTGTGCACCTGGGCTGGCACAGTATTTTCTGGTTTCTCACCGGCGTGGGCGTGGTGCTGTGGGCAACCAACTTCCGCTTCTTGCCGGAGACGCTGCCGCCGCTGGAGCGCCAGCCGTTTGAAGTGCGGCATTTAATGCGGGGCTACTGGCAGCTGGGTTCGAGCCCTCGATTTTTGCTGCTGGCGCTGGCCAGCGGCGTGCCTTTTAACGGCATGTTTTTGTATGTGCTGTCGGCGCCGGCTTTTTTGGGCGACCACCTGTCGCTGCAGCCCACCCAGTTCTTCTGGTTTTTCCTCCTCACCATCACGGGCATCATGTCCGGCGCCTGGCTGAGCGGCCGCCTCGCAGGCAAGATCGCGCCCAAGCAGCAGATACGCCATGGCTTTGTCATCATGCTGGTGACGTCGGTGCTGAATCTGGCTGCCAACCTGCTCTTTACGCCGCATGCCTCGTGGGCGCTGTTTCCGATTGCGGTGTTTGCGTTTGGCTGGGCGTTGATGGTGCCGGTGGTCACCCTGCTGGTGCTGGACTTGTACCCCGAGCGGCGCGGCATGGCGTCGTCACTGCAGGCCTTCATCGGCTCGACCGCCAACGGCATCGTGGCGGGTATCGTCGCGCCGCTGGTAATGCATTCGACGCCCGCTCTGGCCGCGGTGTCACTGGGCATGATGTGCATCGGCCTGGTGGCCTGGGTGTATTTGCACCACCGCTGGCCGGACATCGGCCGGCTGGCCTCGCGCGACTAAGGCGACTAGAGATTCTTTACTGACGGTCGTTCATCCGCATCGGGAACTCCATGCCCTGGCCGGTGCGCTGTACGACCTGGTTGGCGTCCAGGTAGACCCAGAAGAGCTTGTCCTGCTCAATATCCAGCCAGCGGTAGGTCATGACGTCGCCCGTCCAGGAACCCACTCGATCCACCGTCGCGGGACGGCCGAATTCGCGCTCCACGTCTTCACGCCTCCATTTGCCGATCTCGATTTTTGAGAAGTCCTGCAGGTTCAACACCTGCCGGGCGCTCACCACCTTGCCCGCGGCATCAAGGTCGACCATGACGGCGGTCTGGCCGGTGGGCTGCCTCGAATACTGCAGGCGCGTGCCGGATGCCAGCGGCACGGTGCGCGTAGGCGTGCCGTAACTTGCCAGCACTTCGTCGCGCGACATGCCGGGTTTGATGCCGGTGAAAGCGCAGCCTGTCATGAGCAGAGCGGCTGCCGTCATCGCCGCCATGGTTTTGTAAAGGGCCTTCATGGCTGGTACTCCTGAAAGAATCATTATTAATAGGGGTCTGACGCCGCCTGGGCCGGAATGTTCCCGGTGGCGGGCAACGCGCGGGCGCGGCCCGGCAGTTGCGCCCAGCCGGCGGTTCCGGCACGGCTGGAATAGCGGGTTCTGGCATCGTGCCGCTCCCACTGGAGCTTCGCGGCACGCCCGGGGAAAACGGCATCCTGCAGCCACTCACATTCGGCCTGCAATGCCGCATCGCTGCCCAGCCGGGTATGCCAGACCTTGCCCTCGCCGTCCCAACGGTAGCCGCGCGCCTTGAGCAGGTCCTTGGCGCTGAAAGGCGCGCCGGTGGCCTGCAAACGGTAGCTCGGCGCGTGGGAAGAGGCCAGCAGGCGTGCCATCCCGTTAACGCCCTGGCCCGGCAGTTCTGCCAGCAGCACCGTGAGCAGCGCATGGCAGTCCATCTCGGCGCGGTGCGCATCGTAAAACCAGCCCAGCGCCGAGGCCAGGTAGCTGAGCTTGGCCGAGCTGTGGCCTGCCGCCGTCCAGTCGATGCCGGCAAATGAGCAGGCCCAGTTGAGCGAGCGGGTCTGGGGCAGTATGTCTTCGACGAAGGGGCGGTCAAAGCCCGCGTTGTGGGCGATGACGAGGTCAGCCCCGTCAAGCAGCGTGGCAATGCGCGCCATGTCCAACTGCTCGCCCGCGAGCATGTCGTCGGTGATGCCGGTGATCTCGCGGGCGATCCTGGGCATGGGCATGCCGGGGTCGCGCAGCCCGTCATATACCTCGACCGGGCCTGTGGCCTGTCCTGTCTGGGCGTCGACCTGGACGCAAACCAGCGCCAGTTCAACGACCTTGTCGCGTGAAGCATCCAGGCCGGTGGTTTCGGTGTCGAGGATCACGATGCGGGCGACAGGCCCGAGTGGCGGGTGGTCAAACCGGGTGACCGGGACCAGGCGCCTGAGCACCTTGTAATCCGGGTGACGCTCCAGCTCAAGCGCCATGGCTTCAGGGCTGAGGGCTGGCGAGGCGGAAGCAGCGTTGGCCGCAGGCGCTTTGGCCTTGCGCGCCTTGGCGGGCGGCGTGGCCGCTGCGGCGGCCAGGGCCTCGTCGTCAAAGCCGAAGCCCAGTTGACCGCTGGTCATTGAAGACAGCCTTGCAGCGGCAGCGCTGAAATTCCGGCGTGATAAGGGCTGAGTGGCATAGGCGCTCCTGGGTCATGGCGGCCTTCCCCAAAAAAAGCGGGAGGCGTGCGGTTGAACGGGGCCTATCTTCGCAGATAGCGCGCCCCTTCAACCTGGGCCATGAACCGGATCGCCTGGCGGCGCGGCAAATCAGGGCGGCTTGTGCCCCTTGTTTGTACTTACTCTCCCAGCACAAAGCCTTCGCGCCGCGGGTCGGCGCCGCCGCTCAGGCCGCTCTCCGTCACCACAATGCCCTGCAGGCCGCTGGTGAACTCGATGGCCTGCACCTCATGGCCCATCGCCTTGAGCGGGCCGGCGAGTTTTTCAAGCTCCGTGCCCAGCTCGACTTCGGTCGCGCGATTGCGGCTGCCCCGGTTGGGCAACGAGATCGCCTGCTGGATGTCCAGGCCCCAGTCCAGCACGCCCACCAACGTTTTGGCCACGTAGTTGATGATGGCGCTGCCGCCGGGCGAGCCGACCGTCATCTTCAGTTTGCCTGCCGCATCGAACACCAGCGTGGGCGACATGGTGCTGCGGGGACGCTTGCCGCCTTCGATGCGGTTGGCCACCGGCAGTCCGTTTTCTTCGGGCGACAGTGCGAAGTCTGTCATCTGGTTGTTCAGCAAAAAACCGTGAACCATGATGTGGCTGCCGAACACGGCCTCGATCGTCGTTGTCATGGACACCGCGTTGCCGGCCGAGTCAATGACCGAGATGTGGCTGGTGGCGGGAATTTCAGACAATTCATCAGGCGCCCAGGCGAGCTTGACACCGGCCGGCACACCGTGCGCAGCGCGCTTCATACTGGCGTCCGGGCGAATCAGCGCGCTGCGGGTTTTGAGGTAGTCGGGCGCAACGAGTGCGGTAGCCGGCACGTTCACAAAGTCAGGGTCGCCGACGTAATAGTCGCGGTCGGCATAGGCCAGGCGGCCGGCCTCAGAAAAGAGGTGCACAGCCTCTGCCGAGTTCGGGCGCACAGAGGACATCGGGAAGCGCTCCAGCGCACCCAGCATGGCCAGTACCGCAATGCCGCCCGACGAAGGCGGCGGCATGCCGCAGACTTTGTAGGTGCGGTAGATGCCGCACAGCACCGTGCGCTCTTTGGCCTGGTAAGCGGCAATGTCTTGCACCGTCATGCCGCCGGGTTGCGCCTGGCTGTTGACGGCGGTGGAGATGTCACGGGCAATCTCGCCTTTGTAAAAAGCGTCTGGCCCTTCTTTGGCCACGCGCTTGAGCACAGCCGCGAAGGCCGGGTTCTTCAGGGTGGCGCCGACTGCCAGCGGCTCGCCGGCGGCATCGTAAAAATAAGCCCTGGCATTGGCGTTGGCGCGCAGGGTCTTGTCGAGCTTGATCACCGTATGCAGGCGCTCGGACACCGGGAAACCGCTTTCCGCCAGGCGGATCGTGGGCTCAAAAAGTTTGACCCAGGGCAGTTTGCCGTGCTTTTGGTGGGCGAGTTCCATCACTCGCAGCAGGCCGGGCACGCCAACGGATTTGCCGGAGTTGATGGCGTCCCTTAGCGGCAGGGGCTTGCCCTTGCTGTCGAGGAAGCGGTCGCCTTGCGCCGAGGCCGGAGCCTTCTCGCGGCCGTCGTAGGCATTGACGGATTTTCCGGCCGCATCAAAGCTCATGATGAACGCGCCGCCGCCTATGCCCGACGATTGCGGCTCGGTGAGGTTGAGCATGATGGCGGCGGCGACGGCGGCGTCTACCGCGGTGCCACCGGCCTTGAGCATTTCATCGCCGGCACGCGTGGCGTGCGGGTTGGCCGTGGCGATCATGAACTTGCGGGCCGTAATCACCTTCTTTTCGGTGTAGCCCGACGAAGGTTCAGGCGCCACGTCTTGCGGCGGCAGCAACTGCGCGTGAACCGCTCCGTGCGAGAGAACAGCAGCAAGGCCCAGCCCTGCCAGTCCGCGGACTTTCGTGTGTGGATGCATCGTCTTTCCTTGTGACATGAATGCGCCTGCTCAGTGAGCAGGCAGGTGTTTGGCGAAGAACTCGCGAATTTTCTGGTGGGCCGCAACGCGCGCTGCGGCGTTGCCCCCCACGTGCACCGGCTTGCCGCTGCGTATCACGTCTTCGCGAATCTTGACGGGGCTCAGTTCGTCGAAGCCGTGGTACGAGTCGGGGTAAATTTCGATGTCAACGGGCTCACCGCGCCCTTTGCTGCGCTGCGCCAGTTTTTGGCAGTAGTGCGCGGGCGTCCAGTCATCCAGCTCGCCGGCCAGGATGAGCAGCGGCGCGTAGGCCACGTAGTCCGGCTTGCCGGACAGCGTCGAGGCGCAACCGGGATACATCGCCACCGTCGCGGAAAAACCGGGCGCCCCCTGCTTTTTGGCGGGCAGCTCGGCATTCATCACCTGCACGGCTGCCGTGCCGCCGTGCGAAAACCCGATCGCGCCAATCTTGCCCGGCACCACGTCTGCACGCGTGTTGAGGTATTCGATGGCGCCATAAGCGTCTAGCCAGCGCTGCTCTTCCTGGATGGCGCGGGCTTTGGGCGTGACGGTGCAGATCTGCTGCTCGCCGCGCGGATTGAAGCTGTCGACCAGCAAGACGCCGTAGCCCATGCCGTTGAGCAGCTTTGCCGTATCGCGAAAACGTTGTGTGATGCGGCCGTTCTTGCCCAGCGCGCCCGCGCAGCCGTGAAACATGACCAGCGAGACAAAGCGGCCTTCGGCCGCCGGCTTGTACAGGTAGCCGTCGATCATCAGGCGTTCACTCCCCTGCCAGCGGTCAAGGCTGGGGAACTGCACTTTCTCTTGCGCATAGGAGGCCAACGACAAAGCGGCTGCCAGTGCGGCCAGGCAGGCACACCGGGCCCACCGAACCACGAGGGACAGCTCAGCGAGCCTCATCGAACCCCTCTACTTTCAGCAGTTCAGGCTCCTCGCCGCGCAAAGCCACCGTGCGGCCGCTGAAATCGTTTCCACCTGCAGGCTCGACGGCTTCGGCATACGTGGATGCGACAATGGCAGCCTGCTGGCGCGCTGCGTCGTTGGACCTGACCGGCAATACCACCGGCGCAGGAAAGGACGGAGGCCGCACATCGATTGCGCCGGAGAACATGTTGCCAACACGGACCGACGAGAAGCCGACCGCGACCTGTGAGATTTCCGGGCCGCTCCAGTTGAGCGTGCCGACGGCGCCTTCGCCGATACCGATGGTGGCACCCGGCGTCAGCTGCTCAATGCCCAGCACGCCGCCGGCGCTGGCAATGCGCACTGAGCCAGTTCCGGTGGAGGTGGGCGAGCTGTCATAGCTATCAGTCTTGAAGGTGATGTTGCCGGCGCCGCGCGCTTCGATGGTCGCCACATCGGTGCTGGGCCTGATGGCGATGCCGGTGCCCGAACCTGCGGACGTTCCCGTCAAGGTGATGTTGCCGCTTTGCGTGAGGATGGAATTTTTTCCACTGGCCATGTTGATGCCGTCGCCGCTGCCCATCGCGGTGCCGGTGGCGGACAAGTCGCCGTTCACGGTACGAAGCGTGTTAGTGCCGCCTGCAGCCAGTGAAACGCCGTTGGCCGAACCCAGCGCTTTGCCTGCCAGCGTGACTTGCCCGCTGCCGGTGGACTCAATGGTGTTGGTGCCCGAGCCCAGCGCGAGCGCACTGCTGGTGCCGGTCGATTGCGCATTGACCGTGAGCGCGCCGTTGACCGTGCGCAGGGTGTTGGTGCCGCTAGTGCCCATGCCCAGGCCCGAGCCAGAACCGGTGCTGGCCGATTGCGCGACAACGGCAAGAGCGCCCTGCCCCCCGGCCTGCACAAGATTGACCCCGGTGGCCATGGAAATGCCGACACCGCTGCTGCTGGTGCCGCTCAGGCTGATGTTGCCGCTCTGCGACAGCACGGAGTTGTTGAGCGAACCGAACGTGATGCCGTCGCCGCTGCCCTTGCTTGTGCCGGCGAGGGATATATCGCCGCTGTTCGATTTGACCTGGTTGGTGCCGCCGGCCAGCGAGATGCCGTTGCCCGAACCGGTGGCCGTGCCGGACAACGCCACGCGCCCCGCACCGGTGGCTTCGAGCGTATTCGTGCCCGAGCCCAGTGCGAGCGCGCTGCTGGTGCCGGCCGATTGGGCGTTGATGGCGAGCACGCCGTCGGCGGTGCGGACGACGCTGGTGCCGCCGCTGCCCATCGAAAGGCCGGAGCCGGAGCCTGCGTTGGTGGACTGCACATTGAGCGTGACGTTGCCGGTGCCCGAAGCCTCCACCAGATTCGCGCCCGAACCCACCAGCAAAGCGCTGCCGCCGGTATTGCTGGCAGTCAAGGTGATGCCGCCGGCGCCGGAGGTGAGGATCTTGCTGCCGCCAGTGAGCGAAATGCCCTGCGTCGTCCCGGCGCCTACGCCCGAGACGTTGATGTTGCCACCGGCAGAGCTGAGCGTGGCCAGGTTCATCGCCAACGGGCGATTGGCTACCAGCGTGATGTTGCCGGCGCCTGTGGCTTCCACTTTGGCCAGGGCGGCGCCGTCGCCCAGCACGATGGCGCTACCGGTTCCCGTGGCGTTGCCGGTGATGGCGATGTCACCGCCGCCTGTGCGTATCAGGTTGGTGCCGGTGATCAGCGACACGGCGTTGCCCGAACCCGATGACGTACCCGTCAGCGCAAGGCGGCCGGTGCCTGTGGCCTGCAAGGTATTGGTGCCGGAGCCGAGCGCCAGCGCGCTGCTGGAGCCGGTCGATTTGGCGTCGATCATCAGTACGCCGTCGGCCACGCGGATGGTGTTGGTGCCGCTGGAGCCCATGGTCAGGCCCAGCGCGGCGCCGGTGGATTCGGCGCTGAGGGTGATGTTGCCTGTGCCGGTGGACTGGATGATGTTGGTGCCACTGTTCATGCCAAAGGCGGTGGCACCGGCATTGCGGGCGTTAATGGTGATGTTGCCGTTGGTGGTCTGAATCGTATTGGCGCTGGTGGCCATGGAGAACGCCTGGCCGGTGGCGCCCTTGGCATTGATGATGATGTTGCCTGCGCCCGTGCTCAGCAGGCTGCCGCCGCCCACCATGCGAAAGCCGATGGTGGTCACGCCGCCACCGGTGGCATAGCCGGTGGTCGGGTCCGGGCCGCCGCCTATGGTGAGGTTGCCGCCGTTGGTCACGATTTGCGCACCGCTTCCAATGGAAACAGAGCCAACAGCTGCGCCGCCGGCGGAGGCCGAGTTGAGCACGACGTTCAGCTTGCCCGTCCCCGACGTGATGTTCGCATTGACATTGATATCGCGATTGGCCAGCAGCGTCAGTGTGCGGTCGGTGGCGCCGTTGTAGTTCACCGCGTTGGCGACGGTGATGTCGCCCAGCGACACGCCGGCGCTGGCGGTGCTTACCGTCACGTTGGCCGTGCCCAGTTGGTTGACCAGTGTGGTGGTGTTGAGGATGGACGTAGCGCCCGCACCCGTGAAGGTGTTGCTGCCGTTCCATGTCGCGGTATTGGCGCCCGTCGAGATCGTGATGTTGGTCGGGTCCAGTAACAAGGAGCCCGCATTGCCGCGCGCAGCGGTCAGGTCGGCCGTGCCTGCGTAGTCGAGAAAGCCGACACCTGAAACTTCAGCATTGCCGCCGTGGCCGCTGACGGAGCCGCCTTTGGCGCTGATGGCGCCGTAGTAGCGCGTGCTTTCGTCGGACCAGGCCACGACCTTGCCGCCGTTGCCGGTGGTGACGGCGTCGGCGTTGATGCGGGCATCTGCATCGATAAATGTTGCGCTCGCGCGCTGCTCGCTGCCGGCGCCCTGCCAGTTGCCCCCCACCAGCACGGTGCCGCCGCCTGCGTCGCCCGACGCATCGACGCGGGTACCTGCGAAGAGGCCGACCTTGTCGCCTAAAACCTTGACGGTGCCGCCCGTCTGGCCATTGCCGTAACCCGAAACGTCAAGCGTACCGCTGACGGCGACGACGCCAGTGTCTCCTCCTTCGAGCCGTATCACGCCGTTCTTGCTGGTCAGGCTTCTGGCTTGCACCGTGCCGCTGTTGTTCAGCACGGTCGCCAGCGGGTCGCCGCCGGAGCGGGCCGCGAGCACGACCAGCCCGCCATCGGCCTGGATGGCGCCGCTGTTGGATGCCAATGCTGCGAGGGCGGCACTGTCTACCTGCAGGTTGATCAGCCCGTCGCCATACATGTCCAGCGTGACGGCATTGCCTGCGCCCATGGCCACGGTGCCCAGGCGGGCGACGATGGTGCCTTCGTTGCTGACCTGGGGGCCGACCAGCGCGATGTAGCCGCCGTCGCTCGCGGTAAGCGTGCCCTGATTGATCACCTGGCCCGTGGCGCCTGTGCCCTTGTTGAATCGCATGTTGCCGGCGGCGAAGTCGGCGTTGGAAATGTCGAGCGTGCTGGCAACAAGCCCGCCGACATTGACGCTGGAGCCGGGCGCGAACAGCACACCAGCCGCATTGACGAGGAACACCTGGCCGTTGGCATTGAGCTGGCCATAGATGCGGGACGGGTCGCTGGACAGTACGCGGTTGAGCGCCACGGACGATCTGGAAGGCTGCACAAAATTGACTTTGGCCGCCGGGCCGATGTTGAAGCTGTCCCAGTTCGTCGTCAGTTTGTCACTGGCTTGGTTGACGGTGAGAACGTTGCCCGACGTGGCGATGGTGCCCGAGCCGGCCACAACTTGTCCGTTGGTCGGCAAAGCATTGCCGGGCAGCGCGTCGGCAAACGCGCTGGCCCCCTGCAGAGCGAGGACCGCCAGCATGATGGCGGTCGGGGCGGGATGAAAGCGGCGACGGTGGATGGCGTGGGTGGAGCGCATGAAGGACTCTCTTTCTCAAAACCTGTACTTGAAACCCAACCCGTAGCCGAGGACGTCTGCGCCTACGCCGGGTGCATTGCCGGTGGAGGCAAATACCGCGCCCGTGCGGAAGTTGTAGCTGGCCGAGCCGTCGTTGCGGATGCGGGAGAAGGTGCCATAGAAGCTCAAGTTCTTGCTGATGGTCCGGTTAAACCCGACGGCAACCATCGTTGCCCCAAGCCCCGCGGTAGAGCAGGAGCGCAGGGTCGGATCGTTGGACACGACATCGCAACTGCCGGCAGAGGCACGGCCTGCGCTGGCCCGCAGTTCCCACGCGCCTATGGTGTGCGTCACGCCGAACAACCGGGCCCGGCGACGATAACTTTGCAAGTCAAGCACCGTGTTGCCGGGAACGACATCCGACTCGGAATAGGCCAGCTTGTCGATGAGCATGGAGAACGTGGTGCGCCCCAGCGTGTAGCTGGCGCCGAAACTGGCAGCCCAGTCACGCGAGGAAGTGCCTTGCGTCACAGCTGTGGCGGAAGAGCCGACGCCGCGGTTGTTGCGCCCCAGGCTCGCGATGCCGAAGTACTGGTTGTGCTGCTCATAGGCCAGGCCCAGCTTGAAAGCCCCATTCACATAGGCGCCGCTGAAACCCCAGACCGAGCCAGAGCCCAGGTCGGGCGCGGCCCTGCGGCCGTTGTTGGAATAGGCGATGCGCGCCGACAACCCGTTCCACTCCGGCGATGCGTACTGCCAGACACCCGGCTGGCGCCGGATGAAGGCCGCGTCATCGTTGTTGGCATCGGTCGCATTGGTCACTGGCCCCGGGGCGCTGGACGAACCGACGCCGAGGCCGGGCGAGCCGATGATGCCGCCGGCGCCGCCAATGCCGTAGTCATTGAAGGGATCAAATTTGGCCGTCATGTCGCGAAACGGCATGGTCCACTGGCCGTAACGCACGGCGCCCCAATCCGCATTGCGCAGACCGACGCCTGCATCCTGCAGGGTGGTGGCGGCATTGGATTCGGGCCGCGAAGAGTTGCCGCCGTCCTTGGGTACGTACTTGTAGGCCACGCCGGCTTCGACTTGCCAGAAAGCTTCAAGACCATCGCCCAGCCCCAGTGCACCGCGAACACCGATTGACGAAGACGGGTCGCTGTAGCGTGTGTAGGGCGGGAGCTGCCTGCCCGTGGGCGTGGCTGATTGCGTGGCGCCGCGGGGGCCGGCGTCTGTCGCGCCGTCGCGGCTGACACGTTCGAACTCGAGCCCGAAGCCGCCGAAGATTTCAAACCGGTCCTGGCTCAGGTCCGGGTCATCGGCGCCTGAAGATGACAGGCCCGCAAATGCCTGCGGCGCGCCGCTGACCTGTATCCACATAGTCGGGTTATGCGAGGCCTCGATGCTGCTGGCCCCACCCGAAGGCTTGAAGGCGAGCCCCAGGCTGACGGTCAGGGATTTGGGACGGATGAGGAGCAGGCCCAGGCCGGCGCCTTGCAGGCTCTTGCGGTTGCTTGCCTGTGTGGGATCCCAGGGGGTTTTGTCAATGCGTATTCGGCCGGCGTCGTAAAAGACAAAGCCCTCCACACCGAAACCGCCCAAGCGGCCTAGCGAATGCCGGAGCTCCAGCTTTGACAGCCAGCCCTCGTCGCCGGCGCCTTCACCCTGCGGGTAAGCCCGCACACCATTGGGACCGCCGAGAAAAAACTCCTCGGATGAATCCAGGTTTTTGGAGGCACGCTGGCCCGAGAACGACGCATACAGGGTGAAGCCGCCAGGCAGTGCTTGCAGGCGCGACAGCGACCAGTTCAGCTTGTTAAAGTTGCCTGCCGTGCGGGCCGAGCGCTCGTCAAACGCGGCGTCGGAAAGGGTGTCCCGGCTCAGGTTGCCGCGCGTGAAGCCCAGTGAATAGTTCGTGAGCGCCGCGGTGCCCACCAGACCATCGCGCCAGTCGCCATAAAGATCAAAGCGTCCCACCGAGCTGGACTTTTTGACATCCACGCCAGCCTGGTTGATCCGGTCGATATAGGATTTTTGCTCGAGCGTCAGTTGCCCTGTGAGGTTGGACTGCCTGCTGCGGATAAAGGGATAGGCCAGAAACATGCTGGCGCTTTGCCCCTCACCGCTGGCTTCAAGCGGCGCGAAGTCCCGGCCGATTTTGTAGAGCAAATTGGTGTAGCCCAGGCCCGCGTGCAAGCCGGAACCGCCTATCGGCGCGGAGACACCCAGCGTTTGCGCGGTCAGGCCTTCAAAGGTGGTGAGGCCCCGCACACTCCATGCTTCGCCCAGGCCCAGCCAGTCATTGGCCGACAGCTCGACCGTCAGGCGGTTGCGCCCGGTGTAACTGTTGCCCTGGTTGTCAAAGCCGAACCTCGCCTGGGCCATTGCGCTTTCGCTCACGTGCACCACGAGGTCGGCGGTACCTGGCTGGGCGCCGGCGCGAAGCACGGATCGCACGGTGATGCCCGGCGAGTCGGTGAGCAGCAGCAGTGAGCGTTCGATGTAGGCTTCGCGGATCACGGCGCCGGGAACGAGGTCATCGATAAAACGGCGGATGACGCTTTCATCGAGGCGAACGCCCTTTGCGGGTTCAACTGTGACGGTACCCAGGCGCCCTTCGCGGATTTCGAGTTTCACCGTGCCATTGGCAATGTCTTGTGCCGGCAGGTTGGCGCGCGCGACCAGGTACCCACGTGAGCGGTAGAAACGGGTGATACGTGCAGCGGCATCGGCCAGCGCATCAAAACCGATGTCGCGGCCTGTGAGATCGCCCAGCTCCGCGGCCAGCGTTTGCGTGTCGATGGAGTCGTTGCCGCTGAACTCAAACTGCCTGACCACGATCCGCGCACCGGAGTCCGCGACGGGCGGGGTTTTGTCATCGGCGGGCTTCTCGATCATGGCCGGCGTTTGCGCCGGAGCCGGATTGCTCACGCCGGGCGAGCGCTCCCGGATCGACTCGAGCATGCGGCCCGCATCAGGTACCTGGGCAAAGGCGCCATAGCCGGACAAAGCCAGCAGTCCACCAATCATGCTGGGTTTGAACGGTCGGCCCGTCGGTCTTTTCACTTTGATTGCTTGCATCTGTATTTTTTGAAAGGCTGGCGGCCGCATCCGCGCCATGCATCAAGGCCTGCTCCCCTGACAGGTATTGGACGGGCAATCATCCGAAATCACCAGCTCGAAATACCCGCCCATATCCATAACCTCAGGTTATTTATTCCTTCGTAAAAGTAACGGAGAAAGACAGGCGACCAGTCGTCGGAGGGCCGCTGCAACAAGTCGTGCACGGGCATTCCGGCAACCGGTTGTGTGAAAAAGTGAGGGGGTTAAACACGCCCGGGCCATGACGGCCACGGCACATCGATCAGGACTCGTGTGCCACACGGGGCGTGGTGCAGCGTTCTGCATGCATCATGCAACCGCGACGGTGCGCGGATGCGCGGACCCGTTTACTGGGTGAACTTTTTGAAGAACTCTTCTGCGCGCTTTTTGCTGTCGGCCGCGGCCAGCTTGTTGGCTTCCACGGATTCCCGCTTTTTGGTGGGCGTGTCGTAAGAATGCTCCACACCGGGATACAGCACGAACTGCCAGTCGCTGCCGTTGCGCTTGGCAAGCTCTGAAAGTTGCGCGCACCGTTCAGGTTTGACTTCTTCGTCATCGGTGCCGATCAGCAGCAGCATGGGTGCGTAGCTTTTGTACGACCCCGGGAATTGCCGCATCACTTGTGCGCAGGCGGGGTACATGCTTAGAAAGGCCCGGAAACCCGTCGCCTCGGTGGGAGCCGCAATGCCCGGTGCGCGGGTAGAGGCGGCCGACAAGGCCGTGCTGCCGCCATTGGACCAACCCTGCAAAAACACCTGGTCCTTGATGACATCCGGGCGGTTGCGCAGAAATTTCAGTGCGGCGTAGGCGTCCAGCGGCCGTATGGTGATTTCGTTCACGCTGGCCGGGCGGCTTCCGTCGTTGGTGCCGGCCTCAAACCCGCGCGCATAGCCGCGAGGGCCGAAGGAATCGACCAGCAAGCCGACATAACCCCGCTCGGCCCAGAACTTGCCCCACATGACATGGCGTAACGACAGGGAGTCGCCGTCGAAGGTCTCCTTCAGGGTCGAGTAAAGCCCGCCTCGCCCGTGCAGCATCACCACTGCCGGATGCGGCCCGGGTGTAGGCGGCAGATACATATAAGCCACCAGTTCGGTCTTGCCGTCTTCACTGGTGAACTTCACGGTCTGGGCTTTTTGCGCCCATGCGCCCGACCCCGTCAGCAGAGACAAAGCAAACAGCGCGAAGACCGGCAGGGACTTCAAGGCAAGGCGAAGAAAAGGAAGGACAGCGGTGTGCATGCGTCGACTTTCAGGGATCGGCAAACAAGAAAAGAAAACCTCAAAGAAAGGCCGGGCGGAAATTCCGCCGTGTTTGTTTTGGATCATGTCTGCCAGGGCACGGCCGCGTCAAGCCTTGTCAACACCATCCGGTGGGCATGCGAACCAACGCGCCAGAGGAACCCATAACTTCAGGTTATCGGGCTCACATTAATTTGATAAGGGCGCGGCGGTGGCAGAACTTAGGATGCCCTTCAACCATGTTCATTGAACAATCACCTTGAAAGACCCGATGATCCATACCTACACAGATGACGACGTTGGCGATGCCATTGGATGGCGCGACGTTCTGCGCGACCTGCCGCATGCCTTTGAATCCTTGCGTAACGGCGAAGCATCCATACAGGCGCGCCAGCGCATCGACTGCGGGAAGTGGAAACTCAGCGGCATGGGCGCGCTGTGGGAAAGCCGCTCGGTCGCCGCATACAAGACCTACACCAGCCTCAATGGCCAGTTTAATTTTCTGATCAACCTGTTCGATCTGAACGACCAGACGCATCACGTGATGCCTGCCGCGGAAATCACCCGCGCCAGAACGGCAGCGATGACGACCTGGGTCGCCCCAAAAATTACCGTGCCCGGCGCAAAAAAGCTGGCGCTTTTCGGACTGGGAATTCAAGGGCGTACTCATCTTGAGGCCCTGCAGGAGACCATGGGGTTTTCCGAGATAGCCGTCGTGGATACGGCCGATGTCTCGCAGGCCTGCGATGCATTTTCCAAACGCTACAAGGCACGGGTTCATCAAGTGACGCCACGGGAGGCCGTCACTGGTGCGGATCTGATCGTCACCGTCACGCGCTCCAAGCAGCCCCTGTTTGACGGCGCCTGGCTAAAGCGCGGCGCAAGCATTTGCGCGGTGGGAACGAGCCTGCCCAGCGGCACGGAGATCGACCAGGTCAGCCGGGCGCGCAGTGATCGCGTGATCGTCGAGTGGAAACCGCAAAGCCTGGTGGAGGCCGGTGAGATTGTGATCGGGCTGGCCGACAAAAGCCTGGATGCGTCGCAGATCATCGACCTGCCGAAACTGCTGGCCGACGATGAACCCTGGCGGCGCACGCCTGAAGAAATCATTCTCTTTAAGGCTGTCGGTGTCGGCCTGAGCGACCTGGTTGCGGCGCGACTTGTGGTGAATCGCCTGCGCGGCCGTGCGATCGTTCAGCCCAGCACGTCAAGCCAGTGCTGAGACCCCTGCCTACAAGCGATCAGGTGCGTGGCTTCCACGTGGCATCCTGAACTTTCTTGAGCTCGTCGCCGACGCAGGTGGTGAGTGCACGCATGATGTCGGTCACCGCCGCGGCCTTGAGGTACATGGCGCAGACGGGAAATTCGGCGCGCGGCTCCAGCGGCAGGACCTTGAGCTTGTCGGAGAAGAAGTTGGCGCTGGCCGAATCGACAATCGCCACGCCTTGGTCCAGCTCCGCCAGCCGCACCGCCATCTGGTAGGTGCGCACCGCGGTCTTGCCTTGCTGCCAGCTGAAACGGTTGGCATAGCGCGAGTAAATGCGTCCCAGCGGGTCTTTGCCTGAGAGTTCGATCAACTCCATGGTCGCCAGGGCTTCAGCGGAGATGGACTTGTTGCGCGCGTATTTGCCGAGCCTGGAGGGCAGGCTCGCCGCCACCAACTGGAGATGCCCGATCTCGATGCAGTCGAGCGAGGGATGCAGTGGCGGGTCAAAGGCGATGGCCATGTCCACTTCATGCATGAGCAGTTTTTGCATCATGTCTTCGGTGTGCCCGGTATTGAGTTCACTGCGCATCTTGGGAAAGAGCTTTCGGGCCGCCAGCAGCGCGGAAGGCAGCACGCTGTTGGCCAGAGACGCCACAGCGGCCACGCGCACCGCCTTGTCGGCGCCCAGTTTGAGGTTGCGGGCCAGTTCGCGCACGGCGTCGAGGCCGCCGGTGGCTTGCTCCACAACGGGGGCCAATGCATGCGTCTCTTTGGTCGCCACCAGGCGTTTGCCCTCCCGGTTGAAAAGAGCAAAGCCGACAGTCGCCTCAGCGTGCTGCAAGGCCTTGGTGACCGCCGGCTGTGAGACATGCAACAGGCGCGCGGCCCCGCTGATGGTGCCCGTGCGCAGGATGGCTTGCAAGACTTCGATGTGGCGGGTTCTCATGGGGAGTCGATGCTGCAGTGATGAGCGTGCGGATTGATGAGAGAGGGCCGGAGTCACGAGCGAACAGCGCAACAACCTCCCGGTTCATTTTGCACCGAAACCCGCGTACGCTGAAGCATTTTGATGTCCATGCACGCGACGGAACCGTCTCAGGCCTTGTGTTGGCGAGCAAATGTTTTGGCCAGTTCCAGAAAATTGGTTTCCGTCGGCGAGACGCTGTCTTCGCGGCTTACCAGCGTGATGGGTGCCACCAAACGGGGTTTGGCGTTGCGAATACGGCAATACACCACGCTGTCCCGGTGGAAGTCTTTCATCGACGCGGGAACAACCGAAATGCCCGCGCCCGCCGCGACCAGACTGATATTGGTCAGCATGCGCTCAACTTCGGAAGCGATTTTGGGGGTGAACCCTGCGTTCTCGCAGGCCTCGATCAGGTTCGAATACATGCCCGGAGCGCCGTGCCTGCGAACCAGGATGAATTGCTCTTCGGCCAACGACTTCAGGGCAATGACCGGCATCTCGCCTTTGCCTCCCGCCACCACCAGCGCGTGGCCTACTGGCAGGATCAGCAGCATCTCTTCTTCCAGCAGAGGCAGGAAGGCTACGCCGCGCGGGCGGCTGACCGGCGAGCGCAGCAACGCGATATTGACCTTGCCGGTTTCAATGCCTTCGGTCAGCTCCGCCGCATTGCCTTCAGTCAGCTCCAGGTGCACATCGGGATAGGCGCTGCGGTAGGCCCGGATGATGCCGGGGATCAGCGGATGCGCGGCGGCCGAACTGGTGAAACCGATGGCGAGCGCGCCTTCAAAGCCTTGCGCGGCGCGCGCGGCACGCGCCGAAGCCTGCTCGACGCTGCGCAGGATCGCCTGGGCTTCCTGCACGAACACCGCGCCGCCGGCCGTCAGCGCCGCGCCTTTGGGATGGCGGCGAAAGAGCTCAAAGCCCAGTTCCTCCTCCAGCAGGCGGATCTGGTGGCTGAGCGGCGGCTGCTGCATGTTCAGGCGCTCGGCGGCGCGCGTGAAATGCTGCTCTTCGGCCACCATGAGGAAATAGCGCAGGTGTCTTAGTTCCATGGTTTCAACTCATCTTTTAAAGGTATTGAAAGCCTTTTGTCCGGATTTTACGTATATCACCCTGCGGGTGCAGTGCGCTGCTGGCCGGTTCATGCTGCGGCGTCCATCCGTAGAAGCCACGGTGTGGTGCCGCCGCTGAACCCGTACAGTGGGGCCCAGGCACCGGGACACCGGGGCGGCTCCCAACCGATGACCAAAAAACTGCTTCACAACGCAATCGTGCACATGATGCTGGCCATTGCCGTGGGCATGCTGCTGGGGCATTTCTTTCCGGCCATCGCCGCCCAGATGAAACCGTTCAGCGACGGTTTTCTGCGCCTGATCAGCATGCTGATCGGGGTGCTGATTTTTTGCCTGGTGGTGTCGGGTATCGCCGGCCTGCAAAACCGGCTTCAGGCCACCCAGGTCGGCGTCAAGGCCATCGTTTACTTTGAAGCCATGACGGTGGCCTCGCTGATGGCAGGCGTCCTGGGCGCCTTGTTGCTGAAACCCGGCAAGGGCTTTGCGCCTGGCTTTACATCGGGGGCGTCCGCCGGCGCAGCGCAACACGCCGCGCAGGTTCCGGCCGCAGAGAGCACGACAGACTTCCTGCTTGACATCATCCCCTCGACATTTGCCGGCGCCTTCACCGGCAACAGCAGCCTGCAAGTTCTGCTGCTGGCGCTGCTGACGGGCATCGCCCTGGGCCGCGCCGGCGAGCGCGGCCGTGATCTGCTGGAACTCATGGAGGCGGTGCAGCAAGTTCTTCACGGCATGGTCGGCATGGTCCTGAAGCTGGCGCCGCTGGCGGCCTTCGGCGCCGTGGCCTTTGTGATCGGGCGCTACGGCGTGTCTTCAGTGCTGCCGCTGCTGCAATTCGTCGCGGCGATCTACCTGGTCAGCATCCTGTTCGTCTGCATCGTGATGGGCCTGATTGCGCGCGCTGCCGGCTGCAATATCTTCCGCCTGATCGCCTACGTAAAGGAAGAGTTGCTGCTGGTGGTCTTCACCAGCTCATCGATGGCAGCGCTGCCGGGTCTGGTCGAAAAAATGGAAAAAATGGGTTGCGCCAAAGCGGTGGTGCGCCTGGTGCTACCGACCGGCTACAGCTTCAACCTGAGCGGCACCAATATCTACATTGCGATGGCGGCTCTCTTTCTGGCGCAGGCCGCGCAGGTGGAGCTGGGCGCCTGGCAACTGCTCTCGCTGCTGGGCGTCGCCCTGTTGACCTCCAAGAGCGCCACCAGCGTGGCCGGTTCCGCTTTCGTGGCTCTTGCCGCCACGCTGGCGAGCCTGAGCATCATTCCAGTGGCCGGCATCGTCCTGCTGCTGGGCGTGGAACGCCTGATGAAATGCCGGTCTCTTACCAACGTGATCGGCAACTGCGTCGCCTGCGTGGTGATATGCGCGTGGGAAAAATCACTGGACCGCAGCGCGATGCGTCAGGCCTTGTCGGCAAAATCACCCTCGCCTGCCGCCGACCAGAGCTGATGCAGCCGGTCGCCCAGGCATTCCGCGCGGCCTTCGAACAAGGCATCCAGGCACTCCGGCCGCTCCAGTTGCCGGTACAGCGCAGCCCGCTCCGCATAGCTGTCAGCCATGCGGACGGCGGCGGCAATGTAGCCCTCCACGCTGCCGGCGACGGTCCAGTCCGGCAGGCCCAGGCGCCTGAACAGCCCTTCGTCGATATGCTCAAACACTTCCGGCCCTGTCTTGCACACGCCAGGCAGGCCGACCGTCATGGCGTCGGTGATGCCATTGGTGTTGCCGAAAGGAAAGGGGCTCAGGAACATGTCGCAACGGCTGAATATGGCGAGGTAGTCCGGGTAAGGCTGGTGCGCGTAGATCTCGGCGTCCGGCAGGTAGCGGCGTACCAGCCGCCGCACCTGTGGGTAGATCAGGCCGGTTGCCTGCCCGATCAGGAAATGAAAGCGTATCTGCTTGCGTGAGCCCGCGCGGATTTTCTGGCAGGCCAGCAGAAACTTCGGGTTGAGCTTCATGGTGGTCGCGGCCACGGCGATATTGACGACGGGCAGGTCCAGCCGTTGCGGCCGCGCCAGCGAGACCTCGATGGCCGAGGGGCGGTAAGGCTGCCCGTCTTTGGGCAAACGCAGCAAGGTTTCGCTGAAGCAAGCGGGGTCGCCGACAAAATCGTCTTCCACGCTGATGTAGTCGATCCGGTCGGAATGCGTGGTAGCGGGATGACCGAGGGCGGCCACCTGCACGGGTGCCAGGCGCTGATTGGCCGCAAACATGGTGATGGGAAACATGCCAACGCTGGGCATATAGAACACGGCGGGCCGCAGGGTGCCGGCCAGCGCGTGCAATTGACGCAGGCAGGCAATCATGTCGTTGGGCGCTTCGAAATCAACGACTTCATCGAACACCGCTCTGCCCAGCTCGTCGATGTTGCCGGGGTAGGCGATGGCCACCAGATGAAAATGCCGGCGCGCGGCTTCCAGGCTTCTGGAATGCGTGCGGTAAATCGAATGTCCGCCGGAGAACCATTCGAGCAGCACCAGCATGACGGGCTTGTCCGTGCTGCCTGCGGCGAGGGCGGGTGCGACGCGGCTAAGGCCCAGCGCTTCCAGCTTCTTGCGGATCAGCCGGTTGATGGGCCGCTTGATCTCATGGCGGCCCGGCAGGTCGGCATAGCTGCAATGCATGTAGACGTCGTGCAGGATGCCCAGCGGCAGGATATCCAGGGTCTCGATTTCTTCGAGATGTGCGGGAAGCCATGCCAGCAGGGCCTCGCGTTTGGAATGTGCAGCCGGCGAACCAAGGAAACGCGGCGAAAGCAAGGCGGTGAACAGCGCGGCGGCGAGTTTTTTGTTCTGGCGCCACAGCAGCTCCGCGTCCAGCGGAATCTCGGACTCGGGTGAATACAGGATGCAAAACTTCACCAGATTTTGTTCGGTGACATGAAATTCCGACGCACCCGGGCCCAGGAAGTTGAGCGACTTCAGGATATGGTCACAGTGGACAAAAGCGCTGGCGGCAAACAGCGCCGACAGCCAGCGCTGAAAGTTGATCAACTGGCCGAAGCCGCCGGGCGTGACGTGAAACGTCGGGTCGGAAAACAGGGCCGAGATGGCGCTGGTGATGCGGGTCAGGCCATGCGCGTCGCGCTCTTCGGCGCCGATAGCGCCAGACAACGAGAGCGCGAAGTTGCCATCGAGGTTGCCGTAGTTCCGGTCTATCAGCAGCAGCAACTTGACCAGCTCGCGCGCAGCCGGTTCCTGCTGCCTGGAGTAGCACAGGTATTCGAAATTCTCCAGTGAAAAAATGTCTTCTGTCATGGATCGCCCGCCGGCGGCAGGAAGTCAGTGGCCATCGGCGCAGTATCGCCGTTGAGACCCTGTTCCGTCTTGCCTTTGTCTTGCCCTTTATTGGCCCAGCCGCGAGAAGGTGCGGTTCAGGTTGTCCTGGGCGCGCGCCAGCTTGTCCTGCTGCATCTTGAGCCATGCCGAGTCCTGGTCCAGCCGGGCTTTCTCGGCAGCAAGCATCCTGACGGTCTCCGCACGCTGCGGGCCACCCAGGCCTTTGCTGGAAGCCAGCATATTCTGCGCGGTCAGCGATTTCTGGAAGCGTTCCTGCGTCAGCGGAAATTCCGTTTGCGCGAAATTGAAGGACTTGACCGCGTCGGTATACAGCTGCTTGACGATGTCAAAAGGAATGTCGGCGGGTTTGAGCTTGTTGGCACGCCCGTAGGTGACCAGGTCTGACGCAAAGTGATGGCCGACACGGAACGGGACGTCGGAATCACGTTGCAGGATGTCGGCCAGCTCGGTGGTAGTGGAGTAGTCGGCATCGACCTCCTGCAGCGCGCGGTTCTTGTCGATGATGAGGTTGTTCATCAAATCGGCCAGCTTCACGAAGGCGCTGGTGGTCAGGTCCAGTGTTTTCTCGACCTGGTCGCGCTTGTAGTCGGGCATGCCGGGCGTGACGTTGTGCGCTTCCAGCTGGTAGGTGAAGGCGCTGCCCACTACTTCGCTGGCCTGCAATCGCAAGACGTTAAGGGCATAAGGATTGCGCTTTTGCGGCATGATGCTGCTCGTCCCGGTCAGGCGTCCTTCCTGGATCATGATCCAGGGAGCCGTCTGGTGATACTGGGTGTGGATGTCCTGCACCAGCACGCCCATCATCAGCGCCGCGTTGCTGCACAGGCCCACCAGTTCTACGCCCTGGTCGAGCGCACCGAGCTGAGCCGCATCGTAGGAGTTTTCTACGGCGCCGTCGAAACCCAGCAACTCCGCCAGGCGCTGGCGGTTGACCGGAAAGCTCGAGGTGCCGAGTGCGCCCGAACCCAATGGGCTCATGTTGAGGCGCACATACGCCTCTTTCAAGCGCGTGCTGTCGCGCCCGAACACCGAGGCAAAAGCCAGCAGGTAATGGGCATAGGTGGTGGGCTGGGCCTGCACACCGTTGGTGTAGGCGGGCACGATGGTATCCAGGTTTTTTTCCGCCACTTCCAGCAGTTGCGCTTTGGACTGGATCATGGCCTCCATCAACACCAGCGTGCGCTCCCGCTGCATCAGGCGCCGCGTGGTGGACAAAATGTCCTGCCGGCTGCGACCGGAATGCATGCGTGAGCCGTCAGGTCCTGCGAGAGCAAGAATCAAGGGCTCATATTGCAGATAGTCTCCCGGGCGTTTGGCACCGGGCTGGTTGCCGTTCTTGATCACCTGGTCGACAGCCAGCGCGATCTTCTTGCCGAGGTCGGGCGGAACAATTTTGGTTTCGACCACCATCACGGTCGAAGCCTTGTTCATCTCGCTGAGGAAGTAGAAGTTGTCATGGTCAACCTTGCCGGCTTTCTTGTCCGCGGCCAAGGCCACAGCGGACAGCGACATCAGCAGCAAAGGAACTAAAGCCAGCCTCCCGATGCTGTGGGGCAGCAGGAACAGGGTGAAAGCCGGTGCGGATTGAGGTTCAAGGAGTTTCATCATCTTTGCCTGTAGTAGATGGGTTGGTATTGGGAAGGCCGGGTGTGCCGGCGCGCAGGTTGGGCGAAACCACGGAAATGCTGAGCTTGTTTGTGCCGTCACCGAACGGAGAGAACGCGGCGTCGCCGGCAAAAGGCGCCATCCAGTCGCTGCCGGCCATGTCCGATTGCAGCGCGCTGGTGGCGGCGGCGGTGGCGGCGCTGGTCAGGCTGTTGCTCATCAGGCCCCCGATATTGCGCAGCACCGCGCCGGAGCCGGTGGCGGCAATCGTTGTGGCGTCCGAGGACTGGCTGAAGGCCTGCCCGTTGAGGGCGCTGGCGGTGATAAACAAGAGGCCGTTTTCCACCTGCAGTTTATTGGTGCCGCCGTCTATGCGGATGCCGTAGCCGCCGCCTGACGCCGCAATAAACAGGCTGCCGGCCCCGCCCGTGCTGACGCTATTGAAGGCATTGGCGCTGCTGCCGACGATGGACAAACCCTCACCGGAGCCGGCCGTGCTGGCTCGTATGTCGATGTCGCCGCCGGCCGAGGTGATATTCACGCCGTTGCCTGAGCCGGAAGCCGCGCTGCGCAGCAGGATCGCCGGCGCTGCGGACGCCGCGCTACTGTTTCCGGTGAGCGAAAGCTTGCCCGAGACCGTGGAGATAACGGCGGAACTGGTTGCCGTCGATGGGTAGATCGTGATGCCGCTGCCGTAGGTGGAATTTCCAGCCAGGCTCACTGAACCGCTGCCGGTGGCGCGAATGATGTTGTTGCCCGTGAGTACGCCCAGCCCGTCGCCGTAGACGCTGCCGCCGGTGATCGCAAGCGCGCCGTTCTCTACGCTGATCAAGGCCTTGCCGCCGCCGTAGATGCTGACACCGTTGCCCTGGTCGGCGGCATTGCCGACCAGTGTGACGTTGCCCGCACCGGTAGTCTGTATGCGGTTGGCGACGTTCTGGATGGCAATGCCATGGTCGAGTTCACTGACATTCGGTGAATGGAAGTTGCCGGCCAACGTGATGTTGCCGCCCTGCGAGGCGATGTTGTTGACCGAGTTGGTGCTGGTGGCGTTACCGCCCATCGCAATCGCATCCGAGGTGCCTATGGAGTCGCCCCGGAAGGTAATGTCGCCGCTCACGGTGGTGACGTTGACGCCGTTCGAGTTGCCGGTGGAGTTCAGGAAGATGCCGTAGCCGCCGAAGCTGCTGGTGCTGTTGCCATTGACGGCAATGGCGCCGCTGCCGGTGGTGATGTTGATCGCCGCATTGGCGCCGGACGGCGCGATGTCGACACCGCGCCCTGAGAAGCTGGTGCCGTCCAGCGTCAGCGCACCCGACTGCGTGCCCAGATTGATGCTGGCGAAAGCGCCGCTGGCGTCCAGCGACACAGCCTTGAACGAGCCGGTGGTGGGGTTGACTACGCTGTTGTTGGCCAGCAGCTTGAGCGCGCCGGCCGTGCTGCTGATGTTGATCTTCGAGGCAGTGGCCGCGCTGGCGCCGCTGCCGGAGCTCAGCAGCCCCAGTGCCGGCGTCGTACCTCCCGAAGTGTTGCCGGCCACCGTGATGTTGCCGTCCGAGAAGATGCTGATGGAGGACCCGGAGCCCGTCGAGTTAAGCACCGTGCCGTAGCTGCCTGTGCTGCTGCCGCCCAGCGTGATGGCTCCCCCGGCCGTGGCGCTAAGCACCACGGCGCCGTTGCCCGAGGCTGCCAGGTAGACACCGCGGCCGGCGCCGGCAAAGCCGTTGGAATTGGCCTGCACGGTCAGATTGCCGCTGCCCACGATGAGCGTTTGCGTGGAGGTGCTGGCGGTCGAGCAGATCAGCACGCCGAAACCGGACGAGGCATTGCCGCTGATCGTCAGGTTGCCGGTGCCGCTGGCAGCCAGGGTGTTGTTGGTGCTGAAAACGCGCGTACCGTTTCCACTGCCCAGGTTGGTGCTGTCCACGGTAATGGAGCCAGCGCCGTTGGTAAGGACGTTGCTGCCGCCGGTGAGTACAAAAGCGTCGCCGGTGCCGCTGGCGCTGGCGACATTGGCCAGGATGGAGATGTTGCCGCCGCCGGCATTGAGCGTGGAGCCGGATATATTCACCGCGCTGCTGGTGGAGCTCACCGAGGTGGGCGCGACGGCGCCGCGTATGGTGATGTTGCCGCCGCCCGTGCTCAGCACGGTGCCGCCGGTGATCGCCACGCCGGAGGTGCCGCTCAGGTTGGTACTGGCGTAGCCGGTGGCCGGGTCGAGGCCGCCGCTGATGGTGAGAGCCCCGCCGTTGGTGGTGATGGTGCTGCCCGTCAAGGCCACCGAGCCGTTGCCGCTGTTGTTGAAGTTGGAGAACAGCGAGACGTTGAGGCTTTTGCCGGTGCCGTTGGAAATGGTGCGGCTGCCCATGATGATGTTGCGATGCGCCTGCAGCGTCAGTGAGGCATTGCCCACGCCCTTGACGTTGTCCAGCACGTTGATGTCGCCCGAGGTGCCCCCGAAGTTGTTGGTGGTTTGGACTATCACGTTGGCGCCTTCGGACAACGAGGCGTTGAGCACGGCGGAACTCAGGTTGGAACTGGCCGCGCCGCTGGAGGTGAAGGGCGAACTCCCGGTCGCGCCGACGCTTGCCGTGCTCGTGATATTGACGTTGAAGGGATCGATCAGCCAGGTGCCGCCCTTGCCGGAGGCCGCACTCAGGTCCACCGAACCCGTCGCGTCCAGATAGTGGCCCGAGGTCTCGACCAGGCCGCCGCTGCCGGTTTGCCCGCCACCCAGCACGGTAATTCCGCCGTGAAAGCGCGTGCTGTCGGTGGACCACAGGATGACTTTGCCGCCGTTGCCGCTGCTGAGTGCATCGGCGTGGATGCGGGCGTCTTCGCCCATGTAGGTCGCAGTGGCCTGGCGTTCTGTGCCAGTGCCCTGGTAGTTGCCGCCGACCAGCACAGTGCCGCCGCCCGCGTCACCCGAGGCATCGATGCGGGCGCCGTCGAACACGCCGACGTACTGGCCCAGCACCTTGACGCCGCCACCGGTTTCGCCGGCGTTGCGGCCCGAAACATCAACGCGGCCGCTCACGGCGACGACGCCGGCATCGCCGCCGTCGAGCAGGACCACGCCATTGCGGTGCTGCAGGCTGGTCGCCTCAATCACACCTTCGTTGTTGACCACGTTGGACAGCAGCGCGTCGCCGGAGCGGGCCGACATGACCACCACACCGCCGTTGGCCCTGAGCAAGCCCTGGTTCACCACGCTGGCGCCCAGTGAAGGGTCAGTCACCTCCATATTGATCAGGCCGTCGCCGTTGAAGTCCAGTGTGATCTTCTCGCCGGCGCCCAGCATCACGCTGCCCAGGCGAGCGGTGATGCTGCCTTCATTGCGCACTTGCGCGCCCAGCAGTGCCACATAACCACCGTCGGCCGCGACGATGCTGCCCTGGTTGATCACGGCGCCTGCCGCACCACCGGCCTCAAACCGGTTGTTGCCGGCCAGGAAGTTGCCGTCCGACATGTTCAGCGAGCTGGCCACCAGGCCGCCGACGTTAACGGCCGAGCCCTGGCCGAACAGGATGCCGGACGGGTTGATGAGGTAGACCTGCCCGTTGGCATTGAGCTGGCCCATGATCTGCGAGGCGTCGCTGGACGCGACGCGATTGAGTGCCACCGATGAGGCCGAGGGCTGTGCGAAATTGACCTTGGCTGCGCTGCCGATATTGAAGGTGTTCCAGGTGGCGATCATGCGGTCGCTGCCCTGCACCACGTTCATGACGTTGCCGTTCTGGCTGATGCTGCCGCTGCCGGCCGTGACCTGGCCGTTGGTCGGCAAGGCGTTGGCGTCCAGCGCATACACACGCACCGGGTAGATGCTGCACAGCGCCGACAGGATGGCGGCGCTCAGAGGTGTCAACGCCGGCCGGATCTTTCGGGCGGGAGAGACGAAGGAAGCCGGTGAAGGATGGTGTGTCATGCGAGCTCCTCAGAAGGTGTAGTTGATGCCGACACCGATCGCCCTGATCGTGGTGCCAACGCCGGAGGAGCCAAACACGCCCGCGACGGCATAGTTGTAGTTGGCCAGCGGCTGGTTGCGCAGCAGCACGTACTGCCCGAAAAGTCTGAGTTGCTTGCTCCAGGCATAGGAAAAACCAACGGCCTGGGAGGTTGCGCCCATGCCGGCCGTCGAGCAACTCACGCCGTTGCCGGAAATCATGGTGCAGTCGCCGGCAAACGCACGGGCATGGCTGGCGCGCAGTTGCCAAGCGCCTATCTTGTGTGAAATGCCGACCAGGTAGGCGCGCCGGCGGTAGTCCGAAAGATCTGTTGATGTCACACTGGTATTGATGACACCGGACTCCGCGTAAGACAGTTCGTCAGCGATGAACGACACCTTGGTGGCGCCGAAGTCGTAGGCCACGCCGAAGCGCACGCTGTAGTCGTTCGATGAGGTCCCCTGCGTGACGTGGGTGCTGCTGCCGACACCGCGCGCGTTGCGGCCCAGGCTGGCGATACCGAAATAATTGATGTGCTGTTCAGCCGCCACCACGGCGGAGAAGCCGCCGCGCTCATAGGACAGGCTGCCACCGTAGAGGTAACCGGTGTCGACATCGGACGCCGCCTTCATGCCGTTGTTCGAATAGGCCAGCTTGAGCTGAAAGCCGCCCAGCTTGGGGGTCCAGTAGCCGAACAAGCCGGCCTGGCGGCGGTTAAAGGCTGCGTCGTCGTTGTTGTTCACCGCGGCCGTGCCGACAGGGCCCGAGTTTTTGGTGATGCTGGTGGCAAAGCCGGGCGAGCCGATGATGTTGAAGTGGGCTGCGCTGGTGGTGGCGCCGAAGGGGTCGAAGGAGGTGGCGCTTTCCTTGAGCGGCATGTCCCAGTTGCCGTACATCGCGGTGCCGGCTTTGGGGTGGGCCACGGCCACGCCGGTATTGCGCAGTTCCTGCCGGTGCGTCCAGTCGGGTGTGGAATCGGCGCCTGCGGCGCCTGCGCTGAGCGACAGGCCCAGCTCCAGTTGCCACAACAGCTTCCACTGCTCATAAATGGGAATGCCGCCGCGTGCACCTATATAAGAGACGTTGTCGCGCGCACGCCAGAAGCCCGACATATTGCGGCCATTGGGCGTGGCGAGTTTGCTCTGGTCGGCGGGCGCCGCGGGTGTTGAGCCTGAACGGCTCACGTATTCGGGAATCACCCCCAGGGAGCCGTAGAACAGCGTGCCGTTTTCCGCCTCCTCGAAGTCTTCGCCCCGGCTGCCGCTGCTGGAGGCCAGGCCGGTGAAGGCCTGCGGCGAACCAGACACCGACAGCCACAGGCGGCGCGCGCTTTTCGGCTCGCTAGCCGGATTGACGCCGGGGGAGAAGGCGACGGTGGCGTTGAACACCAGGTCCTTGTTATAGACATTGAGCCCCACACCGTAGCCGTAACGGCTTGCGCGGTTTTCACTGTTGTCCCAGGGCTTTTTGTTGACCGTCACGCGGCCTGCATCGGCGAACAAGGCGCCTTCCACGATGGAATTGCCGAACATGCCCAGGGTTTTTCGCAGTTCGAGCCGGGCCAGAACGCCTTGGTCACCAGCGGCTTCGCCAGCCGAATAAGCGCGTACGCCGTTGGCGCCGCCGAGGCTCATTTTTTCTGACGCATCCAGGTTTTTGTCGGCGTACTGCGCGTTCACCGAACCCAGCAGGGAGTAGCCGCCCCCGAGCTGTTGCAGGCGGCTGAAGGCCAGATTGAGCTTCTTGTAGTCGCCGGCCGCGTTAGCCGTGAAACGGTCCAGCACGGCATCGTTGGGGGTTTCTTTTTTCAGGTGGCCCCAGCCCCAGCGCACATTCCAGCTGTTGTTGGCCGGCGCACCCAACCAGTCGTCGCGCCAGTCGCCCAACAGGCCGGCGCTCAGCAGGTTGGCGGACTTGTCCACGGTCGTGCCCGCGGTCGTGTCCTGGAAATGCCGGTATTCCGTCGCCAGGGACAGGTTGACGTTGGCGCGCCGGCTGCGCAGCAGTGCGGCGTTGACGAACAGCGTGCTGATACGGGCTTCGCCGCTGGCCTGCACTTCCTTGAGGTTCTTGCCGATGTTGTATTGCAGGCCCGCGAAGTTTGCGCCCACCGACAGGCCTGTCGTGCCCAGCGGCTGCAGATAGCCGATGCCGGCGATGCGCAGGCCCTCAAACGTTTGCTGCGTGTTGAGGCTGAAGCTTTCGCCCATGCCCAGCGCGTCGTTGAGGTTCAGGTTGACGGACAGGCGGTTGGCGCCGGTGTAATAACTGCCGCCGTTGTCGATGCTGACGCGGGAGGTGATCGCGCTCATCTCGCTGATCTTGACGATGATGTCGGTCGCGCCCGGCTGCGCCGACGGACGCAAGACAGCCTTGATCGACACACCGGCGATGTCGGAGATCCGCAGCAGCGTGTTCTCCAGGTCGCTTTCCTGGATGACGTCGCCGGGATGCAGTCTCGCCAAGTGGCGGGCAATGAGGTCCTGGCTCAACCGCACATTGCTGTCGGGCTCGGCGATGACCTGGCCGATGACGCCTTCCCGGATGCCGATGGTGACGACGCCATCACGTATTTCCTGCGCAGGCAGATAGGCGCGTGCGACCAGGTAGCCTTGGCCACGGTAGTAGGCGGTGAGCTTGGCGGCGGCTTTTCCGAGCCCGGCGAAATCAAGCTCCCGGCCCACAAACTCCTGCAGCTCGGCCTGAAGCGCGGATGCTTGCAATGAATGGTTGCCACTCAACACAAAACCGGAGACCTTGATGCCCGGCCCACCGACCGGCAGAGCTGCCGACTCTTCGGTGGCTTCCGTCTCTTTTTCTATGCGTGCGGACGGCTTTGCAGCCGGCGGATTGGTATTTTCAGCAGGCGAGAGCTGCTGCCGGTTGGCATCAAACAAGGTGCCGGAACTCGGTGGAGTTTGGGCATATACAGCGAACGGGGCTGTGGCAAGCATCGTGCAGATCTGGGACGCCAGAATCTTTCGGCGATGCACAGCAAAGCGTGTTTTTTCCATGAATGTCTCTTGTCTCTTTATTTCTCTATCTACCCGGGCGCCGGCTCGTTATTGCTTTGTTGCCGCCCCTCTTGCTACTGCTATTTACCGGTAACCCGGAAAATCTTTTCCGCGACGGCCTCTGATTCAAAGATGCCTCCCGCCTCGTGTCCTGCTCCCGGCACTTCGATGACCTCGCGCGTCACATGTGTGTGCCACTTCAAGGCTAAAAATTGTTCGTAACGCAGATAGTTCCTGTGCCGGTCCAGCCTGTCGGTCCCCTGCATGCCGGCCCCACAGGATTTGTCGAGCGACTTGTAGGCGGGGTCGTTGTCCTGCGCGCCCACCAGGTAGATGACATCACGCGCCGCATAGCGTTTGAACAGCTGTTCGCCGTCCAGGCCCCGTCCATAGTCGACCATGTTGCCCAGGCCGTAGCGAAAATTGTTGTAGTCGGGGCAGAGGATGCTGCTCACCGGATTGAAACTCTTACCCTCGGGACGGTTGCCGTCCAGGTACAGGTAGGAAGACGGGCTGGAGATCACATAACGCACGCGAATGCCCGCCTTGCGCAGCGCCTCCTCGCTGTTGTTCAGTACGGCATAACGCTGCATCAGCTGCCCGCCCGCCGAATGGCCGATGAAGACAATTTCCGTGAGCACAGGAAAACGCTTGCCCGTGCTCAGGTAGCGGGCGATATCGTCCAGCACGCCGCAGGAGTTGATGGCCTCCTGGCCGCGGGAGGCCTGGCACTGCATCCAGTTGCCGCCGCGCCAAAGCGGAATCTTGCCGTCAGGCGACGTGTCCGACTGCGTCAGGAAATGAGGCACCAGCAGCAGGGTGCTCGATCCGTCGAGCCGCGCGGCTTCGAGCAGCCGCAGGCCCACGTCAAAGTACCGGTCGGCATCGCGTTGCACGCCATGCACAAAAACGACAGCGCGGCGGATGCCGGCATCAGGCTGGCGCAGGTCGATGTTGGAATAGGCGGCAAAAGGATAAGCGGCGCCAGCGGCCTCCAGGTGAATAAGCTGTTGCCTGGGCTGCTGATCGGCAGCTTTGTCGGCCGCCGCAAAGAGAGGCGTCCCGGAAAAGACCAGGCCCATCGCCATGATCGCCTGGAACCATTGCTTGCGGATACGCGTCATGCCTGTTGTCTCGCTTTGTCAAAAATGCGGGGCATCGAAAAGGATGACGTATCACGCTCGATGCCGACTTCGGCATACGCACGCGAATCGATCACAAATCCAGCGTCTCCTTCACGACCTTCTTTGTCAGTCACCGAATGAAAAGCGGCTTAAAACAGCCTGCAAATCACGATGCTTTCTTGTTCTTTCGGCGGATTCTAGGGAGACATGTACCGCATGTAAAATATCTTGATTTACATGAATTCATACTTTTAAAGTATGAATATAAAATCCTTGCGACACGACATAGCCCGCGCAAGGGCTGCACAGGCAAGCGGGCTTCAACGCGTGAAATGTGTCTGAACGAAATGGTGCGCCGGGCGGCGCCGAGACCCGCAAGCAGCTGGTGGCATGCAGGACAACCGGCCAGAGACAAGGCCATGATGATTGGTGCGGCTGGCGGGGATCGAACCCACGACCCTTGGCTTCGGAGGCCAATACTCTATCCACTGAGCTACAGCCGCAACGCTGGAAATGACTTGCACCCTCTTCACGGCTGAGGTGAACGGGCGCTTGCACTGACTTTGCACTGCGCGTGTTGTCTGCATCGCACAGGAAAGGTGTTGATTCTACCAGCCGCTTCGGCGCTCACCCGGCATCTGAAGGCCCCCGGCTATAATGTGAGGTTGCTGAGCAGATGCCACGATCAGCCCCGCGATAGCCCCCGATTTAAAGTTTTTGAGGACGCCATGAGCGCAAACGACCACACCACGGCCCACGAAGAAGCCCACACTGGCCCGATCAAGACGCCCCAGCAACTGCTGGCAGCGGTTTTCTTCTCTTTTGTTGTCCCCGTTTTCGCCATCATCGGCCTGGTTTACTACGTCGTTTCGGCCAACAAACCCGCCGCAGGCGCGGACGAAAGCGCAAAAACGGTGGCCCAACGGATCCAGAAAGTGGGCATGGTCGAAATCCGCGATGCGAACCGCCCCCTCAAATCCGGCGAAGAAGTCTACAAGGCACAGTGCGTGACCTGCCACGGCACCGGTGCCGCCGGCGCGCCCAAGTTCGGTGATGCCGGCGCCTGGGGCCCTCGTATCAAGACCGGTTTTGACACCCTCTGGCACTCGGCTCTGAAGGGCAAGGGCGCGATGGGCGCCCAAGGCGGTGGTGATTTTGAAGACGTCGAAATCGGCAAGGCCGTGGTCTACATGACGGCAGCCGCCGGCGGCAAGTTCGCCGAGCCAGCTGCTCCGGCCGCGGCAGCTTCTGCTCCCCAGGCAGCCGCAAGCGCCGCCAAGTAAGCTGTGTTCCCCTCAAAAAAGCCGGTCTTCGCCGGCTTTTTTTACGCCCTTTCAAGCAAAAAGAGGCTGCAGCCCATATAGGACATAGGCAAGCCGCTACTTTTTTTGTAGCGCCTGCGGGCTTCGCACATAGCCGAACCGTGCCGGCAAGTCTCCCGCCGGCGACTCTTCAGGCACCCAGAGGCCTTGCTCCACCGCGTCGGCGGCATGCGTCATGTCCTGGGTATGGACCAGGCCAAAGCCCAGGTCTGTTTCCAGGTACACCCGGCCGGCCTCATCCACGATGCAACGTTGGGCCCGCGCGGATTGCCCGGTGTGCGCGGTGATCGCGAAAGAGGGGGCCGGGCCGACACGCCAGACCCACGGCGTGGCTTGCAGCTCCACATACACACGCTGCGGCCCGTTCTGGAAGAACCAGCGGCCGCCGGCATCGCTTTCATAGTTGCGCTGGATGAAGTCGATCAGCTTGTCGTGCTTGAGCAGCGAGCCTTTGGCCGCGGCATTGCGCGCGGCTTCGGCGCCGGGAACACCGCCGAAGGGCCCGGCGGCCTGTGCCCTGTCGTCGCGCATATACCAGTTGCCGCGCGCATCCAGCCCGAGCCAGCCGTAGCAGTCGGGGACATTGGGCCATTTCGCGATGGCCTGGCGAACGATGTCATCCATGGGGCTATTTTGCGCCGTGCCGCATACGCGCAAGGTTCAAGGGGTTCAAAGGTGCGCCGCCAGGAAACCGGTGACCGCGTCCGGCATGGCGCGCACATGCCCCGGAAAGGGCGGCGACGGAAATCCCACATGCCCGCCCTGCGCCGGTTGCCAGAGCGTGACATGGCTGCCGGCGTCGGCAGCCTGCGGCAGGCTGGATGCCGGCACAAAAGGGTCGTTCAGTGCGTTGAGGGCCAGCGCGGGCACGGCAATCCTGTGCAGATGAGGCTTGGCAGAAGCCCGCGCCCAATAGTCATCCGCACTCTTGAAGCCATGCACCGGCGCGGTGAAAACATCGTCAAAGGTGTACAGGTCGCGCGCGGCCAGCAGGCGTTCGCGGTCAAACAGCCCCGGATGCTGTTCAAGCTTCTGGAGCGCCTTGGGAACCATGGTTTTGAGGAACATGCGGGTGTAGGCCTGCCGGTTGAATCCCCGGCCTATGGCCCAGCCGCTGGCGGTGAGGTCCAGCGGTGAGCACACCGACGCAATGCCGGCCACCACCTGATGCGCCTCGGCGCCGACCTCGCCGGCCCAGCGCATTAGCGCATTGCCCCCCAGTGAGATACCGACCGCGACGACCGGCCCGTTGTGCTGCTCCGCAAAGCGCCGCAGTATCCAGTCAATTTCAACAAAATCACCCGAGTGGTAGGCACGCGGTGCCAGGTTGAGTTCACCCGAGCAACCGCGGAAATGCGGAATCGCGCAGGCCCAGCCGCGCTCTCGGGCTGCATCTGCGAGTGCTTCAGCGTAATGGCTGGCCGATGAGCCCTCAAGGCCATGGAACACGACCAGGAGCGGCGTTTTCGCAATGCCTGCTTCGCCGATCGCATCACTCTTGATGAGCCAATCGACGTCGACAAAATCCTCGTCGGGCGTCGTCCAGCGTTCACGGCGAAACAAGGGTTGCGGACCCAGGTACCGGCGAGAGCGCAAGGCCGCCCAAATGGTTTGCAGATTACCGCCCGGAAGCCACCAGGGCGCAGCATAGTTCATGGCCGATTGAACGTGGACAGGCATCAATGAAGGACGGTGGGCGTTTCAGACACTTCCTGCATTTCGCGGGGCGTGCCGGGGCTGGCATGGTGGGCCACCATGCGCCAGCCCTGCGCCGTCTTGTGATAGACGTTGGTGGCGATGACGTAAGCGTGACGCGGACCCTCCTCCGTCAGCACCTCGATGCGCTCGAGCACGCTGTGCACGCTGGCACTCATGGTTTCCACCTTGCGCACCTTGATCGCCTGGGCGCGTATGGTGCCGTTGGAGAACATCGCGTCGAAGGTCGCACGTATGGCAGCCGGGCCTACCAGGCGGGCGCCGCCCGGGTGCACGCACACGATGTCGTCCTCATCACCCCAGCAGGCCATCAGTTTTTCAATATCACCGTTTTGCAGCGACTCATAGAAGGCCGCCTCGATGTCATCGGCGTTGCCGGCGCTGGCGGGCGGGACTTTGGGTTTGGGCATGAGGTCGATCGAAAGGGGTCTAACCGAAATGGCGTCACTCCGGCGTGGCCGGGGCGGCATCTGATGACGAATTTTGCTCGGGATTGTGCGTTGCAGCAAGCCATGCCAGGACGACGTGGCGCATGCTGTTGCCGCCGCCCTTGGTGTCGCTGCGCTTAGTGCTCCATCCGGCAGCGGTGCTCTGGTTGGCTTGCCACAGCAGCTCGGGCGCGGCCACGTGGGTCCCCGGGGGCAGCATCGCCAGTGCGGTATCGACGAATTCAGCGAGCTTGGCGGGCCGCACCGGTTGCTCAGCGGCGGGAATCATGAATTTGAGGATGGACAGCATCCATGCCGCGATTTTTTCGAAGACGTTTTCGCTGGTGAGCTTGTCGGCCTTGCGCGCCGAACGCACCAGCAAAACACGCTCAAAACCCATCGAGGCAACCGCGTGCTCATCAAGATCGGCCAGGCCGCGCTTGAGCGCATCCGGAAGCCGGCCCGGTGCGTGCGGAACCACGACGACCAGGGTTTGCACACCGCAGCGCTTGAGCCAGCGGGCCAGTTCAGGCATTTGCGCGGGGGTTGGTGTCCAGAGCGTGCGCTCACGTCCGTAATACAGCCGGGGCGGTTCGAACATGATGAGGCCGGTATGGGCGGGCAATGGCCTCGCGGCCCAGGCATCGATGGGCGCAGGGATGCCGGCCAGCGCAATCCCCACGCCCGACAGGCTGGTGGCCATGGCCTCGGTCGCCAGTACCTCCGTGTGAGCATAGCGGCCGCTGCCCACCAGACGGCGCAGCACCTCATTGCCCAGCACGCCGGTCGCGCCCGCGACCAGCAGGCGCGGCTTGGCAACCGGGGCAGATGCCGGTCGCAAGGAGGCCTTCAGGGCCTGCAGCGGACTTCCGGCGCCCGGCGAATGGGAGGTCAAGGACATTCGACTATGTTAGTGTTGCGGCTTGCATTTTTGGAAGGTACGCCATGAAATCCCGCTTTTTCAATTTGGTCATTGTCAGCTTGCTGGGCCTGCTGCTCACGGGCTGCGGCTACAACGACTTCCAGCGTCTGGACGAGCAGACCAAATCAGCCTGGTCTGAAGTGCTGAACCAGTACCAGCGCCGCGCCGACCTGGTGCCCAACATCGTGGCCACCGTCAAGGGTGAGGCTGCTTTCGAGCAGGACACGCTGACCAAGGTGGTAGAGGCGCGCGCCAAGGCCACCTCCATCCAGGTGACGCCTGAGACGCTCAACGATCCGGCCGCCTTCAGCAAGTTCCAGGCGGCACAGGGCGAACTGGGCAGCGCGCTCAGCCGCCTGATGGTGGTCAGCGAACGCTACCCCGACCTCAAAGCCAATCAGGGCTTTCGCGACCTTCGCGTGCAGCTGGAAGGCACCGAGAACCGCATCACCGTGGCACGCAATCGCTACATCCAGACCGTGCAGGAATACAACGTGCTCACGCGCAGCTTCCCAAACAACCTGACAGCCATGATCTTCGGCTACCAGGTCAAGCCAAACTTCACTGTCGCCAACGAAGCGCAGATTTCCACGCCTCCGGTGGTGGACTTCAATAAGAAGTAATCAGCACCGGGCCTGGCTGTGCAGCCATTGACGGTTCTTTTGACCTGCCGCCGCAGCGCCCGCTGGGTGCTGACGCTGCTGCTGGCCGCCTGGCTGCCACTGGCGGCCTGGGCGCAGAGTGTGCAGCCCGTGCCCGCACTCACGGCGCACGTGATGGACAGCACAGGCACGCTGGACGCCGCACAGCGCAGCGCACTGGAAGCCAAGCTCACAGCCTTTGAGCAAAGCCGCGGCGCACAGGTCGTGGTGCTCATCGTGCCGACTACCCAGCCTGAAGATATCGCCGCCTATGCACAACGTGTAGGCGACACCTGGAAAATCGGGCGCAAAAGCATAGGCGACGGTCTTTTACTGGTGGTGGCCAAGAACGACCGCAAGGTCCGCATCGAAACCACCAAGGCGCTGGAAGGCGCGATCCCCGACCTGGCCGCGCGCCAGGTGATTGACACCGCCATCACGCCGCGTTTCAAACAAGGCGACTACGCCGGCGGACTGGATGCCGCAGCAGACCAGCTCATCGCACTGATCACTGGCGAAAACCTGGCCGCACCCGAGCAGAAGGGCAACACCAGCAGCAGTGATGGTTTTGAATGGACCGACCTGGCGGTGTTCCTCTTTTTTGCTGTGCCGATTGGCGGGCGTATCGCAGCCGGCATTCTCGGCCGCAAGTTCGGATCGGTCGCTACCGGCGGTGTGGTCGGTGTGCTGGCGTGGGTGTTCACCAGCAGCCTGATCGTCGCGGGCCTGGCTGTTCTGGTGGGGACGGTGTTCGCGCTGGTGGCCAGCCTCGGGGCCCTGGGTGGCCGTGGCGGCCGCTCTTCGGGCGGCTGGACGACAGGCGGCTTTGGCGGCGGCGGATGGAGCAGCGGCAGCAGTGACGGCGGCGGCTTCAGCAGCGGCGGTGGTGGCGACTTTGGCGGCGGCGGCGCGTCGGGGGACTGGTAAGCATCATGCTCGGCAAACTCAACACCTTCATCAAACACCTGTGGCTGGACGCTTCCGATGCGAAGCGCGCCATCCCGGCTGACATGCTCAAGCGCCTGGCGCAGCGGGTGGCGGCCAGCGAACGGCGCCACAGCGGTGAAATTCGCATTTGCGTGGAAGCCTCGCTTCCCATGAGCTACCTCTGGCGGCTGGGCAAACACCAGTCCATCAGCCAGCTCACCCGCCAGCGCGCCGTCACGATGTTCGGCAAGCTTCGGGTGTGGGACACCGAACACAACAACGGTGTGCTGATCTACGTGCTGCTGGCAGAGCACGCTATTGAAATCGTGGCAGACCGCGGTGTGGCGCGGCATGTGAGCCAGGCGCAATGGCAGGCGATGGTGGCGCGGATGGCCGGTGCGTTTCGGGAGGCACGTTATGAAGACGGCCTCACGCAGGCGCTGGAAGAAACTTCTGCGGTGTTGATGGCCCATTTCTCTGAAGAGGCATCACCGGGTGGGCCCAACGAATTGTCCGACACCCCGCTGCTGCAGTAGAGCAGCCGGACTGAGCGGCATCTGAAAGTTGCCGTTCAGGACGACATCAGGACAGCCAGGACAAACAGCGCCGTCAGCACCAAAGACGCCCTTCGCAGCCACCTCATGCCCGAGCGGCACTCACTGCGTTGGGACGAACCTTCTTCCCCCCATGTCAAACTGTCCAGCATGCTGTTCATGTTTTCACCTTGTCAGCTCGATTGAACCCTGCGTTGACGATAAGGCGCAGCAGGCAGTCCTCGCTGTCATTTAGGGTGTCGAGTTGTTACTTGAGGCGTTTGCGCCACACCTAGAGTGGCGATCGGCGATGTCCCCACTTGCCATGCCCCCGCGGCTGGGCTAATGCACCCAGCGAAGCACTAACTCACGTGAACGCCGTCCACTTGCGCTCACTAAGCGCCGACTCAACCACCTTTTCGATGAAACGCACACCACGCGCGCCGTCTTCCACGTGCGGATAGTCAGCAGCCAGCGAATCGGCCTTCAGCCCGGCACAATGCGCGCGAATGTCCGCAGCGACTCCCAGATAGACATTGGCGAAGGCCTCAATGAATGCCTCGGGGTGCCCTGCAGGCAGCCGGCTGGCCTGTCGCGCCGATTCGCACAACCACGGCGAACCACGCGTGAGAATACGACGCGGCCCGTCGACGGGTGAATGCAAAAGCTGGTTGGGCTCTTCCTGCCTCCACGCGATCGTGCCCAGCGTGCCCGACACCTGAAGCCGCAAGTCGTTTTCCACGCCGGCGGCCACTTGTGAGGCGATGATCACGCCGCGCGCACCATTGGTGTATCGCAGCAACAAATGGCCATCGTCATCGAGTTGCCGCCCTTCTCCAAATGCGGTCAGGTCGGCACAAATACTTTCAAGCGCCAGCCCGGTCACCGTGGCAGCGAGATTTTCTGCGTGCGATCCGATGTCGCCCATGGTGCCGGCGTTGCCGCTGCGTGCCGGATCCAGGCGCCAGCCGGCCTGCTTGTTGCCCTGCCCCTCGACCGCCGTGGCCAGCCACCCCTGGTTGTATTCCACGGTTACCTTGCGCACCTCGCCCAGCACGCCCGTGCGCACGAGATGACGGGCTTCGCGCACCATGGGGTAGCCGGTGTAGTTGTAGGTGACGCCGAACACCGTGCCGCTTTTTTCGACGGCGCGCACCAGCGCTTCGGCCTGCACGCTGTCATTCACCAACGGCTTGTCGCACACCACATGAAAGCCCGCTTCAACAAACGCGGCCGCTACCGCGTAGTGCACATGGTTGGGGGTGACGATGCTCACGAAATCGATGCGCTCACCCGGCGGCCGGCGGAGTTCATCAGCCAGCAACGCCTGCCAGCTACCGTGGTTGCGGTCGTCGGCCAGTCCCAGATCCTGCCCTGAGGCCCGGGCCTTGCCCGGCTCGGACGACAATGCGCCCGCCACCAACTCAATCTGCCCGTCGAGCGCCATGGCCTTGCGATGTACCGCGCCAATAAAGGCATCGCGGCCCCCGCCCACCATCGCGCACCGAAGTTTTCGTTGAAATGTCATCGCACTCTCTCAGGCCCGGTCGCGAGCAAACACGGCATCAAACGCACCTGCCGCGGGTTTGAAGTCCAGCCGCTTGCAGAAGGCGGCACTCTCAGTGGCACCGTGAACGCGGTCCATGCGGCTGTCTTCCCACTCCACTGACAAGGGGCCTTGGTAGGCAATGTCGTTGAGCGCCACCATGATGGATTCAAAGTCAATCAGGCCGCGACCTACGCTGCGAAAGTCCCAGAACCGCCGCGCGTCACCAAAGCTGGTGTGCCCGCCAAACACACCGGCGGTGCCGTCACCGCGACCCCACCAGACATCTTTCATGTGCACGTTGTAGATGCGGTCTGGGAAAAGTCGCAAAAACTTGATGTAGTCCACGCCCTGGTAGCCCAGGTGGCTGGGGTCGAAGTTAAAGCCGAAACGCCTGTGACCCTTGACCGCCTCCACGGCACGCTGCGCCGATGCGGTGTCGAAAGCGATTTCCGTCGGATGCACTTCAAGTGCGAAGTTAATGTCATTCGCTTCGAACACGTCGAGGATGGGCAAGAACCGCCGCGCAAAATCAGCAAAGCCTTTGTCCCAGTACGCCTGCGTCGTCGGCGGGAAGGCATAAATCGAATGCCAGATGGATGAACCGGTAAAGCCCGTGACGGTTTTCACACCGAATCTGGCGGCCGCCCTGGCCGTGTCCTGCAGCTCGGAGGCCGCCCGGCCGCGCACGCCTTCGGGGTCGCCGTCGCCCCACACATGGGGCGGCAATATGGATTGATGGCGCTCGTCAATCAGGTCACACACCGCCTGACCCACCAAGTGGTTGCCGATGGCAAAGCACTGCAGGCCGTGCTCCGCCAGTAAGGCGTGTTTATCTTTGACGTAAGTGCTGGACGCGAGTGCTTCCTGCACGTTGAAATGATCTCCCCAACATGCCAGTTCCAGCCCGTCATAGCCCATGCCTTTGGCCAACGGGGCCAGCTCCGCGAGCGGCAAATCGGCCCATTGGCCGGTAAACAGGGTGACGGGTCTGGCCATGCTGTCCTCTTGAATATCTGGGTAGGGTGATGTATGCCCCTGGGGCCGCGGCCCCAGGGTGATAGCAAAAAAAACGTCAGAACGGCGAGTCCGGAAAGTAGAACTGCTTGGCGTTGTCTTTGGTAATCAGCACCGACGGGATGATGGTGGTCGGCGGCAGCTTGGCCCCCTTCAGGCGCGCCTCGGCGGTCAGCTTGATCGAGTCGTAAATGAATTTCGGCGAATACGACACATTGGCCTGGATCAGCGGGTTGCTGCCGTCCATCAGCGTCTTGATCATGCCTTTGGCGCCCGCGCCGCCAAACACAATCTTGATGTCCTTGCGCTTGGCCTGCTCGATGGCTTTGAGCACGCCCACAGCCATATCGTCATCAGCGGCCCACACCGCATCGATCTGGGGGAAGCGCGTCAGGTAATCCTGCATCACCTTGAAAGCGTCGTCCCGGTTCCAGTTGGCGTACTTCGCGTCAAGCAGCTTGATGCCGGGGTGTTGCTTCAACACAGCATTGAAGGCGTCCATGCGCTCGTTGTCGAGCGTGGTGGCGATACCGCGCATAGCCACGATATTGCCCTTGCCGCCCAGCTGCTTGGCCAGGTACTCCGCCGGTAGTTTGCCGAATGCCGTGTTGTCGCCGGCGACGTAGGCGTCTTGCGCGCTGGTGTCGGTGAGGCCCCTATCCACCACCGTCACATACACGCCCTTGGCTTTGACCTGGGCGACCGGCTTGGTGAGTGCCGCCGATTCAAACGGAAAGATGACAAGCGCATTGATCTTGTTCACGGTGACCATGTCCTGAAGCTGGTTGGCCTGCTCCGGGGCGCCGCCTGCCGTCTTGACGATGACCTGCAGATTGGGGTTCGCCTTCTCCAAATCTTTCTTGGCCTGGTTGGCCCAATACACAATGCCGCCCGTGAAACCGTGCGTGGCCGATGGGATGGCAACGCCGAGCACGACCTTGTTGTTGCCCTGGGCCATCGCCGGCAGGGTGAGGGCGATCAAGCCTGCGCTCACGGCGGATAGGGCAAGCCTGCGAGTGATTGTTTTCATCTGTCTGTCTCCTTGGGTATCTTTGGCTATGGTTGGTAAATAGCGGCTTTCGCCACCGGCGGGAAAACTAGCAACTGACAAACTAACGCTTGCCGCGCTGCATGAAGGCGACGGCGATGATGACAAAACCCTGCACCGCAGCATTCAGGTAGACGCTGATGATGCTGGTGAGGTTGAGGATGTTGCTGATGACTGAAAGCAGGATGGCGCCGACAACGGTGCCGGTGATGCTGCCGGCGCCACCCTTGAGCACGGTGCCACCCACAATCACCGCCGCAATCGCTTCCAGCTCCCACAGCAGGCCAGTGGTGGGCGAGGCGGATCCCAGCCGCGGAACGTAAAGCAACGTGGCAATCCCCACGCACACGCCCAGCAACATATAGGTCAGTATCTTGATGCGGTGGACATCCACGGCGGCGTAGTGCGCGACCTGCTCATTCGAGCCAATGGCCTGCACGTAGCGGCCGTAGGCCGTGCGGTTCAAGATGATGCCGCCGGCCAGGGCCACAAGAACAAAAACCCACACCGGGAAAGGCACGCCCAGTAAATTGGCGTAGTAGACCGGGCTGTAGATGTCAGACAGCTCGTTGTCCAGCGTGATGGCGCCGCCATTGGAGAAATACGTGAGGTAGGCGCGGAAGATGCCCAAGGTGCCGAGCGTGACGATAAAGGGTTCAATTCGTCCCTTGGTGATGAGCAAGCCATGCGCAAGACCAAAGACTGCCCCCAGCACGACGGCCAGAACCATGCCTGCAGCCACCGCCATCAACGGCGAGCCGAGCACCGGCGCCATCGCATTCATGAACATGATCACCGAACCGGCAATCAGCGCCGCCATCGAGCCCACGGACAAATCAATGCCCCCGGAGATGATGACAAAACACATGCCGACGGCGATGATGCCGATGAACGCGGTGCGGGTCAGCACGTTCATGATGTTGTCGTAAGTTGCAAAGTTGCCGTTCAGCAGCGTGCCGGCGACGCAAAGCAGTAGCAGGCCGATCACCGGGCCGAGCCCGTGCAGCGCACCCCATCGGACGGGCAGGCGCGGTGACCGCGGCGTGTCAGCGGGTTCCTGTTGCATGGGCAATCAACTCCTCTTCGGTCAGTTGGGCGTCCTGCAGGGTGCACAGTAGACGGCCTGCACGCATCACGGCAACACGGTGGCACAGCCCGATCAACTCCATCAGCTCGGACGAAATCACAATGACGGCCAGGCCGCGCAGAGCCAGTTGCTGGATAAGGGCGTAAATTTCGCGCTTGGCGCCGATGTCGACACCGCGCGTCGGCTCGTCCAGCACGACCACCGCGGGTTCAGGATGCAGGACTTTGGCGAGAGCCAGTTTTTGCTGGTTGCCGCCCGACAAGGCCGCGGCGTTGACCTCCAGTGACCCAGTGCGGATGCCGTAATCGGCGACCGCCTGTTGCAAGGCATCGCGTTCTGCTTTTGGCTTGAGCCACGGCCTGGCATATCGCTCCAGCGCCATCAAGGTCAGGTTTTGCCGAAGACCGAAGTTGACGTGCAGGCCCTTGCCTTTGCGGTCTTCGCTGAGGTAAGTCAGCCCCAGGCGCGCCGCATCGCGCGGGTTGCGCAGAGTTATCTCGCGGCCTTTGAGTTCGACCTTACCGGCGCTGCACTCACGGATGCCGAGCAAGCCTTCAAAGAGCTCAGTGCGGCCGGCACCGACCAAGCCCGCGAAACCGAGAATCTCCCCGGGCCTGACCTCAAAGCTCGCTTCTGTGGCCCACCCGGGCACGGTCAGGCCGGTGACCCTCAAGACGGGCACAGCCTGCGGTGCCGCCAGCTTGGGTGGAAAGAGATCGGCGAGTTCGCGGCCTACCATCAGATTGGCCATTTCGTGCCGCGTCAGGGCCGGCGTCGGTTCGCGTGCGACGAGCTTTCCGTCTCGCATGACGATGACTTCATCGGTCGTGCGTTCGACCTCATCCAACTTGTGTGAGATGTAGATGATGGTGGTGCCGAGTGCCTTGAGGGACGCCATCAATTCGAAGAGCCGCTCTGTCTCACCCGGTGTCAGTGTTGCCGTGGGCTCGTCCATGATGAGCAGGCGCGCGTTGCGCGCCAGTGCACGCGCGATTTCTACGAGCTGTTTCTCCGCCACGATCAACTGGCGCACCCGTGTATCGGGATCGATCTGCAAACCGACCTGGGCCAGCGCCTTGCGCGCTTCGCGGCGCATCAGCGCATCGTCCAGGAAAAAACCGCGTTTCAATTCATGGCCCAGGAAGATGTTCTGCGCAATCGTCAGGTCTTCCGCAAGATTGAACTCCTGATGGATGAGCACAATGCCAAGGTCCTCTGCCTGGCGAGACCCGCTGAAACGGCGCGATGTACCGTCCACCAGCAGGTCGCCTTCCGTCAAGGCCTCATACCCGGCCAGAATCTTCATGAGCGTGGATTTGCCCGCACCGTTTTCTCCCAGCAAGCCGTAGATGCGACCGGGTTGCAGGGCCAGGCTCACGCCATGCAGCACCCGCACAGGGCCGAACTCCTTGACGGCTTCGCGAAACTCGATGGCCACGCTCATCGAACTGCTCCTGAGGCTTTGAGGCTTTCCTGCATGGCCAGCACGCCCGCTCCTACCAGCCCCGCATCGTCGGCCAGGGGCGTGTACTGGATTTCCAGTTGACGCGTGGACAGTGCGAGCGAGCGCTGATAGACGCTCTGGCGCACCGAGGCCAGGAACAAGGGGCCCATGCTAGCGATGCGCCCTGCGATGAACACATTGGAGGGGTTGAAAAAGTTGACGACTGAAGCGAGCATCTCGCCCACCAGATTGCCGGCGCGCTGGATGATGGCGTTGGCCGCGACGTCACCGGCGCGGCTGGCCTGGGCAACATCTTCGGCAGTCAGTACGCCCCGGGCGGTCAATCGCTCGGCCAGCAGGGGGCTACGCCCTTCACCGGCCGCCTCCGCCGCCATGCGTGAAATGGCCTGCGCGCCCGCCATCGCCTCTACGCATCCCCGGTTGCCGCAATGGCAGAGCGGGCCGGAACGGTCGACGCAGATGTGCCCGACATCGCCCGCCGAACCGTTGGCCCCGCGGTACACCTCGCCGTGGACCACGATCCCGCAGCCGATGCCGGTGCCGATTTTGATCACCAGGAAGTTCTGCAGGCTGCGCTGGAGCCGCCACAACTCGCCCAGGGCCATCAGATTGACGTCATTGTCTACAAAGACCGGCGCGGCATAGTCTTCACGCAGGTAGTCACGTATCGAGAACCCACCCCAGTCCGGCATCAAGGGCGGATTCACCAACTGGCCCCGGTCAAAATCAACCGGACCGGGGACACCGATGCCGATAGCAATCACCTGCTGCGCCGTCAGGGCGCAGCGTGCCAGCAATTCCCGCATCAATATACGCATGCGGGCCAGCACCACCCCTGGTCCGTGGCGCACATCGATGGCTTCAGCGTGGCGCGCCAGCACGGTCAGATCCGGCGTGAGAACCGCCAACTGCATGCTGGTGGCGCCGAGATCCACACCGATCAGAACGCCCAGCGACGAACTGAGCTGAAGCGTTTCCGCGCGGCGGCCACCCGACGAGTCTTGCAACCCGACCTCGTCCAGCACACCTTCATCGAGCAAGGAGGCGACCATCGCATTGGCTTTGCTCTTGGAGTAGGCCAGGCGTTCTGCCAGCACATGGCGCGACACGCCGGCAGACCAGAAAATGGTCGTCAGCAAATCGAGATCGTCCGTGCTGCGGTTTTGCCAGCTCAACAAAGCCTTTGTCTCCAGTCTTGCACCTGATCGGTGTCTTTCAGGATCGTAGGACGCTCACTTCAGCCACGCAAGACTTAACTTAGGACATTTTTCGGCCTAAGTGGCGATATGGCTGATTGTGATTGCCAGGCGGGCCGGGCCCTCCGGCTTTCGATCCGGTTTCTGCGCAAACGCTACTAATTTAATAGCGCCAAGTGCATATCCTGATTGGGCTGGAGGCCTAAAAGTCCTGTAACCACAGTCAGGCCAGCGGTGGAAGCTCAGGGTTCCGGCAGGCGCCACACGGCCTGCCCGCCGACGGGGTAAAGCTGCCGCCCCGCCTGGGGCGCGACGCTCCAGCCCCCGGTGAATTCGCCAAACGCCGGCAGGATGGCCAGACCGGCTTCGATACAAAAACAGGGCAAGCGCAGATGATCGCGGCCCGGCCCTCGCAGGTTCAGCACGGGGTGCAAATGCCCCGCCAGCACGGAGTGCGTGGCGTGAGACTGCGGATGGTGGCAGGCAGCAAAGGGGCCCACCGCAAATGGCTCATCGACCACACGTATGCCGAGCGAGGCCGGCGGGTCGCCAGCGCGGCTGTCGTGGTTGCCGCGCACCAGCACGCAGTCGAGTGCAGCAAACTCGCCCCGCCATGCGGCCAGCCCTGTCAGCACGGAGGGCGTTCGCGCCTCAGCCGCATGAAGAAAATCCCCCAGGAAGATCACTTTCGATGGCTGGTAATGCCGCAGTAACTGAACCAGCCGCGCGAGATTTTCACGCGTAGTGCCCGCAGGGACGGGTTGGCCCAGGGCACGATAGGTAGCGGCCTTGCCAAGATGAAGGTCCGCCACAAACAAGACCCGGCCGGCGGGCCAGTACAAGGCGCGCTCGGGCAGCAGCCAGACGGTTTCACCGCCATAGTCCACAGACAAGGGCTGGCCGGGCGGCGTGCGCTGTGCGTCCATCATCACAACAGGGGCAGCGGCCGGGACGGCTTGCGTTCACGGCGCGGGCGGCTGCCGCCTTTGCCGCCCCCGCGCGAAGAAGCGCCTTCTTGCCCGAACGCCAGCGTTCCTTTGACCTGGTCAACGTTGCCCGCGACCAGCGCACCGCCAGCCGCTTTTTCAAGCTGTGCAACCATGCGCGAGATGCGCTCGGCCAGGTTTTCGTTGGTGAGCTTTTCGCGAAACAGCTCCACCATCAGCGGAAAGGCGAACGGTGTGGGCCGCTCCAGCGCCTTGAGCACCAGTTGCTGCGTGTTCATCCGCATCAGGCTGCTGCGCAGGCGGCCGATCTCCAGTTCTTGCGCCAGCAGTTCCTGCTCGGCCTGCATGAGCAGCCGATTGGCCGGGTCGTACTTGCGGAACACTTCCCAGAACAGCGACGACGAGGCCTGCAGCTGCTTGTTGCTGCGCTTTTCTCCCGGGTAGCCCTGAAAGATCAGGCCCGACACGCGCGCGATTTCGCGAAAACGGCGCTGCGCAAGCTCGCTGGCATTCAGGCTTTGCAGCACCTCGTGCAGTAGCGCTGCATCTGCGCCATCTTCCATGCCTCTTGCCGCGATGGCATCGCGCGCAACGGCGTCATGGCCGACTTTGAGCACGTTCGGCAGCAGCACAGGCCAATCAATTTCGGTCGCGCTGAGCAGTTCAAAGCCATAGTCGTTCACCGCGATGGAGAAGGTGCGCGGCGCATGCTGGGCCACGCGCCAGGCAATCAGGTTGGCCAGGCCCAGGTGCACATGCCGGCCTGCGAATGGGTAGAGAAACAGGTGCCAGCCTTCGCGCGTCTTGAGCGTTTCAGCCAGCAGCGTTTGCGGCGTGGGCAGCGCCGACCACTGTTGCTGGATATCAAGCAACGGCCGCACGCACTGCAGCTCAGGCGTGTCGTAGTGGCCCTCTCCGGCCAGGGCGAGCTGCTGGACCACCGCATCGGCCAGTGTGGTCGACAAGGGCATGCGCCCGCCGTTCCAGCGCGGCACCGCGGGCCGCTTGCCGCTGGCGCGCCGCACCCAGGCCGTCATCTCGTGGATGCGTACCAGCTCCAGCAAACGGCCGCCAAACAGGAAGCAGTCGCCTGGCTTCAGGCGCGCGGCGAAGCTTTCCTCCACACTGCCGATCTTGCTGCCGCCCAGATACTGCACCGACATGCTGGCGTCACTCACGATGGTGCCGATGTTCATGCGGTGGCGCCGCGCCAGGCGTGCATCGGGTACGCGCCAGACGCCCTCTTCATCGGGCACGGCGCGCCGGTAGTCGGGATAGGCCGCGAGGGATGGGCCGCCCTGCCTGACGAAGGAAAGGCACCACTCCCAGCTTTCGCGGGAGAGTCCGGCATAGGCTGCGGTGCCTCGCACTTCCTCATACAGCGCATCCGGCTTGAAGCCACCGCCCAATGCCACAGTGACTAAGTGCTGCACCAGCACATCGAGTGGCTGCAGGGGCGACGTGCGCGCCTCAATATGACCGGCAGCGATGGCCGCGCGGGCTGCGGCACCTTCCACGATCTCGATACTGTGTGTGGGCACCAGGGTGATACGCGACGGCCTGCCAGGCGCGTGGCCGGACCGCCCGGCGCGCTGCAGCAGGCGGGCCACGCCTTTGGGTGAGCCGATCTGCAGCACGCGCTCAACTGGCAGGAAGTCCACGCCCAGATCGAGGCTGGAGGTGCAGACCACAGCGCGAAGTTCGCCGCTCTTGAGGCCGGCCTCCACCCATTCACGTACTTCGCGGTCCAGCGAGCCGTGGTGCAGCGCGATCAAACCGGCCCATTCGGGTTTGGCTTCAAGCAGCGCCTGGTACCAGATTTCCGACTGGGAGCGGGTGTTGGTAAAGACGAGCGTGGTGCTGCTGCCGGCGATTTCTTCAATCACCTGCGGCAGCATGGTCAGGCCCAGGTGACCGCCCCAGGGAAAGCGCTCGGCGCGGCTGGGCAGCAACGAATCGACCACGAGCTTCTTGGGCACCTGGCCTTGCACCAGTGTGCCGTCGGCATGACCGAGCAGTGTTTGCATAGCTTCCTGCAGATTGCCCAGCGTGGCGGACATGCCCCAGGTGATGAGCGCCGGGTTCCAGCGGCGTAACCGGGCCAAGGCGAGTTGGACTTGCACCCCACGTTTGTTACCCAGCAGTTCGTGCCATTCATCGACGACGATCATCTTCACGCCACCAAGAACATCTTTTGCATCGGCACGCGAGAGCAGCAGCGACAAGCTTTCCGGTGTCGTGACCAGCACGGTCGGCAGGCGCTGGTTCTGGGCGGAACGCTCGGCGGCTGCGGTGTCTCCGCTGCGCGCACCCGCGGTCCAGGCAGCGAGAAGCGCAGAGCCCTCGTCGCTGCGCAAACCGTTCAGGACTTCCAGGGGTTGTTGCAGCGCGCGCAGCGTGTCGGCTGCGAGTGCCCGCATCGGCGTGATCCACAACACGGTCAAAGCCTGCGCCGGGATTTCTCTTCTGCGTCCGTGCTTTGCTATTAATTCAGGAGCTACTCGCCCACGCCGTTCCTTGGCTACAGCCATAAAATCCATTAAAGCGCCAAGCCATACCGCATAGGTCTTGCCGGCGCCGGTGGTGGCATGCAGCAGGCCGGATTCGCCGTTGGCAATGGCCTTCCACACATCACGCTGAAACTTGAAGGGCTTCCAGCCGCGTGCAACAAACCACGCGGTCAGTGCTTTTTTTACCGCGGTGTTCTGGCTCATGAGGGTAGCAACGCGGCGAGCGTCCCCAGCGTGTCAGCCTCTTCCACCGGCTTGTCTTCACGCCAGCGCAGCATGCGCGGAAAGCGCACCGCAATTCCGCTTTTATGGCGGCTGCTGCGTGCGATGCCTTCAAAGCCGAGTTCGAACACTAGCGTAGGTTTGACGCTACGAACCGGGCCGAAACTCTCAATCGTTGTTTTACGGATCACCGCGTCGACGCGCCCCATCTCTTCGTCGGTAAGGCCCGAGTACGCCTTGGCAAACGGCACGAGCTTGCGATCGGCTTGCGCCGCTGGCCCGTCCCACACCGCAAACGTGTAGTCGCTGTAGAGGCTGGCGCGCCGCCCGTGGCCGCGCTGCGCGTAGATGAGCACGGCATCGATGCTGAGCGGATCGATCTTCCACTTCCACCAGGTGCCGACATCTTTGGTACGGCCCACACCGTAGCCAGCTTGCCGCTGCTTGAGCATCATGCCTTCAACGCCCATACTCCGGGCGGCCTCGCGCTGGCGTGCCAGGTCCTGCCAACTTTGGCCTGTGAGCATGGGGCTGGCGATCAACTGCGGATGCTGAAGCTGCGTGACGAGCTCGTCCATCAGCACGCGGCGCTCGGCTTGCGGTATGGCGCGCTGGTCACGCCCTTGCCATTCCAGCAGGTCGTAGGCCAGCAGCACCACCGGGATGTCCTTCAACAGCTTGGGGCCCAGCGTCTTGCGGCCTATGCGTTTTTGCAATTCGGCAAAGGGCTGCACTTTGCCTTCACGCCAGACCACGACTTCACCATCGAGCACGGTGCCGTCGGGCAGCGCCTCGCCCATCGAGGCCAGTTCAGGAAAACGGTCGGTGACCAGCTCTTCACCACGAGACCACAGCCAGACCTGGCCCGCCCGCTTGACGAGCTGTGCGCGAATGCCGTCCCACTTCCACTCCACCAGCCAGTCGGCGGGCGCTCCGAGCACGGCATCGAACTGCTCGATGCCGACGTTGAAGGGATGCGCAAGAAAGAACGGGTAAGGCTGGCCGCTGGTTTTCTGGTTCAACTCGCCACTGGTCTCGGTGGCGATCAGCGCGGCGTAGTCAGCGGCGCTGGGCTGGCCGGCGATATGCGTGTAGCCCATGAGACGCTGGGCGACGCGCTTAGTGTCAATACCGCCTACTGCGGCGAGCGCCTGGGTCACCTGCAGGCGCGAAACGCCCACGCGAAAGCCGCCCGTGATGAGTTTGAAATACACCAGCCGCTCTTCAGGCGCGAGGCGACGCCACTGCGCGCGCAATGCGTCGGGGAGTTTGTCGGGGTCGGCCTTGCCCAGCGCCCGCAGCGGCAACAGGTGTTCCTCTACCCAGGTTGCGAGCCCGAGATCGTGCTGGTCCGTGGGAGGGGGCAGAAGAAGAGAGATTGTTTCGGCCAGGTCACCCACGGCCTCATAGCTTTCATCAAACAGCCATTCGGGCAAGCCTGCGGCTTCTTGCGCCAGAAGCCGCAGCAGCTTGTTGGGCACGAGCTGGCGCGGCTTGCCGCCTGCCAGAAAGTACACCGCCCACGCGGCGTCGGCAGCCGGCGCAGTTTGCAGGTAGCGCTGTAGCGCTGCCTGCTTGGCCAGGCTCGATGTGCTTGCATCGAGCTCGCGGTAGAGCGCGGCAAAGGCTTTCATGCGCTGGCTTCGTCTGCAGGATTTTCCGGCGCCTCAGGTTGAGGTGCGATGGCGGCCTGGTCACTCACATCTTCATCTCCGTATTCGGTCTTGAAGCCTTCGGCCTGCAAGCCGTTTTCGGTGAGCCAGCGAACCAGCACGGCGACGCTGCCGTGCGTGACCATGACGCGGCTGGCGCCGGTGCCCGCGATGGCGCTCTGCAGCCCCGGCCAGTCGGCATGGTCGGACATGACAAAGCCGCGGTCCACGCCGCGCCGCCGCCGCGTGCCGCGCAACTGCATCCAGCCACTGGCAAAGGCGTCTGAGTAGTTGCCGAAGCGGCGCATCCATGGCGTGCCCTGGGCAGAAGGCGGCGCCAGCACCAAGGCGCGCTTGAGCAGTTGCGGCGTGACCCCGGGGTCTGTTACGCGCAAGGTTTCCGGCAGGGTGACGCCGGCCGCACGGTACACGGCATTGAGAGGCTCCACCGCGCCGTGCACCACGATCGGCCCGATGGCAGGATCTACCCCGTGCAGAATACGCTGCGCCTTGCCGAAGGCGTAGCAGAGCAGCACGGATGCACGGCCCTCGTCCGCATTGCGCTGCCACCATGCATTGATCTCGGCGAAGAGCGCCTGCTGGGTGGGCCAGCGGTAGATGGGCAGCCCGAAGGTGGATTCGGTGATGAACGTGTCGCAGGGAACGGGCTCGAAAGGCGTGCAGGTGCCGTCGGCTTCGGTTTTGTAATCACCGGACGCCACCCAGACCTCACCGCGATGCTCAACCCTGACCTGGGCGGAGCCCAGCACGTGGCCAGCCGGGTGCAGCGAGATGCGCACACCATGGCGTTCGAGCGTTTCCCCGTATGGCAGCGTTTGCAGCTTGATGTCGCCCAGCCTGCTTCGCAGAATGCCTTCGCTGTTGATGTGCGCGAGGTAGCTTCCGTGGCCGGTGCGCGCATGATCGGAGTGGGCATGCGTGATCACCGCGTGCCCCACGGGCCGCCACGGGTCGATGTAGAAATCGCCCGCTGCGCAATACAGGCCCTCAGGCCTCGCTACGATCAGGTCCATGCGGCGAGTGCTCCCGTGCAAGTCCGGTTTACTGCAGGTGCGTGATATTCAGGTCCCGGCGTTCTGGGTTCCGCACGCGTAACAAGCCTTCATCCTAGTGCCGTCTGCTCTTCGCGTACTGAGCGGCGAAAGGTGTTTGTGCTGTCAGCAAGGGCTTACATTGCGGAGACATTGCATGTTGCATACCCCCGCTTGCACGAACCCGCCAATAAAAAAGCCCCTGGCTTGCGACAGGGGCTCGATGCAACCGGTGACGGCTGCGACGGAGGCCGAAGCCGCCGTGAGTTCTTATTTTTTCTGGCGATATTTGCGCAGAGCGGCAATCTGTGCGGCCATGACGGCCAACTCGGATTGCGCCATGGCAATGTCGATGTCGCTTTTCGCGTTCTTCAGGGCCTCTTCAGCGGCAGCCTTGGCTTCGCTGGCTTTGGTCTCGTCCAGGTCTTTGCCGCGAATGGCGGTGTCACTCAAGACCGTCACGCAATTGGGCTGCACTTCAAGCAAGCCACCGGCCACGAACACAAACTCTTCGCTACCGTCAGCTTTTTCGATACGCACGGCACCGGGCTTGATACGGGTGATCAGCGGCGTGTGGCGCGGGTAAATGCCCAGCTCGCCAGCCTCGCCGGGCAAGGCCACAAAGCGCGCTTCACCCGAGAAGATGGACTCTTCTGCAGAGACGACGTCGACGTGGATGGTTGTTGACATAAGCGTTCCTTAATGGAAAAAGTTTTAGGGCGGGAGCCTTAGACCTTCTTCGCTTTCTCGAAAGCTTCGTCAATCGTACCGACCATGTAAAACGCTTGTTCTGGCAGGTGATCGCACTCGCCGGCCACAATCATCTTGAAGCCGCGAATCGTTTCAGCCAGGCTGACGTATTTGCCGGGGGAGCCGGTGAACACTTCGGCAACGTGGAAAGGCTGCGACAGGAAACGCTGGATCTTGCGGGCACGGGCCACGGCCAGCTTGTCTTCAGGGGCCAGTTCGTCCATGCCCAGAATCGCGATGATGTCGCGCAGTTCCTTGTAGCGCTGCAGCGTGCCCTGCACGGCGCGCGCCGTGTTGTAGTGGTCTTCACCGACCACGGCAGGTGACAGCTGGCGGCTGGTCGAATCCAGCGGGTCCACTGCGGGATAGATGCCCAGCGAGGCGATGTCACGCGAAAGCACCACGGTGGAGTCCAGGTGGGCAAAGGTCGTGGCAGGCGAAGGGTCGGTCAAGTCATCGGCAGGAACGTAAACGGCCTGGATGGAAGTGATGGAACCCACCTTGGTGGAGGTAATACGCTCTTGCAGACGGCCCATTTCTTCAGCCAGCGTAGGCTGGTAGCCCACGGCGGAAGGCATACGGCCCAGCAACGCGGACACTTCGGTACCGGCCAGCGTGTAGCGGTAAATGTTGTCCACGAAGAACAGCACGTCGCGGCCTTCGTCACGGAAGGACTCGGCGATGGTCAGGCCGGTCAGCGCCACGCGCAGACGGTTTCCTGGGGGCTCGTTCATCTGGCCGTAGACCATGGCGACTTTGGAGTCTTCAAGCTTCTCAAGATTCACGACGCCGGAGTCGGCCATCTCGTGATAGAAGTCATTGCCTTCGCGGGTACGTTCACCCACGCCGGCAAACACGGACAAGCCCGAATGCGCCTTGGCGATGTTGTTGATGAGTTCCATCATGTTCACGGTCTTGCCGACGCCGGCGCCGCCGAACAGGCCGACCTTGCCGCCCTTGGCGAACGGGCATACCAGGTCAATCACCTTGATGCCGGTTTCCAGCAGCTCCTGCGATGGCGACAGTTCGTCGTACGCGGGTGCCTTGCGGTGGATCGGGGCGGTCAGGGTCTGGTCGACCGGGCCGCGCTCGTCGATGGGCGCGCCCAACACGTCCATGATGCGGCCCAGCGTGGCCTTGCCCACTGGAACCGTGATGTTGGCGCCGGTGTTGTACACCATGTTGCCGCGGCGCAGGCCGTCGGACGTGCCCAGCGCGATGGTGCGCACAATGCCGTCACCCAGCTGCTGCTGGACTTCCAGCGTCAGCGCGGAGCCTTCCATTTTCAGCGCGTCATAGATCTTGGGCATCTGGTTACGCGCGAATTCCACGTCAACCACCGCACCAATACACTGAACAATCTTGCCTTGAGCCTGAGCCATGATTGAATCCTTTTTTCGTTTCTTTAAATCTTAAAATCGGGTGTGGCGGCTTAGACCGCTGCAGCACCGGCAACGATTTCCGAAAGTTCTTTCGTGATCGCCGCTTGACGCGTTTTGTTGTAAACCAGCTTGAGTTCGCCAATCACGCTGCCGGCGTTGTCCGTTGCGGCCTTCATGGCCACCATGCGGGCAGACTGCTCGGACGCCATGTTCTCGGCAACCGCCTGGTACACCAGTGCTTCCACGTAGCGGATCAGCAGGTCGTCGATGACGGTTTGCGCGTCGGGCTCGTAGATGTAGTCCCAGCCATGCTGGTCCTTGTCGGCCTGCAGGTGTGCAGCCGTCAAAGGCAGCAGTTGCTCGACCACAGGCTCCTGGCGCATGGTGTTGATGAACTTGGTGTAGCACAAGTACACCGAATTGATCTTGCCTTCGCTGTACGCGTCGAGCAGCACCTTGACGGGGCCGATCAACTTTTCCAGGTGCGGCTTGTCGCCCAGTTGCGTCGCATGCGACACGACCTTGGCACCGACACGGTTCAGAAAACCGAGGCCCTTGTTGCCGATGGCCACTGCCTTCGCATCGTGGCCTGCGGCCTGCACTTCCTTGAGCTTGGTGGTCACAGCACGCAACACGTTGGTGTTCATGCCGCCGCACAGTCCCTTGTCAGTCGTCACCACGATGAACCCGGTGGCCTTGGCGTCGTTGGACTCCATGAACGCGTGGGTGTATTCGGGGTTGGCCTGACTCAGATTGGCCGTGATGTTGCGGATCTTGTCGCTGTAAGGACGGGCAGCGCGCATCCGCTCCTGCGCCTTGCGCATCTTGGAGGCGGCCACCATCTCCATGGCCTTGGTGATCTTCTTGGTGTTTTCCACCGATTTGATCTTGCCGCGTATTTCCTTGCCTGCTGCCATATGGATTCCTAAGGGGTTCCTGAGGGTTGCTTAATTACTTGCTTGACGATGCGTCAGGCGAGATCAGGCAAACGACTTCTTGAACTCGGCCACGGCCGCATTCAGTTCAGCCTCAGCGTCCTTGTCCATGGCCTTGTTGGCTTCGAGCTTGGCCATCAGGGCCGCGTTCTTGTCCTTCAGGAAGGCATGCAGGCCGTGCTCGAAAGCCAGCACCTTCTTGACTTCCACGTCGTCCATGAAGCCCTTGTTCACTGCGAACAGCGTAGCGGCCATGTTGGAGATGGACAAAGGCGAGTACTGGGCTTGCTTGAGCAGTTCGGTCACGCGGGCGCCGCGGTCCAGCTGCTTGCGGGTGGCTTCGTCCAGGTCGGAAGCGAACTGCGCGAAGGCAGCCAATTCACGGTACTGAGCCAAGTCGGTACGGATACCGCCGGAAAGGTTCTTGATCAGCTTGGTCTGGGCAGCGCCACCGACTCGGGACACCGAAATACCGGCGTTAATGGCGGGACGAATACCGGCATTGAACAGGCTGGTTTCCAGGAAGATCTGGCCGTCGGTGATCGAGATCACGTTGGTTGGAACGAAAGCGGACACGTCGCCGGCCTGCGTTTCAATGATCGGCAGTGCGGTCAGCGAACCGGTCTTGCCTTTGACGGCGCCCTTGGTGAAGTCTTCAACGTACTTCTCGTTCACGCGAGCTGCACGCTCGAGCAGACGACTGTGGAGATAGAACACGTCGCCGGGATAGGCTTCGCGTCCTGGTGGACGGCGCAGCAGCAGCGAGACCTGGCGGTAAGCCACAGCCTGCTTGGACAAATCGTCATACACGATCAGCGCGTCTTCGCCGCGATCGCGGAAGTATTCGCCCATGGTGCAGCCAGAGTAGGCGCTCACGTATTGCATGGCGGCCGATTCGGAGGCGGAAGCTGCCACGACGATGGTGTATTCCATCGCACCGGCTTGCTCCAGCGAGCGCACCACGTTCTTGATCGAGGAAGCCTTCTGGCCGATCGCGACGTAAACGCAGGAAACGCCCTTGCCTTTTTGGTTGATGATGGCGTCGATGGCCACGGCAGTCTTGCCGGTCTGGCGGTCGCCGATGATCAGTTCGCGCTGGCCGCGGCCGACGGGCACCATGGAGTCGATGGACTTCAGGCCGGTCTGCAGGGGTTGGTCAACGGATTTACGGGCGATCACGCCGGGCGCAACCTTTTCAATCACGTCGGTGAGTTTGGCGTTGATCGGGCCCTTGCCGTCGATCGGCTGGCCCAGTGCGTTGACCACGCGGCCAAGCAACTCAGGACCCACAGGCACTTCCAGAATGCGGCCCGTGCACTTCACGGTGTCGCCTTCGGCGATGTGTTCGTACTCGCCCAGAATCACGGAGCCGACGGAGTCGCGCTCAAGATTCAGCGCCAGGCCGTAGGTAGGGGTGCCGTCAGCGGTTGCCGGGAATTCCAGCATCTCGCCCTGCATCACGTCGGACAGGCCGTGGATACGGACGATACCGTCGGTCACAGACACCACGGTGCCCTGATTGCGAATGTCGCTGCTACCGGCCAGGCCTTCGATACGGCTCTTGATCAGTTCAGAAATTTCTGCGGGATTGAGTTGCATGACTCTTTCCTTCTTTCTATGTTGTTGGCTAAAAACCTGTAATGGCGCCTGGGCACCGGGCTCAGGAAATCAGCGCCACTTTCATTTGCTCTAAACGGGCTTTCACCGAGGTGTCCAGCACCTCGTCACCCACCACGACTCGTACGCCCCCAATCAGGGCCGGCTCCAGCTCAACCTGAAGGTTGAGCTTCTTGCCAAAGCGCTTTTCCAGCGTTGCCGACAGATCGGCCAGCGCCGGACCGTCGAGCGCAAATGCGCTGTAGACAGTCGCATCGGACGAACCACTTTGCGCATTTTTCAGGGTGCGGAACTGCGCGGCGATTTCCGGCAAGACGCCCAGGCGGCCGTTGTCGATCACCGTGCGCAGGAAGTTCTTCGCGGCGTCCGGCAGTTTCGTCTTGGCAACGCCTGAAATCACGTCGAACGCCTGCGCTGAACTCACGCCGGGGTTACCGGCGAACTGCTGCAGCTGCGCATTGGCAGCAATGGCGGCCAGCTCATCGAGCCAGACAGCGGTGCCGCCCAGGTCGGAGCCGGAGGCCTTGAACAAGGCTTCGGCATAAGGACGGGCAATGGTGGCTAGTTCTGCCATATTGATGCTCGCTTAGAGTTCGGTCTTCAGGCGGCCCAGCAAGTCGGCATGCACGCTGGCATTGACTTCCTTGCGCAGAATCTGCTCGGCGCCCTTGACGGCCAACGCGGCGACCTGCTCACGCAGGGTTTCGCGAGCCTTGACGGACTGCTGCTCGGCTTCCACCTTGGCGGCAGCAATGATCTTGCTGCCTTCTTCGGTTGCCCGGGCCTTGGCTTCTTCAACCAGGGCCTGGCCCCTGCGCTCGGCTTCAGCCAGGCGCACGGCCGCTTCGTTGCGCGACTTGGCCAGCTCTTCTTCCACGCGCTTGTTGGCGACGGAGAGTTCAGACTTGGCTTTATCGGCAGCAGCAAGGCCGTCAGCGATTTTTTGCGCACGCGCGTCCAGGGCCGCCGCGATGGGTGGCCATACAAATTTCATCGTGAACCCGACCAAAATCAGGAACACGATCATCTGGACAATTAGGGTACCGGTAATGCTCACTGCTCATCCTTTCCCTTGGGGCCTAGCCAATGGCCGACCCGAAGGAATGACATTCTTGGGACTTTGATGATTGCTTACTTAGGCAGGTTGGCGATTTGCGCCAGGAATGGGTTGGCAGTGGCAAACCACAACGCAATACCCGTACCGATAATGAAAGCCGCGTCGATCAGACCGGCCAGCAGGAACATCTTGGTTTGCAGTTCGCCCATCAGTTCAGGCTGGCGTGCAGCTGCTTCGAGGTATTTGCTGCCCATGATGCCGATGCCGATACATGCACCGACAGCGCCGAGACCGATGATGAGGCCGGCGGCCAGAGCGACAAAACTAATAACTTCCATGATGACTCCTTAGGACTTTGGTTACGAGAGAAAAAGAAAAATGAAAACAGGGATAACTGATTAGTGGTGATCGTGCGCCTGGCCGATGTACACCAGGGTCAGCATCATGAACACGAACGCTTGCAGCGTGATGATCAGGATGTGGAAAATCGCCCAGGCCGAGCCCGCGATGATGTGACCGATGGCCAGCGCAATACCGGTGCCCAGCGAGACGGAGGCGAACGCGCCACCCATCAGGGCGATCAGCAGGAAGATCAGTTCGCCGGCATACATATTGCCGAACAGTCGCATGCCGTGCGAGACGGTCTTGGCGACGAACTCAATCATCTGCATGAGGAAATTGAAGGGGTACAGCGCCCAATGGTTGCCGAAAGGCGCCGTGAACAGCTCATGGATCCAGCCGCCCGCGCCTTTGATCTTGACGTTGTAAATCAGGCAGGTGACCAGCACGCCGAGCGACAGGCCCATGGTGACGGACAGGTCGGCAGTCGGCACAGAGCGCATGAAAGCGTGGTGCGGATCATGCCCGGCCGCACCGTAAATCTGGGCCCAGACAAACGGAATGAAGTCCACCGGCAGCAAGTCCATCGCATTGAGCAGGAAAATCCAGACAAACACGGTGAGGGCCAGTGGAGCGACGAGCTTGCGGCTCTGCGCGTTGTGCACGATGCCCTTGGCTTGCGCGTCGACCATTTCGACCAGAATTTCGACGGCAGCCTGGAAGCGGCCGGGAACGCCGGAGGTGGCCTTGCGGGCGGCTTTCCAGAGGAAGAAGCAGCCGATCACGCCCAGCAAAATGCTGAAAATCGTCGAATCGATATTGATGACGCTCAGATCGAACGGGCCCACCAGTTCTTTATTGCGCCAATGCGTCAAATGGTGAACGATGTATTCACCAGCGGTCTGACCACCATGTCCAGCAGCATTCTCAGCAGCCATTTATTGCT